>Ga0302240_1000969_pt1 | contig 25052 bp, 23 predicted proteins | sample AAG_UR_His_MG_FD_193538 | JGI IMG/M metagenome (GOLD analysis project Ga0302240, IMG submission 193538) | Enriched activated sludge microbial communities from anaerobic digester in WTTP, New Holstein, Wisconsin, United States - AAG_UR_His | ecosystem: Engineered > Bioreactor > Anaerobic >... | reverse complement strand
TAAGAAGGTAAAACCTTCTTATTTTATTTAGATATTACTATACTGTTACAGGTTCTTTTTCTGTTTTTTCTGTTTTTTCTGTTTTTTCTGTTTTTTCTGTTTTTTCTGTTTTTTCTCCTGGTTCTTTATTTGTATCAGAGGATTTCCTTGTATCTGTTACATAGAAACCAGTTCCTTTAAATATTATACCTACCGGTGATATTAACTTTCTGGCGTCAGAACCACAGCTAATACATTTTATTTGATTTCCGTTGGGTTTTAAAATAAGTTGTTCAAATTTAAGTCCACATTTAGAGCATTTAAAATCATAGATTGGCATAGAAAATCCCCCTTTCTATAATAAATAATTTGAATTTTCATGAGATTATTATAGAGCTTTAGCTGGCCTATGTCAAGTAAAAAGGTTGCAAAGCAGCGATGAAGAGTAATTTTTTTTCAGACCTCCTTCGAATATCCCTTTTACTTTCCAGCCATCTAAAAAATTGAAAAAAAGTAAAAGTTATATTATAAAAAATGAGAAATCCATATAAAATTATCTTTTTATAATAATAAAAATTCCTCTTGAGAATGATGGTTAAATTTCATAATTTTATCATATAACCGCACAGGTCGAATTTATTCGGTGAAATTGCAGGGACAGGCCTGCGTGTCTGCACCATTACGGTTACTTCAATGGAAATTATTGAACAACAGGATTACACAAAATTATCTGCTATATCCCATCTGCTGATAATTACCCAATTGACTGTATATATCTGATAAGTTATAATTCAAATGCATAGGAATTTTTATTATTGTTAAATTATTAGCTTCAGTAAACATAAACCTTTTATGTTTAAAGCTATCAGCAGTAAGCTATCAGTAATCAGTTTAAGGAAAAAAGCTGAAAGCTAATAATAATTCATTAAGGAGTATAAAAATTATGAATATTAAAGGTAAAGTTGTTCTTATAACAGGTGGTGCCCGTGGTATAGGCAAAGCTACAGCAAAACTTTTTGCCCTTGAAGGTTCTAAAATTATAATATGTTCAAGAAATAAAGAAGAACTGGACGATACCTGTAAGGAAATTTTATCTGCCGGTGGTGATTGTCTTGCAATAGAATGTGATATTAAAAAATCGTCAGACGTCAAAAATTTGGTACAGAAGTCTATAAATAAATATGGTCATATAGATATATTAATCAATAATGCCGGAACAGGTTATTATAAACTTCTCCTTGAAACTACTGAAGAAGAGTGGAATGAAACAATAGATACCAATTTAAAAGGCGTATTTCTTTTGTGTAAAGAGTGTATACCTTATATAAAAAAAGGTATAATTATTAATATATCTTCCGGTGCCGGGAAAAAGGGTTTACCCAGATTTTCTGCTTACTGTGCAAGTAAATTTGGAGTTATTGGGCTTACAGAAAGTTTTGTAGAGGAATTTCAATTTATAAAGTTTTATGCTCTCTGCCCTGGCCCTGTAGATACAAAATTATTTAGAGATAACTTTCATTATTCTCCTCCAGGTAAACCGGAGGAAATAGCCAGGATTATAATTGATCTCTCCAGAAGAGAATATCTTAAGTCAGGTGAGTCTCTTGTGATAAGCTAAAGACGGCACTAATTTTCTTTTTTCTTTTCTTTTTTTCTCTCCTGAATTGCTTTTACAGCAGATAGTTCATCTTCGCTGGATTCTATAAGAGCTTTAAAGGCATCGCTGATTTTACAGGAAGTTTCTCTGGTTATATATTCAATCTTATTCCAGGTTTCCGGTTCATAAAGGACCTCTCTTAGTTCGTGAATAGTTTTGTATTTTTGTTCTTCTACTGGCTGATTATCACTGTTAGATTTTATAAGGTTGAGAGCGTTATCCAGACAACACTCTACATCTGTTAAAGCAAGAAAAGCTTCATAGGATGATATTCCTGTCTGTTTAATTATTTCTTTAATTTTATCATCAAGGCCCAGACTTTCTATTGATGTTGTCATTTTTATTAAATTATTTTTTTCATCTATTTTGTCAGTTTCACAAGATTTATGTGCAATATATTCTATTTCATCTTTTCTTCTATCACCTTTTTTACTTGCCCATTGTAATTCTTTAATTTTTTCTTTTAAATTTAAAAGAGCATTTCTGGGATTATTATATTCCATGAGTGACTTTATAGCCACATCTTTATCTACATCTAACCTGAGACATAAATAATTTATTTTTTCTATGTCAACAGTTGGTTCTGTGTTGAACAGGTTTTTACCGCAATGTGCACAATAGTTTTCAATAAACCCATGTTGTATATTGTTCTTATATCCACAATGTTTACAGGTGTTTGATAGAGATTTATCAACAATTTCTGTTCTTATATATCTGTCATTCTCAACGGATTTCTGTAAAGGAGTCTTTTTAAAGTATTTCCATTTCAGGTATTGTTTTTTAATGTATTGTTCTATATAGAAGATAATTTTTTTTACACGTACTTTTAAAAAAGTGAAATAACAGGGTAATGATACACATCCAACGTTAATTACATTAATACCATTTTCTATTTCGTTATAAGCAAGTACTACCAGATTTGGGAAAAATCTTTCAGTAAGTCTTTTTATATAAAGCCTGATTTTAGGAGAACAGAGTAATATAGGTTGCATACCTTGATCTTTTATTCCCTTTATATGTTTATCAAGAACCTTAATAATATTTGAGCCAGTCTTAAACTCCAGGAAAGATTTATTTTTTTCTACTGCTCTCTCAATAATTTTTTCAATTTTAGTATTCAGGGTCAAAACAAATATTTTGCCTGTGCCATCCTGATATTCTCTACATATATCTCTACGGAGTGCGTGACGGACATATTCTGTTAGCTTATCAGGGTTTTTGGTGACAGTTCCATAGTCTGCAAGTATTTCCATTATAGTAACAATATCTCTTATGGAAACCTGTTCTTTCAGGAGATTTTGGAGAATAATTTTTATTTCTCCAAGGTTGTATAATTCTGGGTATACTTCCAGAGCAGGGTGGCTTTTTTTAAGTGTTGCCAACATATTTGCTATTTCCTGACGCCCAATTAATTCACTTGCGTGTTGGCGTATAATTTCAGTCAGATGTGTACCTATAACACTTTCACTATCAAAAACCATACAGCCTTTCCTCTCGGCTTCATTGCGCTCTTCTATTTTGATCCATACTGCAGGCAAACCATAGGTCGGTTCCAAACACCTTGGTCCAGTAAAGAGTTTTAAACAGTTCCAGGGGCCTATAGCCAGGAGCCTATCCAGTCTCACTTCTCCTGTTGCTATTTCAAATTCATTTATTTTTATTATATAGGAGTCAGGTTTTAGCTGCAGGTTATCTCTGAAACCAATTCCTGGAACCATCAGTCCCAGCTCTGATGATATATATCGTCTGATAGAATTAACTCGCTCCAGGAGCTTTGCACCCTTATTGGGATCAACCAGTGGGATAAGATTCAGTCCAAATTCTATACTAATTCTAAACACAGGTTTAAGAATGGTTTCTTGTGCAGGAATTTTTTCTCTGACAGGTATATTATCCAGCCATTTCCTTATGTCCAGGTTTTCTAATTTATGTTCTGGAGCAGATGAGTAAAGAATGTTTTCTTTTTCAGATATATTCTCTTTTTTTATTCCTCCTAATAGCTCTTCTAATAGTTTATTTACATCCAGTTCAGATAATTTCTCTGAAGATATTCTTCTTCTTTGTGCTTTTTTAATACTCATAACTGCATCTATTTCATCTTCGTTATTTTCCATTAAAGCTTTTTCAGCTTCTTCCTCAGTAACCTTTGTTCTCCCTTTAATATAATCAATCTTTTCTTTTATAACATCTTCATTTTCTATATTTTTTTTATTATTTAATTCATTATTTATTGCTTTAGTGATAGGTATGTTAGTTACAGGTATTTTAGTTTTGACCATCTCTTGTTTAATGTAAATATTGCAATGTTTTTCAGAGGAAAAAAGTAAGATATCTATGTCCGGCTGAATTTTTTTTATATTAAAAAACATAATAAATATGTTTTTATCTGAAATGACAAGAGATATTAAATAAGAACCGCAGATAAATTTTATGAAGTAGTCTTTTTGTGGGATGTCTATTCTTAATATTTTACCATCTGGTGAAAGTATCTTTATCCAGTTAATATAATCTGAGAAAGCCTTCTTAAAATTAATACCCCAATCATCCGGCAGGGTCACTCTGAGTTCACCCTGTTTTGAAGAGAAAGATAATATAATTTCATCAACAAGATAATTCGACAGATTAGAAAATAGGGTGAAAGAAGGGATTATATTTAAAAGTGGATAGCTTAATTCCATAAAATCCTGTATAATAGCCTCTCTTAAATCAGTACCTATATTTGATAATTTAGCAATCTCACTGGCAATATTCTGTACCTCATCATTTTGTAGTTCTCTTAATATTTGGGCTGATATCTCAGGTGGAAGAGAAACCATTAAAATAGCTGCTTTCTGAAGAACACTTAATATAAGTCCTTTTTCAACAAAAATATCTCTGGAAAGATAGGTTTGTAGATGAATAGCAATTTCCCGTGGATTATCTCTGGCGATTTTAGTAAATTCTTCACTAAGTTTAATATTTCTTATAGAACTTTTTTCTTTTAGAGCATTGGAGAATTTTTTTATACATTCATTTATAGAAGTGTTGATTTTTTCTGACTGATTTTTATTCAGTAAAGAATTTAATTCTTTAAATAGATTATTATATTTATCTGCTTTCTCCATAAGATAATCTCCTTCAGAAATAATCCTTTTATTTTAATCATATTATCTGATTTATATTGCCAATTTGTTGATAAAATTTTAAATATTTGTTAACTTTACAGTTTTATACAGATAATGTTTTTTATTTTAATATCATCAGTTATTTCATTATAAGATAGAATTATCAGATGAGGGAAAGATTTCCAGGTAAGCCTTTTTAAGTAAAACCTTATAATGGGTGAAGAAAGTATAACAGGTTTAATGCCGTAATTTATTAAGAGCTGGATTTTTTCACCCAGGACTTTAAGTAACTTTTTTAGCTTATTAGATTGTAAAGTTTTATTTCTCATATTATTTTCTATGAATTTCTCGATTTTTTCATCAAAGGTTATAACCTGTATAATTCCATTTATCTGGTATTTCCTGCATATATTTGTAGACAGAACCTTCCTTACATATTCTGTCAGTATATCTGTATCTCTGGTAATAGTAACATAATCTGCGAGTGTTTCCAGAATGGTAATCATATCTTCTATAGAGACATGTTCTCTCAGAAGATTCTGAAGTATTATTCTTATTTCTTTCAGATTAAGAAAATTCGGGTATACCTCATTTATCAGAGCCGGATGAGTTTCTTTGATTTTTCCCAGGAGAGATTCTGTTTCCTTCACTCCTAAGAGATTGGATACATATAAATTTATAACTTCAGTAATTTCTTCGGCTATGACACTGATAGGGTCCAGGATGACACATCCTGCTCTTTCTGCATATTTTATCAATTCTGGCTTAATCCATACTGCAGGCATACCATAGGCAGGTTCAAAACATTTTATACCTTCAAGATTATTAAGAAAGTCTTCAGAACCTATAGACAGCAATCTTCCAGTTCTTATTTCTCCTATGGCAACTTCAATGCCTTTTATCTTAATTTTATAACTTTCAGGATTTATCTCTCTATTTTCTTCTATATGTATATTCGGAATAAGAAAACCCACTTCCATTTCTATATGTTTTCTTATGGATTCACAACGTTTTAAAAGGTTTGATCTATAATTATTAAAAGAGATGGGGAATTTATATCCTACCTCTATAGAGATGGGATGAATAAGGGGGGAAGGGTTAAAATCTTCTGGTATCAGATCATGTTTGATTAATTTCAGTCTTTTCTTCTCTACAGTTAAACCATCTGTTATTAACTGTTTTTTATTAAAATCTATTTTATTCCATTTTTTATTAACAAGTTCTTTTCCTTTCTGTAGTAAAGCTTTATGCTCTTGAAGATATTTTTTTGTTGTTTTTATAAGTGTTTTTTTGTCCTCTTTTTGTTTTTTCTCTATAATTGTTTCCATTCCATTACTCTTTTGTCTCTCATGAGTTTTTGCAGAGTTTTCTTTAGGGACCTCACTGATCTCCTGTATATAATCTGTTTGTTTTTGTTTTACCTTATTTTCAAACAGGTTTTTATTAATATAAAGTCTGAAGATTTTTTCTGAAGAGAAGAGCAGGAAATCTTCTTCTCCTGAAGATTTTAACATATCAAAGACCATCAAAAATACATCGTCCCCTTTGATAATAAGAACTATGAAAAAGAAGGCCCACGTAAATTTTATAATGCAGTCTTTAGTTGTAGAACTATGAATTTTGAACCCTCTATGTCCTTGTGAGAGTATTTCCAGGAATATCGTGTTATCATATTTAAAAGCAAACTGCCACCTCCATGGGAAGTATTTAGTTGATGAGATATCTATTACTAATAGGTTAAACTCCCGACGATCAGGAAAGAAATTTAAGGAATAGGTCTCAGGAAAATGATAGTTTAGTTCCTCTTCATAAAAGAGAAAAGCATTATTATTATAAAGATCTTTTCTATAGAATTTCCAGAAGCTAAAGATAAATTCTCCTATGACTGATGCTCTTACAACAGCAGGGAGATCATCGAATTTATAAAGTAAATAATTTAAAGTGGAGATTTTTTTTAATTCTTTGTTGATTTTTTCTTTTATATTATCCTCAAGTTTTTCTATTAATAGATTTGTATATTCATAAGACTCTATTATCTCAGAAAGTGTCAGCAGTAAAATAGCAATCTTTTTTTCAGGGTCTAAGAATAAATTTTCTCCTTCCAGGAAGATTTTTAGAATCTTTGAAGTTTTATCAGATTTTTCTTCAGCCAGCTCCAGAAATTCTTTCACCTTATGAGAAGGCTTAACATGTTCAGTTACGTAATATATATAAAAAAATTCTTCCAGAACAGATAAAGTTATATCATCTGATATATGAGACAGTTCAGAAATTTCTTTTTCTACTTCTTCTTTTAAATGTGTGTCAAAATATCTCTTTATCAATTCTACTACATTATAAGGAATAAGTTTAAGTAGAATAGCTATTTTTTTTCTGGATTTCAGGGATCTTGGATGTTTTATAGTAAGAAAAAGTTTGATTATTTCAGATATTATGCCAGGGTTATCTTTGGCCAGTCTGGTAAGATCTTCAAAATTATAATAATCTTCTTTATAATTTTTCAATTTATTTATCATATCAGATATTTTACTAGTAAATTCAAGTATTCTTTTATTTATTTTTTCTAATACTTTATTGTTAGCCAGAAAGCAAAGTCTCCTGAATAAATTATTATTATCCATAATTATTATAATTTACTTCTAATAAAGTAATAAAACTATTGTTTTTTTATTAATTTTATTATATTCTATAATTAATTATTTTAAAATACAAAATTTAATAAAAAGTAGGAAGTTTTTTATGAAAAAATTAATTATAATTTCTTTTATATTATTCATATTAGTTAGCTATTCTTTTGCACAGAATATTATTAAATACCCTTATATCCTTCGACCAGTGAATAATGATATAAAACAGAGAACTATAGATGAATTTCATTCTATAAATGGACAGGATTGGACCATAACAGTAGATAGATTTACGGGTTTTTTAGAATATGGCAATATTTCAGGTCTCCCTGAAAAACGCAATTTAACTGATTATATGCATGCTATAAATGTGGCAGATGACTTTTTGAAACGAAATAAAAAAGTAATTGGCATAAAAGAAGATTTCCCTAAATGTATTGATGTTAAGGGAAGTGAGAGTCCTTCAATGGGTTATGTATGGCTTGAATATTCCGGGCAATATCAATATAATATGCCCGTTGTAGGAACAAAAATAGTTATGAAAGTTGATTACCCCGGTATTGTAAGAGATATAAGAGCCAGATGGTATCCAGATATAAAAATATCTGAAGAAGAAGGTATAGATAAAGTTAATATAAAGCAGTCTCTAATAGGAAGATCTATGCCCTATAAAGGTTATGGAGGTCAGGAACTTACTTATATTATTAAAGAAACAGACCTGGTTGAAGAATGTCAAAAAGTTATATTTCCTTTTAGAAAAGAAAAACAGAATATAGTAGAATTCTATATTACATGGAAAATACAGATAAATAAAGAAGAAATCAGGAATGCCTGGAATGTTTATATAGATGTTTTCAGCGGGGAAGATATTTATGTAAAACAGAATTTTAAATGATGGATTGCCTAAAATAACCTCGTAAAGCGTGATGCGAAGGAAATAACCCATTACGCATATAATATTTAGAGGAAATATAATGAATATTTTTCAAAATTTTATGAAAATCTTTATAATTCTTTTGATTTTCTCTCTGTACCTTAATTTATCAGGTTGTCTTAAGGGTCAGGCAGATATAAAAGCGCTGAAAAAGCAGAAAATTGCCTTTATATCAGATAGAGATGGTAATCCTGATATATATGTTATGGATGGTAATGGAAAAAATCCTATAAGAATTACCAGGAGTAAAGCCAGTGAATTTAAACCTGCATGGTCACCTGATGGAACTTTAATAATTTTTGCTTCAGATCGATCAGGTCCATTAAATACAGATATTTTTACTGTTCGCTACTCGCCCGAAGGAGGAGAAAGAAATTTAAAAAAACTTACAGATTATATGGGGACCGATAAAGACCCTGTTTATTCTTCTTCAGGAGATAAAATAGCTTATGTTTCCGGTCAGGAAAATTCCCCCAGTGAGCAAATAATGCTTATGAATCCTGATGGAAAGGATAAAATAGCTATTACCAGAGCGACTACATGGTCTGAAAATGTACAGGTTCCCTGGGAACCGCTTCCACTTCCCTGGGCTACTGATCAAAAAGAACTGAAAACATATCAGCTTGGTGCCTGGATTTATACTCATTGTCCCACATGGTCACCTGATGGAAGAAGAATAGCTTTTGAATGTTTTGGTATGGAAAGAACCCATAAAATATATTTTATTGATCCAAATCAACCTGCATCCAGAGAAAATCGTATTAAATACATAAAACTCGAAACAACAGATGAAAAAGGTAATCCGAAAGGTGATCAAATATGGAGTACAAAACCTGAAGGCCACTGGATTCTTGGTGTGTTTGACAGGAGTGGTAAACTTTTAAACCCTATAGATGAATCTCATACTTTAAAGATTCGTGATGAAATAAGGTTGGAGCTTTATGCTGCCAATTCAGGATTTTTTAAAGAGGGACAAACCTTTAAATTGACCATAAATTATACAGATGATACCTCTGAAGAGATTTTAACAAAGATAACCTCACAGAAAAAAGAAAGTTCCAAGCAGATAGGAACAAAAATTTTCTGGAAAGGAATTGATTCAGATGCTGTGAGTTCCGGAGAAAAACCTTTACCTGATAAACTTCCGGATGGTCATTTTTCTCTTATAATTCAGTTAGGAGCTATACCTATGAAGTATAATGTAAAAGGATTTGCTGATAGATATCCTGCATGGTCTCCAAAGGGAGATAAAATAGCATTTACCTCTGATAGAGACGGTAATGAAGAAATTTATATTTCCAATCCCGATGGCAGTAAAGCTTTCAGACTTACAAACAATCCTGCCAGGGATTATGCTCCTGCCTGGTCACCTGATGGGAAAAAAATAGCTTTTACTTCAAATAGAGATGGACTATTTAATGAAGAAATTTATGTGATAAATATAGATGGAACTAACCTTATAAATCTGAGTTTGAATCCTCATAATGATAGTTTCCCTGCCTGGTCTCCCTTATCTCCTTCTACTAAATAGTCTATTTTACATTCCCAGTCCCAGTCCTAAACTATCTGCTGCAGCAGGAGGAGCTTTTCCTTTTTTAGGTGCCCTGTCTTCCGCCATTTTTGCAAGAAGAAGAACCATAGTTACCTGGCATCTTCCATCACAGTTAGCCCTTTGCTGTACTTTCTGACATACCTTCAAACCGGGACAATTTATACATTGTTTTTTTTTCTCATCCACATCATCTGAGAATTTTTGCAATGCAGGATTTATATTCGGGGTATAGCCGTACATTATGATACACCTCCTTGGTTTAGTGAGAGGTGAGAAGTGAGAAGTGAGAAGAGAAACGTGAGACGATAATATAATAGTACTTAATTATATGTAACTTTCTTTTCACTTTTCACTTCCTCTCACTTTTCACTTTTCACTTGATTATAATTTTCTTCTCTTAATAATTTTCCCCTTTGATTTTTTTATTTTTTCTCTGAAATTTATATCTTTGCCTTATTTCAAGAAAGACCTTATCATATAATCCATCTTTAAAGTCCAGAAAGGTCCAGGGGAAAGGCTTAAAATGGCCTTTTTTATACCAGAGAGTCATATCAGCATACATACCTTTTCCTATATAAATTTTTTGTCCTCCAAATTTTGCGGAGGCGAGAACTATTTTATGATAATCCAGATAGCCCGGATCAAGATTTATATGCCTTTTGCCATTAAAGGAGAATTTTTTTTCCAGCTCATTTGTAGACAATTTGATATCAGCTATGGTATGGGGTAAAATTAAATTTTCAAAGGAGTAAAATAATCTTGAAAGATTATCTCCCATTTCATCTCTGTAATAATCTGTAAGATTAAAAGGAAATACAGGACTTATATAATCAATTTTTCCAAAAAGCTTTTCTATTTCTATTTTGAGAGGGAACTTTTCAGAGTTGAATAAGATTCCGAGAAATAATTTTACCGGTTCTACTGCAGAGATTTCAGACATTTTTTCCTAACACCTTCAAAGCTTTACTTATTATTTCTTTTGATATACCAATCTGTGAAGTAATCTCCAGTATTTTCTGTGTATTTATCTTTTTCTTTGTTATGCCTGTTTCTGTTTTATATTGAAGATAATTATTTCTCATATAAATATGTTCTCCCTGTGATACTCTTGTTATTATCAGGTAATTCATCATTTCAAATTCAAAAGATCTCTTCCATGCTTCAAAGAAGATATCTCTCTTTACTTTTTCATTTTTAAGTCTGTACCGAAATTTTTTGTTATTATTCAGAGTATATACATTAAAGAATTTGCCTCCCTCCAGAGGCTCAATAAGAAGATTTGCTATACCCGTATTATGTAAAACCGGTTTTTCTTTTGAAAGCTTAAGAGGTTTAAAGACCATATAACCAGGGTCAGCCAGATATAAGGTGTCTTTAAATTTTACAATTATAGCAGTATGAGTATTATCTCCATAAGTTCTATCTGCCAGTATAAGTTTTGAGTTAAACCCACATTGATCCAGAAGGGTTTTAAATAGATGTACCAGAGAGAAACAGGTTCCTCCTGACCCGGACTGTATATGATCAGTAACCACTTCGAAGGGAAAACGAAAACTGTTATAAAAATTTGCAGTACCATCGCTTTTTATTATCTTTGTAGCATTTTCATAGGGAATCAGTGAGAATTTATCTAAAAGTTTTTTAAGAAGAAACAAATCCGCTTTTTCTGACTTAATATTAAAATATTCCAGAAGCAGATTAGCTCCTTTTATGTCATCTATCATTAAACTTCTTTCTCATTTTTATGGAAAAATTCAGTTAAGTTCATATAATTCTTATCTGATTCTTCAGGAAGAGCTTTAGACCATTTCTCTTTTTTTATCATTTTCTTAAGTTTATTTCCAAAATCAGCCCCTGCGACATTAATTAAAGTTTCCTGTCTGTCAGGTCCTTCCAGAAAAAGAGAACCGAAGGCTTCTGTTAAAACTACGGATTTACTTGTAAAACCTGAGCGTAAAAGCCCATAAAGAGCTGCGCCAAAAAAGTGATACCATCCTCCGTATTTATCTCCAAGAGGTTCGGAATCATTCCTTATATAAGCAAGTTTTTTCTGTAAAGGATCATTATCTCTATCTTCCCTGTAGGGGTTTTTGGCAAGCATATTTTCAGCCGTAAGGAGTGTAAGGTAAAGGTCGCCTTTGTTCAATAAATAACTTTCCCTGAAAACATCGTGGATTTGAATAGAACCGTCAGGATAAGTCATTAATTTCTTTTCGAGATCATCTTCTTTTGCTGTGACAGCAAAACGATTTGTATAGCCACATGCCAGAAGCAGAAACAATTTACTTCTCAACAGTAAAGGGGCAGGGAAGTCTTTTACTTCACCAGTGACGAAATCCTTTAATCTGTCCCAGAAGCCATAATAAAGATACTGTTGTGTTGTAGGAGACCATTTATGTTCTTCCCCTATAAAGGGTTGAATTTCTGGATATTCCTGAATTACTTCTATAATTTTATTCAGAAGAATATCAGTTTTAATGGGCTTTTTATGACCTATAGTAAATTCCTCAGAAACTTCTTTTGTTTTTTTAGACTTATCGGCTTTAAATAAAGCCTGAAATAATTTGCGTGGTATCTGATCTAACTCTCTTATTAAGTATGCATCTCCTGTAGAATCAACCAGTTTATAACCTTCCTGAGTATATCGTATAGTGGTATTTTTAGATTCTTCCAGAGCTTTTTTAAATTCCAGTTCCGGTGTAAGAGGAAGTTCACTGAGGGCACCTGCAGTTCCACCCATTACCTTACCTGAAATAGCCAGTGGATTGGATGTTTGCTGGTTGAAACAGAAAGAGATGTCTCCCTTTTGTATTTCAGTTTTTGTAACAGGTTCCATATTATTTATGCTGGATGATGAAGAAAGAGTCACTATGTCTCCGGGTTCATTTGATGACTTTTCTTTGATAGATGTTGAAGAATATTTTAAAGGCTTATTGACAGAAAAAGTATTTATTTTCATAATTATCCTCCAGATATTATTTATATAACTATATTATACATAAAAATATATAGTAATTACAAGACATAAGCTGTACTAATTTATTACTTTTTTTAAATCTTCTATTACTTTGTCTGTTCGAATTTTTCTGCCTTCTTCCATGAGATGATAGTTGGTGTCAAAAAAGTAATTATCAGGAAATACATAATTTTCAGGGGAACCGATTATTTCAATCAGCAGATTTTCTTCCAGTTCTTTTTTTAAAGATATAATCTGTTTTTTATTTATCTTATACTCCCTGAGAGAATAGTTCGGGTATATAAAAAATACTTTTGCTTGACGTTTACGTGCATAAAGTTTAAATTTATTTAAGAGGAAAATAGTATGGGTATTTAATTTTTCTGCTATCAGATTGGGAAGACCCATACGTTGCCGGATAATCGACGCAGAACTGATTAAATCAATTTCTTCTCTGTTAAAGTCCAATTTTTCCAGGGTATCGGTGAGTTCCTGTTTCTGGAATTTTATATATTTTAATTCTTTTATATTTTTAAATTTATCAGGATTAATTTTATTTTTTAATTTTTTTGCAACTGCATCATCAATCTGGTACCAATCCCTGAGATGAATTATTACATCTCCATTTTTATTAAAGGCATTTCTACAGTATATAGGATCAAAGGGAACAGAACCCTTAATCAGATATACAAGGGTACGTCTTTTATAATTAAATAATGTAGGTATTGTTCTTATTATCTGGTTTAATGTAAAATATTTTATACTTGGAGGGTTTACGTCTAACATTAACATTAATGTATCCCTTTTTCCATCACAGAGAGAACCAAAAAATTGTTCGTATTCCGGTATAATTACCAGAATGTCCTTTGCTTTAATATATGGTTTTACTTCATTTAACATAAACTTCAGTCCCAGGTGTCCATATAATCCTATATTAATTACAGGGTAATGTAATTTTTTTTGAATCATTTCGCTATCCAGACCGAAAGCAATATTGGATCCTCCAATAAATATAATTCTTGGAGGTAAGGTTTTTCTCAGGAGATTGTGTTTCTCTATGGTTGAGGCAAGATAGTTAGGTGAATTCACCGGTATGAAATATAAAATAGTTAAACTTAACGTTATAAAAAAGATCATTAAACTTGATTTTAATAAAAGTTTCTTCATAATTTGTTTTAAAATCGAAAATACATAAATTCCAGGGTTTCTTTAGACCCGTAATTTCCCCATAATATAATAACCATAATCATGATATAATATCCTGCCCATCTAATAAATACATTCTGTCTTTCAAAATAAGCTTTTATATTAAATTTTGCCTGTAATACTTCAATAAAGAAAAATATGGCAATAACTATAATGAAGCACGTACTTATACCTGTATCAAAGCTATGAATTGCTAAGAAATTTAAGAGAGTAGTTATATTTTTACTCAAAATTAGCCATACATCTGACAGGGTTTTTGTCATAAAGAATAACCAGGAAAAACAGACCAGATTAAATGTAATAAATACATTAATAATATATATGATACCTTGATTTATTTTATATTTTTTACAAAATTTTTCCCATTTTTTATAAGTAAGAAATGAGAGAGAAATTAAAATACCATGATAAAGACCCCAGCAGATATAATTTAATGTCAATCCGTGCCAGATACCACAGATTACAAAAGTAATTATTAACGCTGTAATCACTCCGTAATTACCATAGTTTCTCCCTTTCATTGAAAGAGGTTTGAATATGTAATCCAGTATCCACCCTGACAGGGTTATATGCCACCTTCTCCAGAAATCCTGAGTTGATGGGGAAAAATAAGGGTAATTAAAGTTATTTGTAAGATTTATACCAAAAAGTCTGGCACTTCCCAGACTCATATCGGTGTAACCGGAAAAATCGCAATAGATCTGTATTGCATAAAGATATGTAATTATTAATAAAACCGGTCCTGAAGTACCATTAATATCATTTAAAATACTGGTAATAACAGGTGCTATATTATCTGCAATAAAAATTTTTTTAAACATTCCCCAGAAGAATAATTGTACTCCCCCTCTTAGTGTTTCATATTCACAGATTGTATTTTTCATGTGTTTTAACTGAGGGATTAAATTTGATGCCCTTTCAATAGGGCCCTGAATAAGTTTTGGGAAAAAAGAGAGGTATAGAGCATAATATAAAAAATTTCTTTCCGGTTGAATAATGCCCAGATAACAATCAATCAGATAGGAAATATTTTGAAAGGTGAAAAAAGAGACGCCTATAGCAGGTATTAGTGATTTAAAAATTTCTCTACAGGAGAGTAAAATTATTATATTGAGTAATATACCTGTAAATAGAAGGCTTTTTTTGTCTTTTTCAGAGATTGTTTCAGAGATTTTAATGGCAAAAAAATATCCTCCTATTGTTGTAAATAAGAGAATAAAGGGGGAGAGTATATGGGTGCATAAGTAAAATAAATAACTTACAATTAATAAGAAGTAAGGTTTATATTTATTTGAAAGCCGGTGAAATATCAATACCGTTAAAGGTAAAAATACCAGGTATTGCAGTGAATTAAAAGACATTTTTTTACTCCGAATTTCAGGTTATGGGTGTCGGGTTATAGGTGTTGGATTAATTGTTGCTTATGAGTTTTGCATTATAATAATTTATGATATTTACACCCAAGGCCTGTTATCTAACACCCGGTACCTGACAGTTTTCTTTCAATAGCTCTTCTTAAATCACCGACATTTTTAAAGGTTAATAATTCTTTTGTGCCAAATTTAATCTTAAATCTCTGTTCGATTGTTACTATAAGGTTAACATGAGAAAGTGAATCCCATCCGTCTACATCATCTGCTGTGGTACTGTCATTTACTTCAATTGTATCATCATCAAAAACCTCACGAAATATGCTATTTAAATCATCAAATATATTCATAATAAATTTCTCCTTTTTAGCTATTAGTTTTCAGCTTTTTCCCTTAAGCTGATTGCTGATAGCTAACTGCTGATAACTATATTATTAAAATTCTTCCATTGTGGAAATGTCTCCTGCATCCTGTCCTGAATAAATTGCCTTTAATACTCGTCTCATTATTTTACCACTTTTAGTTTTCGGTATATTTTCTGTAAGAATTACTTCTTTAGGTGTGGCTACAGTGGAAAGTTTATTTGAAAGATAAAGTCTGATTTTTAATTTTAATTCTTCACTGTCATTCCCTCTGGTTTTAATAAAAACTACTATTGCTTCGAATAATATGGGGTCAGGTACTGCTATGGCAGCAGCTTCCAAAACCTCCGGGAGTTCAAGAAGGGCACTTTCTATTTCAAAGGGTGATATGAGATGTCCTGCCGTATTTATAACATCATCACTTCTTCCTATAAACCAGAAATAACCGTCTTCGTCCATTTTTGCTTCATCACCTGTAAAATAATGATCTCCTTTAAATTTATTTTCATAAATTTCAGGATTCTTTAGATATGTCTTAAACATGGAAGGCCAGTCTTTTTTAAGACACAGATAGCCAGGTGTGTTAATTTTTTCCTCTCTGAGATCCGATTTGGATATAATCTCTCCTTTTATAGAAGTTACAGGTTTTCCCATAGAACCTGGTTTTATAGCCATTCCCGGACGATTGGCAATCATAATTGCCCCTGTTTCTGTCTGAAACCATGTGTCATAAGTGTCTTTATTAAGAACCCTTCTTGACCAGTTTATAATTTCAGGATTAAGTGGTTCTCCCACGGAAAAGATATATTTTAGATTTGATAAATCAAATTGTTTATAAAAATCATCTTCGCCGTTCATAAGCATTCTTAACAGGGTGGGAGCAGTGTACCATATGGTAATCTTTTCCGAAGAAAGAAGGCGCATATAATTTTCCATATTAAAGGTACCTTCGAAATGTAATTGTGTAACACCCATGCTCCAGGGGCCGATTATTCCGTAGGATGTGCCTGTGATCCATCCCTGATCTGCAGTACACCAGTATTTTTCTTCTCCATTTAACTGTAAGATTTCTCCTGCAGTTTGATTTATCATAAGGATGGCTTTATGTAAGTGTAAGACTCCTTTAGGTTTACCTGTGGAACCGGAGGTGTAATGTAATACCGATGGTGTTTCAGGTGATGTTATTTCAGAAACGAATTTGTCTGAGACATGGTTCAGTAGTTTTTTATAGCTGAGGACTTTCCCTGAGATATCTTCATCAATATCCACAATAAGTATATATTTTAATTGGGTTAATCTATCTTCAATTTTTGCAATCTTTTTATAAAGGCTTTTTTTTGTAAATAAAACTTTTGCCTTTGAATCAGAAAGCCTGTCATAAAGAGCTTCCTCACCGAAATTAGGGAAAAGTGTTCCAATAATTGCCTCATATTTTAATACGCCCAGAAATATAAAGAACTGTTCCGGAATTTTACTTAAAAAAGTAAAAACAATATCACCTTTATTAATATCTAAAATTTGCAGAATATTTGCAACCTGGTTTGAATAAGAGTCAAGCTCTTTAAAGGTGTAAAATTTTTCCTGAAATTTACTCGTTATGAATTTAAAAGCCACTTTTTCTGAAAAACCCTTCTCACATTGAAGGGTAGAACATATATGGCCAATATTGTATTGATTGTTTTTTATTAACATTTAATCCTTTCCTTATAAAGTGAGAGGTGAGAAGTGAGAGGTGAAAAGAAATGAAGAGTGAAAGGAAATATATAGTTTCAGATTTAATAATCAACTCTCAACCCTCAACCATAAACTACTCAGCACCAGTCACTCCTCACTTTTTACTTTTCACTTTTCACTTTTTATGCTTCTCTATCAATCTCTTCCTCGTATAGGCAATGAGGCCTCCTGCATCAATTATGGCCTGTCTTGCACTGGGGAGAGGTATTATATCAGAGCTTTTTCCACTGGTTTTATTTATTACCTTATCATGGGTAACTTCTATTTCATCACCGACCTCTCCTTCTATACCCGGACATATGACAGTCTTTAAACCCAGGTTTATGGAATTCTGTAAAAATATTCTGGCAAAACTTTTTGCCACTACTGTCAGTTCATGACCCTTCAGTGTTGATGTAGCCTGTTCACGGGATGAACCGCATCCGAAATTATTCCCTGCAATTAGTACACTGCCCGGAGGAATTTCTTTGTTTTTTAATTTACTATTAAATTCTGTATAATCTGCAAAGGCAAACTGTGGTGTTTCCGTGGGAAGAACAGTTGCCATAAACCTTCCTGGATAGATAACATCTGTAGATATGTCATCTTCGAGTTTGAATACTACTTTGGACATTTTATCTGCCTCCTTTCCTTGGATCGGTTATTACACCTGTTATGGCACTCGCTGCAGCTACCTCGGGTGAACATAGATAAACTTCACCTTTCGGGTTACCCATACGGCCTTTGAAATTTCTATTGGTAGTTGCAAGGGCTACTTCTCCGTCTCCAAGGGCTCCCTGATGTACTCCGAGACAGCATCCACAGCCAGGATTTATAATGGCTGCCCCTGAGTCTACTAAATCTCCAAGAATACCCTTCTTTAAAGCTTCTCTATAGATTTTCCATGAAGCAGGGAATATGAGCATACGGGTTCCCCTTGCTACTTTATGTCCTTTGAGAATCTTTGCTGCCCCTTCCAGATCGTCAAGTCTTCCATTTGTACATGATCCTATTACTATCTGCTGCAGCTTTACACCTTCTACATCACCTACAGGTTTTACGTTATCCACTGTGTGAGGACAGGCAATCTGAGGAACAAGATTTGACACATCTATTTCTATAACCTGTTCATAGACTGCATTAGCATCGGGAGAGATAATTTCAATATCCTCTTTTACTCCTGCCTCTTCTTTAAGATACCTTATAGTTTCCTCATCACCTGGAACGATGCCCGATGTGGCTCCTGCTTCTACTGCCATATTACATATGACAAGCCTTCCAGAAGTAGACATATTTCTGATTGTTTCCCCGTGATATTCTATAACCCTGTAGTTTGCACCTTTTGCTGAAACTTTCCCTATAAGATAGAGAACCAGATCTTTCGGTGTTACAAAAGGAGGAAGTTTTCCCTTTACCTCTACTTTTATGGTGGGAGGAACCTCAACATTTAATACTGTCCCCAGAGCCCATACACTGGCCATTTCTGTGGCACCTATACCAAAAGAGAAAGCTCCCAGTGCTCCGTGAGATGTAGTATGGCTGTCAGTTCCCACAACTACATAACCGGGGCGGACATAACCATATTCAGGCAGTATCTGATGACATATACCCCCTTCATCTCCTCTGATATCATGGAATTTTTTTATTCCCTGTTTTGCTACAAAATCACGGATTTTTTTCTGATTTGTAGCAGTTTTGGATGTTTCTGCAGGAACCCTGTGATCAAAGATTATAACAATCTTTGAAGGATCCCACACCTCTGGTTTGAGACCGGTGCCCTCATAAACCTCTAAAAACTGATTTATCACAAGGGCCCCATTTTCGTGGGACATAGCCACATTAACTACTGGTTCCACTACATCATTTACTTTTACTGATGACTGACCTGTGGCTTTAGAGAGAATTTTTTCCACTACTGTCATTGCCATAATGTAAACCTCCTTAATTATTATTTTTATGTTTACCTCAATAATAAACCTTTCCCTTGCGTCTCCTTTAACCACACAGGAAATTCATTTTTTCTGATAATCATATAATAGCTTTTTCTTTAAATTCTTTTATCTGTTCCACCGTATAGCCTATACTTTTCAGTACTTCTTCAGTATGGGCAGATAATTTTGGTGGAGCACTGGTAATAGCTCCGGGAGTTTTCTCGAATTTTGCAGTGAGATTGAATAATTTTACTTCACTGAACCCTTCCACTCCTTCTACTGGCACGGTCTGAATGGTATTTCTATGTTTTATCTGTGGAGATGTGAGAGCCTCTTCAAGGCTTAAAATCTCACCTGATGGGACATCTCTTTTATTCAGTGCTTCCACCCAGCAGGCAGTAGTATTTTCTTTTAATTTCTCTTCCATCAATGGTGTTAAGAGTTTACGATTTGCCTTTCTTGTATCACGTTCTTTAAATCGGGGATCTTCTTTGAGTTCAGGCAAACCGAGAACTTCTGTTACTGCTTCCCACTGTTCCTGTTTATTTGCCGCAATATTTATATAGCCGTCTTTTGTCAAAAAAGTTCCTGAAGGAGCGGCAGTGAAATTATCATTTCCAAGAAGTACTGGTTGCTGTTTGCCTATAAGGAGATTTGCCGCAACCCATCCCATAAGGGGCATAATGGAATCCAGCATGGATATGTCTATAAACTGGCCTTCACCGCTTTTTTCTCTGTAGTAAAGGGCACCCATAATAGCAAAAGCTGCATTTACTCCTGCTACTGTATCACATACGGGAAAACCGCATCGGAGTGGGTTCAATCGCTCATCTCCATTTATAGCCATAATACCACTCAGACCCTGAACAATCTGATCATAGGCAGGCTTAAAGGCATCAGGGCCGGTCTGACCGAATCCGGAAATGGCACAGTAAATAATACGGGAGTTTAATTCTGTTAATGTTTTATAGCCCAGTCCGAGTCTGTCCATAACACCGGGTCTGAAATTTTCCACTACTACATCTGACTCTTTTGCAAGTTTTAAGAAAATTTCCTTTCCTTCCGGTTTTTTTAAATTAAGGGTAATGGATTTTTTATTGGCATTCTGGGCAAGAAAACTTGTTCCCATGAGCTGTTTATTCAGGTCCGGAACGTTCCCCAGTTTTCTTGCGAGTTCTCCTGTTCCGGGAGGTTCTACCTTTATAACCTCTGCGCCGCAGAGAGAAAGATGAACTGTACAGAAAGGGCCTGAAAGGACATTTGTAAGATCAATTACTCGAATACCTTCTAAAAGTTTCATTTAAATTCCTCCTGATAATATTGATTGTATCAATTTTATAACATTTGCAATTTATTTTATCATAAAACAATTTATTATTAAAGGATTTTTGGAAATTATAGTCATAAAGAATTAACCAGGTAAATAGCTTACAGGTCTTTTTTCTCAGGTTTAATCTTTCCTATATTTATGAGGAAATTAATATAATATTCTTTACTCATAGGACAATTTATAAAATCAATAATCTGCTGTTTTGTGTTTAACTTAATCTGTTTTTTTCTCTGATTAAGAAGGCTATCATCAAAATCCTTTTCCCCATGACTGATTCGTGTTCTTATATCGGTTTTCTTTCCCTTCCAGTAAAATAAAAACATCTTATGATGAGTTGTATATTCCTGAAATCCCTTCTTAAGTAAAGCTTTTTCAAAATCAGAGGTTAAATATTTACTCATTATCTATATCTTCAATTTTTAATAGATCCTTTCTAATTATATCTCTTAAAGCAATAGCATCCTGAGTCAGTTTTTCATCTTCTTCATGTAAAAAAGTATCACATAAGAAAACAAATTCATCCTGGAGTTGAAAAAAAGCTTCTTTCCGGTCTTTAGAAAAGGCATGAAGTCCATATCTGGGAACTTCATATATCCATAAATCATCCTGATAATCGACATTACATATAACAGGATCTTTTAAGATATACCTTTTATTATCCAGAATGAATTCTTTTATATAGAATGGAGATAGATATGAAAGCAGGTTAGATTGTATAATTTTTTTAATAGCTAAAAGCTCCTGTTCAGCTAATTCGTTTATTAATTGAATTACTTCACTTTTTGTCTTCAAAATTTCCATAGATAATCTTTATTTCTATTCTCCTTCTAATTCATATGATAACATATATCATAATGTTTATCAAACACTTTGATTTTATTTTCCCTTAAAGAAAGAAGGATTTTTAAACATTTCTGGAGAATAATTTCTGTGTAATAAAAGTAAAATAAAGATTTAAATAAAAAGGAAAGAGCCGGCTCTAAGGTTTCAAAATTGCAGTTCTCACCTGGAGCGACCTTTCTCCGTAAAAAACCATATTTTTTACAGATATCCATTATACCATAGAAGAGAAGGGGAAAGCCATATGAAAAATTTCCTTAAAAAGTCTTGATTTTTCAAGGCTTTTTTTGTCTCTTATATTATAGAGGGATTTTTTTAGAAAGTGAGGTGAGCTTTATAAGGAGAATATTTCCGTTAAACCATGAAAAATAAGAAGTTAAATTTACTATGCAGAAAGGAGAGTATTTTTATAAAAAAATGTTTATTAATATCCATAATAATCCTGGTTTTTCTTTCGGTGTCTGGATGTATAGAACCAAAGAAACAGGTGGAATTTCAGCCTGAGACACTTGCTGGATTAAAAGAGTATATTCCAGTTTGTCCTTATTGTAAGTTTCCTGTTGCTTATAAAGCTACAACATGTGTAGGGTGTAAGAAAGATTTTATTTGGACTACGAAAAAGTTACCTTAAGGAACTCTTGAAGAGAAGGAAATTAAGGAATTTTATAAACAGATTTTATATATTGAAGAAGAGATAAAAAATAAAGAAAAAGAAATCATAGAAAAGCAGAAAATTGCGGAGGAAACTTTGAAACTTGAAGTATTTGCATATTGCTCCTGCGGGGAAGAATTAGGAGAAAAAACTAAATTCTGTGCAAAATGTGGCCGTAATGTAATGGAGATTATTAAAAAAACCGGAGAAGCAGATAAAAAGATGAAAGAAACTTTTACATGTTCCTGTGGAGAGATTTTTTCTTCAAAAAGTAAATTCTGCCTGTCCTGTGGAAGTAAAGTACAAAAACCCTCAGAAATTAAATGTTCCTGTGGTGAAACTATTACGCCGGGGAAAAAATTCTGTGCTCTATGTGGTAGCCCTGTGGCGGATAAAAAAGAAGAAGATATTATTTCTGTATTTAAACCTCAAAAAGAGAAAAAAGGATCTATTACCTGTTATGTGTGTAATTCAGATCTGCCTTATGATTCTCTTTTCTGTCCCGATTGTGGAACAAAATTAGAAAATAAAAATAAAGCAAAAATGAGAGAGAAAGCCTGTCATAAGTGTAATTCAAAATTACCTTATGATGCATTATTTTGCCCGGATTGCGGAATTAAATTTTAGGGAAAGGAGTTTATTTTATGAGAAAAATTTGCATCTTATTAATATTATCAATTTTTTTCTTTTCCGGCTGTATCCCTGTAAATATAGAAAATAATCTCTTCTTAAATTCCAGTGGAGGAGGCAAATACATAAATAAAATTTATATAAGTAAACAGAATGCTCTTGCTGTAAATCTTACCGAGGAGATGGCCCATAAGGAAACAGGTGACAAACTCCCGTCCTATGCTAACTTTACATACCGTGAAGATAAAGAGATGATTACTATGGCAATTAAATTTTCTTTCAACGATATAGAGGATTATAATAGCAAACTTCAGAAAATCAATCAGACTCAATGCCGGGCTATGTTCACAAAAAACAGTTCTTTTTTAAAGACATCCTATTATTACAGTGAACCTGTAACCATTAATGCAGGCGGGGCAATACCAAATAGTTGTACTATTTATGTGACTATGCCGGGGAGTATTAAAGGAAGTAATGGCAATGTTACAAAAGACGGCAGGGTAAGATTTGATTTATCACCTTATGGTGATAATAATATCTGGGCACGATCAGAGGGTTTTAATTTACTACCCATATTTATTCTAATTTTAATAATAGGAATCGGATTAGCTGTGTTTATTTTCATATCTGGCGGTATAGGAGTGTTTGTAATAGTTAAAAAGAAAGATTCTATAAAGGCCCTTGTTAGTAAAGTGAAAGAAGAAATTTCTACGAGTGATAAAGAGGAAAAGTGTAAAAAGTGTGGTACAAAGTTAAAAATCAATGCAAAGTTCTGTGAACAGTGTGGTCAGACCTTTACAGCAAAATCTTTACCTGATAAGAAAGAGAAGAATCTGTGTCCTGAATGTAAGGCTAAACTTAAGAAAGGAGAAGTTTTCTGCGAGCAGTGCGGGTATAATATTACTTCTGAGACCACTTTAGCAGAGAAGAAAAAACAATCTTCCAATTGCTCATCCTGCGGATCAAAATTGAAGCCGAAAGCCAGATTCTGTGAGGAATGCGGTGAAACTGTAAAGGAGTAAAAAGAAAGAGAGGAAGTATTATGGCCAATTGCCCTCATTGTAATGGAGATGTAAGTGAGAATGCCAAATTTTGCGCCTTCTGCGGTAAGAATATTCCTCAGATATCCTCTAATAATTGCCCTTCCTGCGGTGCCACTCTTCTTTCAGGGAAGAAATACTGTCATAAATGCGGTGCTGAATCGGGAGGGAAGGATGAAAGAAGGTCTTTAACTGAAGGAGAAAGAGCAGGCAATAAGTTTTTAATTCCTGTTATTGTTGTTGGAATAATGTTTGTTGCTGGAATAATGTTATGTCTGGTTGGTATATTTTCTTTTAAAGATCGTTTGTTTCAGAGACAGAACAATCCGACACCGATAGATCACTCTTCTAATTTTACTCCCCCTCTTCCGACTTCTGAGGCGATAAATACTATTCCGACTTCTGAACCTGTGAATAATAATCCCACTCCTTTCCCAACCGCTGAATCTGTGAATAATAATGTAACACCTGAAACAGGAGTATATATAAATCTGACCCCTGTAGATGAATTACCAAAAATAACTCCTACAATAAGTCCCAATATAATAAAATCAATAAAATCATCTCCTGTAGATATTTTAAAACAAAATTATGCTGCAATAAACAATAGAGAATTCGAAGAAGCATATAATTTGAGAAGTAAATCTTATAGATCGAAAACGTCATATGAAGAATATTATGATATATGGAAAACCAATATAACCATCAGTTTAAAAGAAACAGAAATTCTTGAACAATCAGACCAAAGAGCAAAAATAAGAATTAAATTATATTCGGAAGATAAGGATAAAAATTCAGAGCAAACTGATAAAGCACTTTATAGTGGAGTAATATATTTGATTAATGAAGACGGTAATTGGCGGATAGATAGAGTAGATATAACTTCTAGAGTAATTCTAAAAAAAATGTACCAAAGTCAAGGATAAAAATAAAAGGTATAGAAATAAAAAAAGTATGAGTAAGAAAAATGAAAAAATAATAAGGAAATGGGGTAGGCCATATATAAAACCCAAAGGAGAACATGGCAGCCCACAAGAACTGCTGCAATGGAGTAAAGAAGCTAAAAATCCTGAAGAAGGTAAACGTTATCTGGCAATTAGAACTATAATACTGGAAGAAGGAAAAATAGAACTGGAGAAAGTTGGGAAGTTATATGGTGTAAGAGGGAA
>Ga0302240_1000964_pt1 | contig 25176 bp, 16 predicted proteins | sample AAG_UR_His_MG_FD_193538 | JGI IMG/M metagenome (GOLD analysis project Ga0302240, IMG submission 193538) | Enriched activated sludge microbial communities from anaerobic digester in WTTP, New Holstein, Wisconsin, United States - AAG_UR_His | ecosystem: Engineered > Bioreactor > Anaerobic >... | reverse complement strand
CATGGTACAATAAAGGTCTTGTCTTAAAGGAAGAGGGAAAGTATGAAGAAGCTATAGTCTGTTATGATAAAGCCCTGGAATTTGATCCTTCTTACTGGAAAGCCTGGAATTATAAAGGTCTTGCTTTATATTATCAGGGAAAATATGATGAAGCTCTTGATAGTTATGATAAAGCAATTGAATTCAATCCTGATTATTATTTCTGCTGGAATAATAGAGGCCTTTCATTATATTATCTTGGAAGATATGAAGAGGCTATGAAATCTTATGATAGAGCTCTGAAACTTAGACCGGATTATGCAGAAGCCTGGAATAATAGAGGACTTGTTTTATATAGTGAAGGTAAATATAAAGAAGAAATTCTTTCTTATGAGAGAGCCCTGACTTTTGACCCGGCCTATACGACTGCCTGGTATAATAAAGGGTGTGCTCTTTATGATATTGGTAGATATGAGGAAGCTATTAAATGTTATGATAAAGCCCTTTATTTCAACCCTGACTATACTGATGCATGGAATAACAGAGGAAGAGCTTTCCATGCTCTTGGTAAATATAAAGAAGCCCTTATTTGTTTTGATAAAGTACTATCCCTTGACCCTTTCTATGCTTTTGCCTGGAATAATAAGGGTCTTGTCTTATATGATAAGGGTAATTATGATGAAGCTCTTAGTTGTTATAATAAAGCCCTGTCGATTAATTCTGAATATGTTGATGCATGGAATAATAAGGGAATATTGTTCTATGATAAAGGCAAATATGATGAAGCTCTTATATGTTACGAAAAAGCTCTTGAATATGATTCTTCCTATGTATATGCCATGTATAACAAAGGGTTAATTTTATATGACAGGGGAAAATATGAAGAAGCAATTAAATATTATAATAAAGCTATAGAAAACAGGCCTGATTATTCAGATGCCTGGTATAACAAAGGACTTGCTTTTTATTATCTGCAAAGATATGAAGAAGCGATCCTATGTTATGATAAAGTATTAAAGATTGATCCTCTTTATGTGAAGGCATGGTTTAATAAGGGTTATGTTTTATATAGGGGAGGTAAACTTAAAGAAGCTCTTATTTGCTATAATAAGGTTATAGAACTTGACCCGAATGATTCTGATGGATGGTATTACAAAGGGAATATTTTGAGAAAAGAAGGAAAAAGTAAAGAGGCTCTTAAGTGTTATAATAAAGCTATAGATTTAAATGAAACTATTACTGCTTACTGGAATAATCTAGGAAATGCCTTTTATACTCAGGGAAGGTATGAAGAAGCTATTATGTCCTATGACAATGCAGTGAAACTTGACCCTCATAATTCTCTCATATTGTTTAATAGAGGAAATGCTTTATTTAAAAAAGGATATTTTAAAGAAGCCCTTCAGGATTATGATAAAATTTTGAAGGCTAAACCTTCTGATAGCTATGTATGGTTTAGTAAAGCCATGGCTTTAGATAAATCTGGAAATACTGTTAAAGCAAATAAATGCTATCATAAAGCACTGGAACTTGGACCTGATAAAGCCTACCCGGGGGATGTAAGGGATTGGATTGATTAGGATGTGAATCCTGTGGCCAGTGATAAATTTAAAACAGATCTGGATAACTTATTTTTCAAAACTGCCTCAAATTTAATTAGAAAAGAGATCAATCTTTATAGTAATTTTATATTATCCATTATAAATTCAACTATAGATTTATATCAGGTATCTACATATAAACTGGGAAATAATCTTTATAGAGGTTTTTCTCTTAAAGAATGGTCGAAAATTATACATACCTGTGATGATGTTACCTTTAAGTTAAGAACCTGTTCGAAAAATAAGATAATATGTAATACTTCTTCAGGTATAGCCTTATCTTTAAATATATCTGATGGAAGGGGTTTTGAAATATTATTAAAATCACAAAAAGATAAAGGCTATAGTTTTTTTATAGAATCTGGAGGAGTATTACTGAAGCCTGTAATTATGTTTTCACCTTTCAATTTATCCTTTCTGGCTTTCCTTAATACAAATGAAGGCTTACTTGTTTTTATGGGGTTTAAAGAAGGCCCCGGATTTGAGATTCTTTTATCAATTTTTTTAAAAGTTCCTGATAGTTTTTTCTTTCTGAAAGAGAGGAAATCTTTACCTGTATCTGTAGTAGATACTAAATGCCAAAAAATAGATGCTAAATCTGAAGAAGAAGATGATGATGATAATAGAGATACTCTCACAGTAAATGATAATTCTATAACCCTGAGTGAAGTTGACCTTATATCTGTTGAGGTTGGATTGAATTTACTTACTATGATTGATCCGAGTTTAAATCCTCCTCCTATATTTAAAATCCTTGCAAATTATAGAGAAGCTTTTTTAAAGTTTTTTGGTTTTCCTCTTCCAGGGGTAAGATTTAAAGATAATTTACTTCTTAAACCATCTGAATATGTTATTAAAATCAAAGAAAATATAGTTTCTACCGGTGAAGCCATAAAAGATCGTCTTCTTGTTCTTGGCCTGGAATATGATCTTTCCAGCTTTGAAGGCCCTTCCTATGGTCCCGATGCAGTTTACGGATTAAAAGGCAAGTGGATAGAGAAAATTTACAGGGAAATAGCTGAGAGATATGCCTGTTTAATAATGGAACCTGTGGAAGTTATAATATGCCATATTCAAACGATTTTTTCTAATAATCTGGATAGCTTTATAGGTATACAGATAACAGAAGCATTACTGGATGATTTTATGGTTATATGTCCGAATAAAGTCCTGGCTATAAGGAAAAATCTTTCACTTGCTAAAATTTGCAGGATCTTCAAACATCTGGTAAGTGAATGGATACCTCTTACAAATCCAGAATTTATATTAACCAGTATATATATAATTTCCTGTGAAGAGAAAAATCCTACCAGCATTTATGAAAAGCTTCGTAAAAACCTGATACCTCTCATTTTTTCAGCATATGAAACCAATCTGGATATAATAAGCTGTTTTACTGTATCATATGTGGTAGAAGAGATGCTTATAAAATTTTCCAGAAAGACAGAGGCAGGATATAGTCTTAATATACCTTTTTCTATAAAAGAAAAGCTTTTTAAAGCAGCTCTTCAACTTCTCTACAGGTATGGTATAAAACAAAAAGCCTTTCTATTTTGTTCTTCTCAGGTTAGACCTTTATTATTACTGGCTCTTAGAGAAAGTTTCCCTGATCTCAGAATTTTTTCTTATGATGAAATACCTTCTGGTTTTTCTATCCATTTTCACGGTGAATTTACTATTTAATACCAATCTACTATCAAACGTAGTAAAAACAACCTTGAGGCTACGGAAAAACGAAGTTCTCCGAAGGACAAAAAGATGGCGTATTTAAAGGAAGTTTTAAGTTAATTCCATGTCGAAATTTAAAGGATATTGCCTCATGTAAAAAAGTATAAGCATTCATATTTTTTTGGAGTAGCCTCAAAACTGTTTTATTAGTACACTTGATGAATAATTGGTATATTTAAAATTACGTGAAATTTGAGACAGGGAAAATGATTTTTAAGTCGAATTGAAGTAAAAAAATATTAGGTAGACCCGTCTAATTTTAGAGGTTAATATAGAGTGAGATTTCCATTAATATTATTATTGCTCTCTTTCTTTCTTCTACTTTTATGTTCACCTGTCCTTTATGCCCGGGAAGGAAAGCTGGCTTCTGCCTGTTTGAATCTTACAGGGGATCATCTGATTGGTGAGCTTTACATAAGAGATCAACTAATCCTGAGTCTTCATCATGAGGGAGTTTATGATCCTGAGGTAAGGGTACAGGTTATTGCAGATAAGATAAATAATCTGTATTCTAAGGGATTTTCTGTTGATAAGATTTTTTATAAGGTTGATCTTGAGAAGGAAGAAAAGAAGGTTATTTCTGCCACAATTTACTGGGGAGAAGAAAAATTTTTTACTATCAGTAATTTACAGGCAAGATTAAATAAGTCTACTCCTGAAAAACTGGCAGTTCTATGGGTAGAAAATTTAAAGAAAGCCCTCTCTCTTTCTCCAACTCTTAAGGTATTTCCTTCTCACGTTTTACTTTGTCCAGGTGAGGTTATAGATATAAAGATCATGGGAAATTCCATTGGGAAATTAACCTGGAAAATAGCTTCTCCTGTTATAGACTTAAAACAGACTGACTTTCCTGATAGATTTGTTCTTAAAGGACGTTCTATTGGAGATACTACTATAGATTTTCAAAGAGAAGGAATAAGAACACAGATAAATATATCAGTAAGGGAAGAGGAAGTCACAATCACTCAACCCCGTGATATTCTTGTAAGTGGTTTTCCATGTCAGACTGAGATTATAAGAGAATCAGTTATAAGAGAAATTAATAGTTCTGTTTTATTAAAATCAGGACTTAGATTATCTATTGACCCCTTTAATATTAATACGCCTTCTTTATCTGAAGGGAAAGTGGTTACTCTACTTGTTCCATTTAAAATAGAAAATCAGGGTTCTCACTCTGAAAAAATGCTTCCTGTAAAAGTAAGAAATGAATCTGAAAAATTCAGAGAACCAGTATTGCATATGGTAAGTAATAGCCCGGAAAAAATTAATAAGGATGGTGTTTTATTTGCTCAGTCCCTATCTCTGGGTTCTCCTGTAAGACTCTTATATTATCATCTTAATAATACAGATTCAGATAAATGGCTTATTATAGATATTGTTAATCCTTATTCTATTTCATCTAGAGTATGGATAGTAAGTGGAACAGGTGGTCCCAATCCTCAGGAAGCTTTTGTTGGTCATGTAGCAACATCAAGATTCATAAAAAACAGTTTTTATTCATCAGGACAGTTTTATATAATTCCTCCAAAAGGGAGGACTACAATTTATGTTCAGAAATTTGGACCAAAACAGATACTTACAGGATTTTTTCATTTGCAATTTCTTCCAACATCTTCTCTTGAATTGATAGTAAGATCTGAATCTAAACCTGATGGATTACCTTCTACAGAAATTCTCCCGAAAGATGAAGATAGCACACATTGCAGAGGAGTTTATCCTGCTCCAAAAGTGCTCATTCAGGATATTTACCGGGCAGGTGATCCGGAAAAATCTATATATATAGGCAAGGCCCCCTTTCTTAAATCTCTTTACGACTCGGAGCAACTTTATGGAAACTATGGAGTTCTTTATGACATCACCCTTAACCTTATAAATGATGATTCCCTGACCCGTCAGGTAGAGCTTTCTTTTACATCTCAGGGAGGTATAGCTCAGGGTACATTTCTTATAGATGGTCGTCTTGTAGAAACCCCTATAGTAAGGTCTTCAGAGCATGTACCGCTGGCTATTTTGTTTCTTAAACCCAATGAAACCAGGATTATTCATTTAAATACAATGCCTCAGGGTGGTTCTCATTATCCTGTAAGAATTTTATTGAAGAGTAAAGGTTTATGAATAAAATAATTTTATCTATAATTTTATTTTTGTTTTTTCTATCCCCTTTATACGGTCAGGAAAAAAATGCCCTTTTTTCCGAAGGGCTTAATTATTATTATTCTGGAAATCTGGAGAGATCTCTGGAAGCTTTTGAAGGTTTTCTTAAGTTAGAACCCAATAATGATCAGGCTTTGTTTTACAAATCCCAGATTTTATGGAAAAAAGGTCAGAAAGCCAGAGCTATTTCTGTTCTGGAAAAAGTGATAACTCTAAGGCCGGACAGACTTTTTTATCTTTATAAACTGGCAGATTTTTATACTCTTACAGGAGATAAAGGTAAAACAATAAATATCTGGAAAACGATTAAACGTAATTCTCCCGGGGATTTACGTCCTTATTATGCTCTGGCAGATCTTTATTATTCCCAGGGTAAAACTGGAGATGCAATTTCTGAGCTGGAAAATGCTATAAAAATTAGCTCCAGTGTATCTGCAAAAATTTTTTATCGACTTGGTACGCTTTATCTTGAAAAAGAGGATATCAGTAAAGGTATTGATTATTTAAATAAAGCTCTTCTTATGGAACCTGATAATCTGGAAACCTGTCTTTATCTGGGAGATTTTTTTTACACCCATGGGAATTTTTCGAAAGCAGCTAATTATTATATTAAAGTTATAAGCCTGGATCCATATAAAATTGAGGTTCATAAACGTCTTGCCTTTATATATTATCTCCGTAAGGAATATAATAATGCTCTCCTGCATTTTGAAAAATTGACACGTCTTCTGTCTAAAGATTCTTCTTCATATTATAATCTTGGATGTATTTATTATTTAAAGGAGGATTTTATCTCAGCTCAGGAACACTTTACTATGGCCATAAAGTTAGAACCTCTAAAAGATAAATATCATTATAATCTGGGATGTATATTTTTTAAGCTGGGTGATTATGATAGTGCTCATAAGGAGTTTTCCAGATCAGTAGAACTGAGTCCACAGAAAGAAAAATATATTTATGCCCTTGGATGTATTAATTATTTACTCAAAGATATTAAGGATACTATGAAAGATTTTAATTTAATATTTCATGAAAAGGACGATTTATATAGTTTTCTGGGACGGGGTATAACTTATAGAGATAGAGGCAGGGTAGATATACCGTTAGAAGATATCGAAATTTAGCATATATGGGAAATCAGGCATAGAATTTGTAGTATTATAGTGATCAGGAATCGGTGAACAGTGATTACTACAGATCACTCATCACTGATTACATATGACTATTACAAAAGGAGTGATAATAGTGATAAAAACATCAATATTCTCTTTTCTTATCCTGTTTCTTCTTATTTCTCCTGTTCTATGTCAGGATTTTAAATTTGACCCCAATATGACCGGTGATGAACTATGGAGGAGAGTGGATTGTTCCCTTGCTGGCCTCAGGGATTATACCAGTGATTTCATTGTAGATGCAAGTTCCAGAGATATTCATCTGAAGGTTAATGGAAAACTCTATTGTATTTTACCGGATAAGGTTAAATTTGTTCTGGAGGGGTTGCCGGGTTTCCTTGGTGAACATAAAGAGATTGTAACAGATCGTTCTGTTCAGGATCTTATAAATAGAAAAAAATTTATTCATTCTATTGCTATGACCGATGTAATCAATGGTGAACCTTATTATATTATAAAAAGTAGTGCTATTAATCGTAATGATTATCTTCAGGAAGCCAGATTCTGGATTCATGCAGTAAATTATACGTCTAACAGGGTTATAATGTATTATTCAAATGGAGGATATGTAAGAGCAAATCAGAAATTTGACAGAGCCCATAGTTATATGTTACCTGTTTATCAGGATATAAGTATTTCTTTTCCTGAGTGGCGTATTCAATTGCTGGTAACCTTTAGTAATTTTTCTATTAATAATGGATTAAATTTTTAAGGTGATTTTCATGGAGGAGGGTAAAATAAAAATACTTGCTACAGGCGGAGGCAGTGGAGGACATATAATACCTGTCCTTGCAGTAATAGAAAAATTAAAAGAGTTTAAGAGTAATATAGAGTTTCTTTATGTAGGTTCCAGAGATGGTATGGAAGCCAGTATGGTTCCGAAGAAATCTATACCCTTTAAGGGTATTTATTGTGGTAAATTGCGGAGATATATATCCCGGGAAAATTTTACTGATATCTTCAGAGTATTAATCGGTTTTTTTCAGTCCCTCAGTATTGTAAGGTCCTTCAAACCTTCTGTAATTTTTTGTAAAGGTGGATATGTAACAGTACCTGTAGGACTTGCAGGAGGACTTATGGGTATTCCTCTGGTGGCTCATGAATCAGATACTGTTCCGGGCCTTTCTAATAGAATACTCTTAAGGTTTGTAAGAAAATTATCTTTAGGCTTTCCTCTCAATAACTATCCTTTATCTATTCAAAAAAAAAGTGAATATACGGGAAATCCCATAAATCCCTGTGTTCTTGAAATTTCTAAAAAAAGTAAAGATGATGCAGTAAGGCATTTCGGCTTTAATCTAAAAGAACCTGTGCTTCTTGTTACAGGTGGCAGCCAGGGAGCAAGAGCAATAAATGATGCAATATGGGCTATAAAGGATAAATTACTTGAAACATTACAGATAATACATATATGTGGAAATCTTGATTATGAAAAGCTGAATAATTCTTTGTCAGATATTTCCTCTCCTTTAAAAAATCGTTATAAATTATTTGCTTTTCTTTCAGATGATATGCCACAGGCACTACTGGCATCAGATCTGGTTATTACCAGAGCCGGTGCTAATACATTGAGTGAGCTTATAATACTGAAAAAACCTTCCATCATAATTCCTTTGCCAAAAGCTGCAAATGATCATCAGAGAAAGAACGGCAGAGTTCTTTCTGATTGTGGTGCTGCTTTATTTATAGATCAGTCCCAACTGACTCCAGAATTACTTATGAATAATATATTGAGATTATTTTCTGATAGCCATCTTTTACAGGATATGTCAGAAAAAACTGCCTTAATGGCAAAACCTGATTCAGCAGAATTGATTGCAAAGACTATTCTGGATGTAGCAGGAGTGGGAGAAGTGAAAAATGAAAAGTAAAAAGTGAAAAGAAGTGAAAAGTGAAAAGAAAAGTAAATGTATCTTAATTACTATTAATTATCGTCTCACGTTTCACGTTTCACGTCTTACGAATTATCATAGAAAGGAGAATTACTTATGACAGACTTTATAGTGGCTTTTGTAACTACTTCATCACAGGAGGAAGCCAGGAATATTGCCCATTCTCTTGTGGAAAACAGGCTTGCTGCCTGTGTGAATATTGTTCCTTCTATAACCTCTATATATAAATGGGAAGGTAAGATATGTGAGGATCAGGAATTATTACTTATAATTAAAAGTAGGAGTGAACTTTTTTCTCTTCTTGAGGAAAAAGTGAAGAGTCTGCATAGTTATAAAGTACCGGAAGTGATTTCTATTCCGATTTATGCCGGTTCTAAGAGTTATCTTGAATGGCTGGAGGGGGAGACAAAGTCTGATAATTAAGACTGAAAATCTGGACTTTCGTGAAAGAAAAATAGAAGATTTTTCCAGAGAACTGGAATGGAAAAAAGATTCTGAAATCTGTTATCTGGAAGGTTTAACTCATGAGGGATTAACTATTCCGGATTATAATTTAAATGAATGGATCAGTATTTCCAGTAGTATGGGGATTGACAAAGAAAATCTCCTTTTATCAATCTATTATACTCCGTTAAATAAACATATAGGAACAATTGGATTTTTCCCTGATACCTCCGCAGGCATTACAGGAGAAGTGGGTTTAATAATTGGAGAAAAAGACTACCGGGGTAATGGCTATGGAACAGAAGCTTTAAAGGTTTTTATTGATTATATTTTTACAAAATTGTCTGTAAAAAAGATTTATGCTCTTGTATATAACTTCAATAAGAAAGCATATAAGATAGCAATAAAAACAGGTTTTATAGAAAAAGGATTTTTAAATAGATTTTCAGAGAAATACGGATTTTATAAAATATACAGGCTGGAACTGGATAGGAAAGATCCTTAGTAAGGCAACAGGTAAGTTAGTATCCATCTCACAGGCCTGTCTCTGGCCGGACTCTTACGCAAAATCTATGATCCTGTCAGGATGAAATCTGTTATTACAGTAATCTGCAGTCAGTTTTCTCTATTAGACCAAGAAAGTAAAATAACTCTGGTGCGCCGGCTGTAATCCATAATCCAAGTATGTAGTAGCGGGGAAAATAATTTAGAAATACCGGAAAACCTTCTAAAAGTAATTTACAGGTAAGATAAATTATAGAGGTTATTATTACTCCTGTAGTTAGACGTAAAATTCTATATTTCCAGGGATCTTTTGAGGTAAAATGGTGTTTTCCTCTATATGCTATACCTGTTAGAACTCCTGCCATGGTACCTGCGACAGAGGCGTTTTGTCTGACAGGGTTTAAAAAAAAGAGTACTATACATAGAACCAGACTCAGTAAAACAAATTGCTGTGGAGATAGTTTTTTAAAAATATTTTTCAGGGGTTTTATTAAAATCATACCTGAAAAAATTATTATTATACCTGTAATCCATCCTCCCAGAACATCAGTAGGGAAGTGAAGACCAAGATAAATCCTGGAAAAACCTATAATTAGTATGAGAATAAAGGCCATTAACCATAAATAGATTTTTCTTTTAAACCAGGCCAGAGTTATCCATATTACAGTGGAAGACTGGGCATGGCCGCTCGGAAAACCATAGCCCTCTGCCTCTGAAAGTTTTAAATCCGGATATAAATCAAAAGGTCGTGGTTGTTGTAAAAGATATTTAATGTTTTCATTTATATATGTTGAAAAAAGATAAATTAATGCCACTTTATAGCCGAGCTCAGTATCTATGCACCAGAATAAAAAAGAAAATAATAATATATAAAAAGGTTCTGTTCCCATCCAGGATAGGACCTGAAAAAAATGATCCAGTAGAGGGTTATGGATTTTTTGTATAATAACAATTAATTCTATCTGCCATTTTAATATTGATGTCATAGGAGTATAATTATAACATATAAGACGTGAAGGGTGAAGAGTGAAGAATGAACAGACCGCAAGACGTGCAGAAACAGAATATTTTTCTGTCCTTTTACTGATCACCCATTAGGCCTCACCATAAAAAGAAAGGCAGGTTTCCCTGTGATAGAAAAATACAGTGTCATAATTACAGCAGGTGGAAGAATCGAAGGGGATTTCGCCAGACATTGCGGTACGGAAATAAAAGCCCTTATAGATATAAAAGGAGAAACTATTGTCTCCAGGGTAATAAAAGCTTTCAAAGAAAGTAATTATATAAAAGAAATAATCCTTGTAGGGCCGAAAGAGCTTAATAACCTTTCACTATCTGTAGATAAGATACTTCCTGAAGGAGAATCGGGGATTGATAATATTTTTATTGGTTTAAAGGCAGTGAAAGAAAAAGGCAAAGTAATACTTTCCAGTTCGGATATGCCCCTTGTGACAACTTCTGATATAGAGGAGTTTCTGAGATTATGTCCTTCTGATGCCTCCGTATGTTATCCTGTCTTTGAAAAAAACTATTACCTGAGTGTTTTACCTGATACCAGAAGTGATTTTGTACGACTTAAAAATTCTTCTTATACAGGGGGAAATATTTTTCTTGTCCATACTGATGTATTCAGGAACAGTACTGGAAGTATAGAAAAACTTTTTAAAGGACGAAAAAAACCTCTTTCTATGATACAGGTACTGGGGATTGTCTTTCTCTTTAAATTTCTCTTCAGGTTACTTGATGTACCTGATATTGAAAAGAGATGTTCAGAAATATTTAAAGGAAAATCTGTGGGCATTAAAAAAGCGTCTCCCCGTCTGGCTTTTGATATAGATACATGGGAAGATTATATTAGATTACTTAATTATTTAAATTCTTCAAAATAAGACCTTGCCAGACGAAAACCGAGATAATTACACTGTGTATTAGGCCAGCTACAACTGCGGCTTGAAGATCGGCAATAAAATTCTGCAGAACCGAAACTACCACCTCTGGGAACCTTTGCTTCTCCTGTGAGAGGGCCTGCAGGATTTTTATGTGCATCGGCAGGATAGGTGCCATACCAATCATTACACCATTCTGCTACATTGCCAATTATATCATAAAGGCCAAAACTATTAGGTAGTTTCAGACCCACCCGGTGATGATTATTTTTACCATTATCCTTGTACCAGCAATAATCTCCATTCATAGTGTCACCCCAGTAATAACTGGTTGTAGTGCCTCCACGACAGGCATATTCCCATTCAGATTCTGTGGGTAAACGATATCCATTGTTAGTTAGCCAGATAGAGGGGTTATTACCTCTATTATCTTTTTCTCCATAACATTTTGTAAGGTTATTCTTTTCACTTAACCAGTTACAGTATTCTACAGCACCATACCAGGTTATACATACTACAGGTCTATTTTCATAACCGGACTTCACTTTAAATGTACCGGGACTGGGGCCACCACTTATGCCGCACCACTGAGCTGTTTTTAATTGTATCCACAAAGCACTGCCCTCTACCTGGATTTCTCTGGAATTTAAAAACATACAGTAATCCTCATATGTTACCAGATATTTACTCATATAGAAAGGACTTAATATTACAGTATGAATCGGTTTTTCACCTGAATATTCTATATCACTACCCATTTGAAAAATTCCTCCCGGAATTAGTATCATATCTGGTTGTAAAGTATGACCTTTAAAGAATTTAGGATGTTTTTCTTTTTTCTTACTGTGTTCAGGACGAGAATTTAAGGCCTGTAGCATCTCCTTTGCACTGGAAAATCTCTTTGATATATTATTATCCAGGGATTTCATAATAATACTTTCCACTTCTGGAGATATATTTGGTACCACTTCCTTTAAGGGTTTAAAGTTAAATGTCTCAGGTTTTATCCCTGTAAGAAGTTGATGTATTGATGCTCCCAGAGCATATATATCAGATCTTATCTCAACTTTGCCATAATATTGTTCCTCCGGAGCATAGCCAGGAGTCCCTATAGAGGTAACTATTTTATTACCCATCTGAATTGCTCTGGCTATTCCAAAATCTATTAACATAGCTCTACCATCTTTATGAAGCATAATATTGGCAGGTTTAATATCACGAAATACAATAGGATTATTCTGACTGTGGAGATAATCCAGGACTTTCAATATATCTATTGCCCATAATATAACTTTTTCTTCCGGTAGCCCTGGTTTTCCCTCTCTGGATAATTCTATTTCCAGTGTATGGCCTTCTATATAAACCATAACCACATAATATCTGTTATTATTGGAAAAATAATCATAGACTTTTGGAAGATTCGAGTGTTCCAGTCTGGCAAAGATTTTAATACCTCTGTTAAATCTTTCTATAGTATCTTCATCTTCTTTTGTTTCAGGATAACATATAAGTTCTTTAAGAATACACATATTGTCAAGTTTTATATCCATAGTTTTATAAATGTGTCTTTTCTCTCCAACTTTTATTATTTTTATAATTTTATATCTATTTTCCAGTACAGTCCCTGATGGAAGAGGTTCAATAGATTTTGAATTTTCAGAATTATTCTTATAGATTTTTGTTTTATTATTTTGCTTTATATCCATATTTTTTTCTGGAGGTAAGTTAGAAAATATATGTAGATAATTATAGCAGGAATCTTTAATCATTTCAAATTTTACTTTTTTTATATAGTGGCATTCATTCTGCATTTATATTATAATATAGATGTGTATTTATTCTTATGAAGGGGAGTTACATATGTTTAAGAAAATTTTATTTTTAATATTTCTTCTCTTTACTTTATCTTTATTCATATCCTGTTCTGGTGGTACTCCGGAATTACCTTATTTTAACACTGGAGAACCGGCAACACCTGATGAATTGAAAATAGATCGCTTATTTCCTTCACAATCTGTAAAACAATGGGTTTATAATTACAGAGAGTTTAAATATTCCTACTATTATGAACAGGTGTTGTATGAATTTAATGCAACTGAAAAGTGGGATGTCCTCGAGAATAGTTCTGAAGGGTCCCACACATATATTACAATTGATAAATATGGAGAGGGTTATTTTCGTTCTTCAAAGATTTATTTTAAAAAGACACCTTCATCACTTCACTGGTGGGGTATAAAATTTAGTTATGATAATTACATAAGAGGTTTTGAGGGTAAACTTTTACTTTTTCCTGTTCAGGCTAATTCTTCCTGGGATACAATAATACCTTTTGAAAGTCATGATCAGTATTTACATCTTGGAAAGGGTAGAAATACTGTATCGACAATATCTGAAGAGGTTTATACTCCTGCAGGCACTTTTTCTCACTGTGTAAGAAATGACTTTACTGCAACAGATACACAGGATATTCCTGATTATGGCTATTCCACCCTGGGTTTTGCTATAACCTTCTGGTTTGCTCCCGATGTTGGTATAGTAAAAATTAAGAGTGTTCTCACAATTGATTCTTTTAACTATCCTGAAAAAGATGACAGATTTGAGATATATCGGACACTGGAGAGTTATGAATGGATGAATTAGATAAAAAAATATTAAATGTAATACAGGAAAATTTTCCTGTAAGTCCTTATCCTTATGCAGAAATAGCCACTACTTTACGTATTTCTGAGGAAGAATTACTCTGGCGGTTAAAAGTTCTGATTGAAACAGAGGTTATAAGGGAAATAAGTCCTGTTTTCTTCAGTAAGCATTTAGGCTATAAAAGCACTCTTGTAGCAATGGAAGTACCACAGGAAAAAGTGCTTGAAGTTGCAGAAATTATAAATATTTATCCTCAAGTTACTCATAATTATAGAAGAAAACATAAATATAACCTCTGGTTTACACTTATCGCTTCATCAGATGAAGAAATTTTAAAGATTATAGAAGAAATAAAATTTAAAACCGGTATTGAGAAAATATTTAACTTACCTTACAAAAAATTATTTAAAATTAATGTAAACTTTTCTTTATGATAGAAGTGACTGATTTAGACAAAAAAATTATAATAGAGCTTCAAAAAGGTATACCTTTAGAGAGTAGACCTTTTAAAGTTATAGCAGATAATCTCAATATAAAAGAAGATTTTCTAATAGAACGAATCAATGAATTTAAGAAAAACGGTATTATAAGAAGATTTGGAGCAAGACTGAGACATTATAAAACAGAATATAAAGAAAATATTATGATTGTCTGGAATGTACCTGAAGAACAGCTCTGCTCAACAGGCAATTTAATAGCAAAATACCTTCAGATTTCTCACTGTTATGAAAGACCTGTCCTGCCTGATTTTCCATATAATTTATACTGTATGCTTCATGGGAAAAATCGTGAAGAATGTATAAAAATTATTGAAGAAATTTCTGAATTAACGAATATTAAGGATTATAAAATGCTTGTAACTGTAGAAGAATATAAAAAAATTTCCCCTGAATATTTTATAAAATAATAATTTTCTTGAAAATATATGTTCTATTTAGTATTATATTGAGTAATATAATTTTGGAAGGAGTCAATGAAAAGTGAAAGGGATTACTAAAAGAAAAGACGATTATTCTAAATGGTATAATGATATTATATCGCAGGCTGATATGGCTGAACATTCTCCCGTAAAGGGTTGTATGGTTATAAAGCCTTATGGTTATGCTATATGGGAAAATATAAGAAATATTCTGGATAAGATGTTTAAAGAAACAGGACATGAAAATCTTTATTTTCCCCTCTTTATACCTGAAAGTTTTATAAGGAAGGAAGCAGATCATGTGGAAGGGTTTGCACCTCATCTTGCAGTAGTAACACATGGTGGAGGGAAAAAGCTTGAAGAAAATCTTATAGTAAGACCAACTTCTGAAGCTATAATCTGCAGTACCTATGCAAAATGGGTTAAATCTTACAGAGATCTCCCTCTTCTTTATAATCAATGGGCCAATGTGGTAAGATGGGAAATGAGAACAAGACTCTTTCTTCGAACTACAGAATTTCTCTGGCAAGAAGGTCATACAGTACATGGAAGTTGTGAAGAAGCAGAAGAAGAAACATTGAAAATGTTAGAAGTGTACCGTTCCTGTGCAGAAGATTATATGGCTATATCAGTAATTAAAGGATTAAAATCAGAAAGTGAAAAATTTGCAGGTGCCCTTAGAACCTATTCTATTGAAGCTATGATGCAGGATAAAAAAGCTCTTCAGTCAGGTACATCTCATAATCTGGGACAGAATTTTGCAAAGGTCTTTAATATTCAATATCAGAATAAACAGGGTCACCTTGAATATGCCTGGCAGACCAGCTGGGGTGTAAGCACCCGTTTAATAGGGGCGCTTATTATGTCTCACAGTGATGATATGGGTCTTGTATTACCTCCTAAGATGGCTCCAATCCATATAGTTATAATACCTATTTATAAAACCCTGGAAGAACTATCGGACATAATGGAAGTGTGTAGAAAAATAAAAGAAGATATTGGTATTAAATATATTGTAAAAATAGATGACAGAGATACAGAAAAGCCCGGTGCTAAATTTTTCGAATGGGAAAAGAAAGGTGTTCCCATAAGAGTAGAGGTAGGGCCAAAGGATTTGAAAGCAAAAGAAGCTGTTCTCGTAAGAAGAGATTTAAATACTAAATCCAGAGTTTCTCTGGAGACCCTTACTGTATCAATAGAAGAACTCTTGATGGATATTCAGAAAACACTTCTTGAAAAACATAGAAAATTTAGAGAAGAAAATACTTTCTCTATAGATAATTATGGAGATTTTAAAAATCTTTATGAAGGTGAAGAAGGTTTTGCTTTATGCAGTTGGTGCGGGAATCCTGAATGTGAAGCAAAAATTCAGGAAGAAACAAAAGCTACTATCAGAGCTTTGCCTATGGATGGCAGGGAAGAGGCAGGAGTATGTATTTACTGCGGGAAGACTTCAAAAGTGAAAGCTATTTTTGCAAAGGCCTATTAAGGTGTGAACAGTGAACAGTGAAATTGTCTTTTCACTGTTCACCTTTTTTTGTATTGAAAATTTTCTACAGGCAGACAAACACCTTTCAGGTAAATGTGTTATAATAAAATTATTCCATATAAAGAAAGGAAGAGATGATAATGAGAAAATCAGTGTTTATTCTTTTTCTGCTGATATTTTTTTCCTCTTTGACAGCAGGTGTTTTTGCAAAATATTCAGTTGTCAGTAAAAGAATATATATACAGGATAGAAGCAATGCGGTGATTGCCTATATAGAACCTGATGGTACAGTCCTGAATGGTGCTAACTCCATTATAGGCTATATAAATCCTGATGGATCTGTTCTGAATTCTTCCTATTCTGCCAGAGGTTATATAGAATCTGACGGAAGAATCCTGAATAGTTCCTATAAAAAGATTGCCTATTTACATACAGATGGCTCAGTTCTTGACCCTTCATATTCTCCTCTGGCCTATATAAGAAATGGCTGTGTAATAGACCCTTCCTATAAAACAATACTCTATTTCGACACTCCTGTATCTGCAAGGGTAATCGCTGTTTTTTTTATTTTCTTTTATTGAGAAGTAAAAAAACTTGCGAGTCTGAAAAACTTTATTTTCGTGCTCTACCATTGAGCTACTCCCCGATTTACCGGGGAGGAGGGATTCGAACCCCCAACAACGGCATCCATAGTGCATGTAAGTTTTTCAAATAAGAGCAAGTTTTTTTATAATTGAATTGTAAAATAAAATTTGTTTTCTGTCAATCCTCTCTTATTAACCGCTCCGGGTCAGATATGATGCAACTGACCGAATACTTCCTTGACTATTTTTACCATAACAATTACAATTAGGGCTGGGGCAAGTTTGACCCCAATTTCGTGATTTTTTTATTTCTTTCACCCTCTTTCTTGTATATTTTACTCGAAAGAGAGGTGAAAGTTAACCACCAATTTTTATATCAAAGTACTGGCGAAAGAGTATCATTTGTCCCTGTCCGGGCTCTGGAGCAAAAGATATGCCGTCAAAGGAGAAAGTTATAACTTAAATAAATGTAAAAGTGAGATCAAAGGGTTTTTATAGAACTTTCTATATTTTTCTATATAAATTCATACTATAGTTAATATAAAGGCTAAAAGCTGAAAGCTCATAGCTAATTTAAGGAGTATTAATAATGATTGTTTCCTATCCATTGAATATTACAAAAGATCATCCAGTAGAGATTCACCCTGGAAAATTACCTGAGATAGAAAGATCTCTTATTTCTGAAATAAAAGATGAAATAAAATATTATCCCCTCTCAGCTCCTCAGAAACGTATCTTTATAATGGAACAGATGGATAAAATTATACACAATACTCCTGTGCTTTTATCTATTGAGGGAAAACTGGATATAGGAAAACTCAGTAAAGCTATTCAGACTCTTGTAGATAGACATGAAGGCCTGAGACTTTCCTTTCATATGGTCGATGAAGTACCTGTGCAGATTCTGAATAAAAGGGTTAAACTCAAAAAAACCTATCGGAAATCCGGTGAAGATATAGATGAAATAATACAGGAACATTTGAAACCTTTTGATATATCCCGGGCGCCTTTATTCAGGGTTGAACTCCTGAAGGCATCTTCAGAAAAACACTTCTTATTTCTTGATTTTCACAACATAATATTTGATGGTGTATCACTGAATATATTTATAAGAGAATTATTGGAGATTTACCATGGTAAGGAATTACCACCTCTTACCTTTCAATATAATGATTTTGCCTTATGGCAGAGTTCTTTCCTTCAGAGTGATCAGATTAAAAAATATGAAGAATACTGGTTAAAAGTATTTGCAGATGAGATACCATCGTTGAATTTATTTACTGATTATTCCAGAAGACCGGGTCAGGGTTTTTCAGGAGACAGATATGATTTTACTTTAGATTTTAAACTATCTCAGGAGCTTAAAACCCTTTCTTTAAAAACAGATACACCTTTATTTATAATCTTACTGGCTTCATTTAATATTCTCCTGTCAAAATATACTTCTCAGGAAGATATTATTACAGGATTTCCTGTTACAGGAAGAAAGTATGAAGATTTAGCTGGAGTTATAGGTCTCTTTACCACTACCCTTCCTTTAAGAAATTTTCCCTCGGGTCATAAGTTTTATAGAAATTTTCTTTCAGAGGTTAAAGAGAATTTTTTCTCTGCCCGGAAAAATCAGGATTACCCCGTGGATAGCCTTATTGAAAAATTGAATATACAGAGAGAAACAGAAAGAAATCCTCTTTTTGATGTTGTTTTTTCATTTCAAAATAGTAATGTTTCTTCTTTTGATATGAATGATTTAAAGATAAAGCTTATTCCCGGTAATACTGGCACAGTGAAGTTTGATTTCACTATGGGTCTTGAAGAAAAAGATAAAGATATTAATATATATATGGAATATCGTACAGCTCTGTTTAAGGAGGATACTATAAAGAGAATGGCAGGACATTTTATCTGCCTTCTTAAAGATGTGACACGAAATCCTGACTGCAGATTAAAAGATATAAATATTCTTACAGAAGAAGAACTTAAACTATTCCATGATTTTAATAAAACAGACATGCCTTATCCGAAAGATAAGACTGTAATAGAAATATTTGAGGAACAGGTGAAAAAATCTCCTCATAATACTGCTCTTGTATATAAAGATAAGAAGTTAACCTATGAAGAATTAAATGAACATGCAAATCAACTGGCAGGATTGTTACGTAATAAAGGTATAAAGCCTGATAATATAGTTGGTATTCTGGTAAAACCATCTCTGGAAATGATTGTGGGAACTATGGGTATTTTAAAATCAGGCGCTGCCTATATGCCGATTGATTTTAAATTTCCTCCCGATAGAGTAAGATATATGCTTGAAGACAGCAATTCTTCAATACTTCTTACACAGAAACCTTTTATAGAGAATTTAAAAGATTTTCCTGGAGAGATCATAGATCTTGAAAAGGAGAGTCTTTATGAAGGTAACTCTTCCAATCCTGATATAGTTACAAAACCTGAAAATCTTGCATATATTATATATACATCAGGATCAACAGGAAAACCAAAGGGTGTTATGATTGAACACAGTTCTCTTATTAATCTTTGTTACTGGCAGAGAGAGAATATAAATCTTTTACCTTCAGACAGAGTAACTAAATATGCCGGATTTGCCTTTGATGTCTCTGTGGCAGAAATATTCCCCACCCTTACAGCAGGATCGTCTCTTTATATAATAAGTGATGATATACGTATGTCTTTAAAGGATCTTAATGAATATTATGAAACCCATGGTATAAATAAAATATTTCTTCCCACCCAGTTTTCTGAACATTTTATGGAGCTTATAGATAATAAATCACTCTCCATAGTTGATGTGGCAGGGGAAAAATTAAAACATTATAAGAAAAGGAATTACAGAGTATTTAATAAATATGGCCCCACGGAATATACTGTTTATACCACCTGTTTTGAGGTAGATAAATTTTATGAGAATATCCCTATAGGTAAATCCGTAGGGAATACAAAAATTTATATACTGGATAAGAATAATAAACTTCAACCTCCGGGATTACCGGGAGAACTATGTATTTCAGGGGCAGGTCTTGCCAGGGGTTATTTAAACAACCCTGAACTTACGGCAGAAAAATTTGTAGAGAATCCTTATTTGCCCGGGGAAAAGATGTACAGATCAGGAGATCTGGCCAGATGGTTACCTGATGGAAATATTGAATATCTGGGCAGAATGGATTATCAGGTCAAAATAAGGGGCTTTCGAATTGAACCGGGAGAGATAGAACAGGAATTCCTAAAAGATAAAGATATAAGAAAAGCTGTTGTTATAGATAGAGAAGATGATGATGGGAACAAATATCTCTGTGCCTATGTTCTGGCAGAGAAAAAGATAAATGTGGAAGAAATTAAAAATAATCTTTCCCGTGAGCTTCCTGATTATATGATTCCTCTTTATATAATTCAGCTTGATAGCTTCCCTCTTAATACCAGCGGCAAACTTGATAGAAAAGCCTTACCTCTTCCAAAAACAGATTTCGCAGAAGACTATATTGCCCCCAGAAATGATATGGAAAAAAAGATTGCAGAGGTATGGAAAAAAGTTCTGGGTATTAAAAAGATAGGTATTAATGATAATTTCTTCTCCCTGGGAGGTCACTCTTTGAAAGCAGTAACAGTTGTGGCGAAACTTCAGACAGATTTTGAAATTACTGTTAATGATATATTCAAATATCAGACTATAGCAGCTCTATCAAGAAATATAACTGAAAGAAAAGATTATCTCAAAATTAAGTTGCCTTATTTAAAAGAAAAATGTGAGAAAAAAACCTTGGAAGACTCATCTTTTAAAGAAGCTTTCGATTGTTATCAAAAGGATATAAGTAAATATAATCAGCTGGATCTCAGGGAAATAAAGTATTACAGCAATATACTTCTGACCGGCGCTACAGGCTATATTGGAAGTCATTTACTTTTAGATCTTCTTAAAGAAACAGAGAGTAATCTTTATCTTTTTGTAAGAGGTTCTACCATAGAAAAAGCAGAACAAAGATTATGTGAAAAGCTTAAGTATTATTTTAAAGAAGATATATATGAGAAGTATAAAGATAGAATTTATTTAGTAAAAGGGGATCTTGCTTCAGACAGACTGGGACTTGCAGACAACCTTTATAATGAAATGTCAGGGATTATTGATTGTATTTTACATCTTGCAGCAGATGTAAAGCATTACGGCCATTACGATGATTTTTATAAAGATAATGTTATTGCTACAAAAAATCTTTTAGATTTTGCTAAAAAAGATATTATAAAAGATTTTCATCATATATCTACTATCTCTGTAGCTGAAGGAAGAGTAGAAGGGAAAAATTATGTGTTATTTACAGAAGAAGATGTAGATATAGGGCAGAAGATAGAAACTTTTTATGGTCAGACAAAACTGGAAGCAGAAAAACTTGTTCTTTCTGCCAGAAGTGAAGGACTTCCTTCTAATATTTACAGGGTTGGAACAGCAGTTTACCATTCAGAAACCGGTCATTTTCAGGAAAATATAGAAGAAAATGCTTTTTATAGCCTGGCAAAATCATATCTTAATCTGGGTGTAATGCCTGATGTAGAAGAAATAGACTTTACCTTTGTCGACTATGTAAGTAAGGCAATATGTCTCCTTCATAACAGAAAAAATCTTATGAATGAAACACTACATATTATAAACAATAATAAAGTGAATCTCTCTGCTCTTTTGACCTCCAGAGAAGGATTTTTAAATATTGAAAAATATTCTTTCAGTAAATTTATAGATTATCTTTACAAACATTATGAAAATCCGCAATTAAAAACTCATATTGAAAATATTATGCTTCATAAAGGCTGGTTCAGTCAGGAAGAGATAAATCTGGTTCTTCTTTCAGATAAGAGTGATATAATACTAAAAAAACTGGGATTTCAGTGGCCCTGTCCTGATATAATAAAGATGAGACCTGTCATACAAAGAGCACTTCTTGATAGAATAAATTTACTTCAAGACATTCCTCTTTTTTCTGAACTTTCCTGTGAGGAACTTTTAGATTTTGCATGCCTTGGAAAAGAGGAATATTATCCCGATGAAGAGGATATTCTCTGGGAAGAGGATATTAACAGAAATTTATATTTTATTATTGATGGCTTTGTGGAAGTGATGAAATATTCAAAATCCGGCTGGCTTGGAACAATAAGGGTAATGGGGCCAGGGAATTTCTTTGGAGAAGGAAATATATGGGAAGAATCTCCATCAGGTATAACTGCCGAGGTGTTTATGGGTGATGCAAGGGTGATTGCCTTTAAAGGAGAAGATTTTATAAAACTTATGAAAGATTACCCCCTTTTTACTGTTAATTTTGTAAAAGAGGTAACAGACAGGGTAAGAAAGCTTGAGAATATAATGATTGAGTTTGGATAAAACCTTTGAAAAATTTATCCGAAAGTTTTATTATTCGTGAAACGTGGGTAGTCCTGAAGAGATAGTGGTAAATATAATATCTACCCATAAACCAACATATCATTTTTGATAGTATTTTCACTGCTACAACCAGGACAAACCATTTTTATTCTCCTTCAATTTTTTCTGTTTATTATATCATATCACTACCTCTTTAGGACTACCTGAAAGGAGGCCATAATTTTTAAAAATAATTATAAACTAACTCCTTATCTGCATTTTTTACTCTCCTGCATTCCAAGATACTTTACTGCCATAACCGTAATATCATCAGACTGGGGAACACCTTCTGAGAAATTTAATACATCATCGACTACCATCTTAACAGTCTGTTCCGGTACAAAATTTTCTATGTTCTCCAGAATTTTCTGTAATCTTTCATCAGAAAAAATTTCTTTATCCTTATTAAATGCTTCTGTTACTCCATCAGTATAAAGGACGATACCATCACCCATATCCAGTTTAATTGTATCATAATCGACACCACTGAAAGCCCCCAGGGCAGGGCCGTTTACTGTTTTAAGGGCCTCAATGATACCGTTCTTTTTGATAAGATATGGCGGATTATGTCCTGCATTACAGTAAAGTAATTCTCCTGTTTTTATATTTAAGGTGCCGTAAAACATTGTAATGAACATATTCATATAATCTTCACTGCAGAGAAGCTCATTTACTAAACGAAGGCATTCTCCAGGTTTATCGATGTTCATAACAGTGGCTTTTAAAAAGGATCGACTTATGGCTACAAAGAGTGCAGCCGGGATACCCTTACCTGCGGCATCTCCTATTACAAATCCGAAACGATCCTGATCTATAAAAGTAAAATCATAAAAATCTCCACCTACTTCAAGGGCCGGTATAATTTTTGCATATATGTCTATCTCAGGTCTTTCTGGAAAAGCAGGAAATTTTTGGGGGATTATGGACATCTGAATTCTGCTGGCCACGTTCAGCTCATTAGCTATCCTTTCCTTTTCAGCAGTAATCTTCTGATTTTCTTCTATATATTTTTTTAGATCTTCTATCATTTTATTAAATGCTAATCCCAGAGTAAGAACCTCATAGGTAGAAGTATGGATAGATATTTTTTCATCCAGCTTACCTCGGGCTACTTTATTTACAAATTTTACTAACTGTGTAACAGGACGGGTAATAGAATTTGCAACTATAATTATAATGATTAATAAAAGAAGAAGGCCTGTAATACCTGATATAATCCTCTGTTGTTGTAATATATATAGCTCTTTCATTACTTCATCTTCAGGATATACAAAACCAATACAGAAATCACCATTTCTGATGGGATAGACATATATACGAGATGTTTTTTTCCAGTAAGGATCAGGGCTATCAAGTAAAAAGCTGTATAATTTTTCAACATTTTCTTTAATAATAGAAATTTCTTGTTCAGTAAACCCTTTCTTTCTTAATTCACTATTTAATTCTCCTTCTGAAAAGGTTCTGTGTTTCATTGATTTTATATAGTTCAGATTAAAAACAAATTTGTCTTTTAATTTATTTTTTATTATATAGATAGTTTCTTCATTAATTAAGAAATTATTATCCTCATCTGTTTGTAGTTCGTCTGTGATTTCTGTAATTTCCTGATCATTAAAACCCAGATCTGCTAACATAAAAACAAGATTTTTCTTGGCTCTTATCTTATTTATGGATTTTACATTTACCTCATATTTCTCCGTTAATTTTTTACTTAATATAGATAGGTTTTTGTCATTACTTGTTAGAGGTAACGAATTACTTTCCTTCAGTTGCTCCAGTATTTCTGTAATTTCATCAGTCTTATCAGTTTTATCTTTAAAACCAAGTTTTTTTAGTTCCCTTCTGAGGTCTTCAGTTGAAAGTACTCTATTATTTATGATTTCCTCAAGGAATTTTAATTTCTCAGGGGGAATATTATTTGTTAATTTATTCTTTATAATTCTTTTATTAATCAAATACCATGGCATTTCTGTTTTTTCTGCATAATCAAGAATTTTATTGGGATCATTAAAACCAGCCTGTTTTAATTTATTGTTCAACTCAATTTTTTCATAAGATTTATTTAATAATGATTTTAGAAAAGTTAATTTATCATCAGGAATTGTATGTTTTAGTCTGTTTATTGTTTTCTCGTTGATTTTGTACCATAAGAATCTCTCACTTGCTCTTTCTTCTAATACTGCTGTATTCTTTGCTATGTCTTCTGATATTGCTTTCTCTTTTGCGATAGTCATCTGATCTAACATTTTAATTGTAAGGGTTGTTGTAGCAGGATATTTTTTGTTAATTTCAGAAAGATTATTTATAATCTTCACTGCACAATTCAGTATTGTTAAAATCTCTTTATCATTAAAAGATAATTTTTTAAGTTCTCCTGTTAATTCTGTTTCTATGTATCTTTTATTTCTGAGAGGTTCCAGAGCTTTTAAATTTTCTTCAGTAAAATTATTATCTTTTAATTTTTTCATAGTACTATAACAGAGTTCATACCAGTATTCCGGATAGGCAAGTAAAACTCCTTTATTACTGACTATGAAGGCATAACCTGTATCATATAGTTTTATATTATTTATTTCATCTGTTAATTGTACCAGTGATATATCGGAAGTAGTAACACCGGCGATTTTATCCCCCAGTTGAAAACGAGTTGCATAGGTCACCATAAAAACCCTTACACCTGTATCCAGATAAGGTTCAATCCATACAGGATTTTCCGAATTTCTTGGTAATCTGTACCAGTCCTGATTGAAATAATTATAAGTATC
>Ga0302240_1000961_pt1 | contig 25264 bp, 19 predicted proteins | sample AAG_UR_His_MG_FD_193538 | JGI IMG/M metagenome (GOLD analysis project Ga0302240, IMG submission 193538) | Enriched activated sludge microbial communities from anaerobic digester in WTTP, New Holstein, Wisconsin, United States - AAG_UR_His | ecosystem: Engineered > Bioreactor > Anaerobic >... | reverse complement strand
AATTAAAAAGAGCCGAAGAAGAAAGACTGAGACTTGAAGAAGAGGAATTCGCAAAGCAGGCACAGGAAGAATTAAAAAGAGCCGAAGAAGAAAGACTGAGACTTGATGAGGAAGCTAAAGAAAAAACCTTTAATATATGTCCGGCATGTAAATCATCTAATAGATTGAATGCCAGGTTTTGCAATACATGTGGAGGACTAATTTTACCTTCTCAAAAACCCACTGTAACTGATATAGAAGATTCAGGGAATGAATCGTTGGTAAAAAAAAACACAATAATCATTAATAAAGACATAGAAGAAGAAAGCTTAATTTCTGTTTCTCCAAAAGCCACCGTAAGAATTTCAGATATTTCGCAGCAGGATCAGATAATTTCATCATGTCCTGTCTGCGAAGAAAAAAATAGAGAAACTGCTAGATTTTGTAAGGGTTGTGGATTAAATCTTCAGGAACTTATTGTTTATTGTGCCAGCTGTAGAACCGAAAATAGAGGAACAAGTAAGTTATGTAAAAATTGCGGATTTTCACTTTACGAGGAAGATAATGTGGCAAATGAAAGTAAAGATGAGCTTTCAAAAAACAACGAAAGTTATGGTTTCGAAACAACACATTTTAAGAGTACACCAGGAGGTATTTCAATGGGTTTTGATAGTGGTTTATTTATATGAGCAGTAGGGGCAGACAGAGGCGCCTGCCCCTACAGATTAATATATTATTTTATGAATCTGTATTACTTTACATTCTTGATTAACTCCACAAGAAATTTCCAAAAAGGTTCTACACTTGGTATATAAAGCTTTTCATCCGGCGAATGGACACTATGCATAGTGGGGCCAAAAGAAAGCATATCTATTCCGGGAAATTTTTCACCTATAATACCACATTCAAGACCGGCATGAATAGCTTTAATATTAGCCTCCTTATTAAAAAGTTTCCTGTAAGTTTCACGGGCAAGACCTAAAATTTTAGAATCTAAATCAGGTTGCCATCCAGGATAACCGGGTCCTCTTAAATACTTTACACCTGCCAGTTTTGCCAGTGATTCTATACCTTCAGCTACCTCCAGAATAGCTGTGGCGGAAGAACTTCTATGATTTAAAGTTAAAATTATATTCTCTTTATCAGTTTTCACTATACCAAGATTAGTAGATGTTTCTACCAGGTTTGGAATATCACGGCTCATGGTAACTACACCATGAGGCAGGGCATATATTACATTCAGCATAGTTTGAGCAGTTTTTGAAGAGAGAACATATCTGCTGGAAATTTCATCAACTGTTACAGGTTCATCAAATTTTAAATTTGGTTCTGTCTTGCCGAATTCTTTCCTGAAAATCTGTTCCCATTGTTTCATCTTATCTTTGAGTAATTCAAGTTTATTATCTAAAATCCACACAACTGCTTCAGCCTCTCTGGCAATAGCATTTCTCTTGCTTCCACCTGAGAAGGTTTCTATACGTATATTTGTATCTTTCATAATATTCCATAGAAAGCGGTTTAAAACTTTTATAGCATTTGCGTGACCTTTATCAATCTCCAGACCTGAATGACCGCCTCTCAGGCCAGAAACTTTAACTAAATATGGTCTGGTATCTGAAGGAGCTACTTCTTTTATTATATCTATCATTATTTCTCCATCAAGACCACCGGCACATCCTACAAAAAAATCTCCTTCCTGTTCAGAATCCAGATTTAACATTATCCTTCCTTTAAGAAAGTCAGACGTAAGGAATTTTGCGCCATTCAACCCCACTTCTTCTTCTACGGTAAAGAGAAATTCCATAGGAGGATGAGATAAATCTTTACTTTCCATAATACTAAGAGATGAAGCAATACCCACACCGTTATCTGCTCCCAGACTTGTTTCTTCTGCCTTAAGATAGTCGCCGTCAATTTTAAGTTTTATAGGATCCCTGGAGAAATCATGTTCTACACCTTTATTTTTTTCACATACCATATCCATATGTCCCTGAAGAATTACAATGGGCGCGTTTTCATAACCTTCTGTACCTCCTTTTGATACAACAAGATTACCTTTTTCATCAACAGCATATTTAAGTCCCTCATCTTTTGCTATAGAAATAATATATTCCCTTATAGCAGTCTCATTTCCAGAACATCTTGGAATACTGGTTATTTTTTGAAAATGTTTCCAGAATTCAGCAGGTTGTAAGTCCTTAATAGATTTTGCCATATACATGTTCCTTTCTTTTAAATTAGCTTTCAACTTTCAGCCAAAAGCTTTCAGATTTATTTCTTAAGCTAACAGCTGATAGCTGTCTGATTATAACATTTTAAATTATGCCCAAGATTTTTTACTACTATATCAAGTAAGGCATTAATTTTAAATGGTTTTGTCAGATAACCATCTGCTCCCGCTTCAAGTGCTCTTTCTATTATTTCATCAGTTATAAGTGCTGTTATCATATATACTGGTATAAAACGTGTCCTTACATTTGTTTTTATCCTTCTACATACCTCTATTCCATCTAAGTCAGCCATAGCTATATCTAATAATATAATTCCAAAATCTTCCTTTTCTATAATATCGAGTGCTGTTTTACCGGAAAAAGCAGTTTTTATTTTATAATCTTCAGAAGATAAGACCATTTTTATAAGTTCAATTACCTCCGGTTCATTATCAACTACGAGAATCGATTTTTGTTCTACAGGAAGACAGGTTTGTTCGGAAGGAATCGGCGTAAAACAAAGAGTTTCTCTGTTAATAAAGGATTGTATTTTTTTCTCTAAATCAGTAAGTAAACACGGTCGTGAAATAAAGTGAAAATTCTCTTTTTTAATTATACTTACATCTGGTTCCCCCAGAATTATAACAGGTATATTTTTATTTCCAATTATGTCTATAACCTGAGATATATAATCATTATTCTCCAGAATATCCAGAATAATAATATTGGGATTATAAGAAAGCCCTTCTTCCAGTCTGTTTTCTTTTATGGAAATAAATAGCGGAACCAATCCTGAATGAGTAACTGAACATGTAAGATAATTATCTGAATATTGTTTGTCTGATATTATAAGAACAGAAGGTCTTGTACCTGTTATGTAAATAGGAGAAGATAAATACTTTTCTACAACAAATATAAGACTTTCTTTATCAAGTGGTTCAGATAAAAAAACCTCTGCCTTAATTTGATATTTCTCTTCTATTCCTTCCATGTGTGATATTATCATGAGGGGTATATTTTTTGTTAATTTATTTTCTTTAAGGAAACAGAGTTTATCAAGAGTTTCCTGATCAACAGTTTCTATTCCCCATATAATTAATTCTGGTTCATATTTCTCTGCAATATAAAGAGCTTCACTCTGATAAGAGGTCATTAGAACGGCAAATCCATTTTTTTCCAGAAGTAATTTCAATTCATCACCTCTATTTTTATTTTGGTAGTAAACCTCTATCATACCTTTTAAAGAAAATTTTCTGTATGTTTTAACTAAAGAATCATCCTGAAAAAGTATTGGTAAAGCAACTGTAAAATATGTACCTTTGCCTTCCAGGCTATTTACTGAAATTTTTCCGCCATGGAGATGAACAATATTACTGGTTATTGAAAGGCCTATGCCGGTACCTCCATATTTTCTACTATGAGAACCATCTACCTGATAAAAACGCTCAAAAATTTTATTTATAGAATTTCTGGGAATTCCTATACCTGTATCCTCTACTTTTATAAGTATCCATTCTTTCCCCGATGTGCTGATTCCAACATGAATTTTTCCTTCATAAATATTAAATTTAACAGCATTTTCTAATAAATTGAGAAATATCTGGCTTATCTTATCCCTGTCTCCTCTTATAGTAACAGGATAATCAGGGAAATCAGTGGTTACAGTAATTTTTTTTTCATCGGACCTGGTTTTTATTAATTGAACTTCCTCTTCAGCAACTTCTATCAAATTGAAGGTAGTAAGTTTTAATTTCTCAAAGCCCATTTCCATTTTGGAAAAGTTAAGCAAATTATCTATAAGGGATATAAGTCTTTCTATACTTTTTAGAGATATTTCCAATCCTTTTTTCTGGTGAGAATTAATAGGACCTATCTTTTCTTTCAAGATAAGATCTGTATAACCTTTTATAGCAACAAGAGGAGTTCTCAGCTCATGAGAAACGTTGGATAGAAGATTTGATTTCATCTGATCGAGAGTCTTAAATTCCTGATTCAATCTTTCCAGTTCTTGATTAAGCCTCTCAAGTTCCTCGTTTTTTTCTTTATATATGTTTTCTTCTGAATTTATATAATTACCTGGTAAATTATTCATATAAATCGATATCTCCCATAAATAAATAATTTATATGCATAGGAATTTTTATTATTGTTAAATTATTATCTCCAGTAAAGATAAACTTTTTATGTTTAAAGCTATCAGCAATCAGCTTAAGGAAAAAAGCTGAAAGTTGAGGGCTGAAAGTTGAAAGCTAATAATAATTTATGTCAAATTAAAATTACTGAACTGAGAATAAGAATTTAATACTCCCTTCAGTAAATATAATTATACAACCTGAAAACATTAAAAGCAATCTTCTTCTGTTAATAATTCAGATTGAATTTTTTTATTGATTTTTTCGATTTTTTCATGTATAATTTTAAAGTTAATGAGATTTTAGAATGGAGATGATTTATATCGCAAAATATCTCAGGGCAATATTTTTACTGTTCTCCCTTTATGTTATCCTTGCATCTGTAGCAAAAGCAGATTATATACCGGGTATAATAACAGTTCAGGATACGAGGGATCATATAATAGGTTATATAACTACTAATGGGGAGGTAATGGATGAAAATTATAATTTAATAGGCTACATAAGAGAAAACGGAAGTATTGAAGGATCAAACTCAGCCAGTATTGGCTATTTTGATGGTAGAAACTTTCAGGATGATAAATTTAATATAATAGGTTATTTTGCAGGAAATCGCCTGGCAAATATAAATTTTTATACTCTCGGTTATATCGGTGATGGCAGAATTGAAGGACAGAACTATTTAACAGTTGGATATTTTAATGGTAATACCGGTGGGAATGACTGGGTTATAGCTGCATTTTGTCTCTATTATACGGATATGTTTCATCACTCTAAAATACAAAAAGAACCTTTAAAATAAAATTTAATGACATTTGTCATAATTTTCATAAAAGCTTACTGGCGTATTGAAATTTTCTATAAAGGGATAGGAGTGAGAAGTTAATTTTGGAAGTTAATTTAGATAAACTGGTTAAACTTCTCAAAGAAGGTAATACCCGGGAAAAAAAATACGCTGCTCAAAAACTTGGGGAGCTTAAATATGAAAATGCTCTTGATTACCTTATTGAAGCATTGATGGACCGCGAATTGACAGTTAGAAAGTCTGCCTTTAAAGCTCTGGAAAGTATGGAACAACCCTCTGTTATCCAGTATATGAAAAAATATCGTGAAAGGCTGACTTTATTTTTTATAAATGAGTTAAAAAACAGTTATTGGCCAGTAAGAAGCTTTGCTGCCAGAATTTTAGGTAAAATAGGTGAAAAAAAGGCTGTAAAACCATTGATAGAACTATTAAATGATAGAGAGGGTTATGTGAGATATTTTTCAATTGAAGCTCTGGGCAAACTTGGAGAATTATCTGCATTACCTTACCTTATAAGATGCCTGATAGATAACTGTGGAAATATCAGAACTTATGTAGTGGACTCCATTATTTATCTTCTTGAAAATTTTCCTGATGAACCAACACCACAGGAATTGATGATACTTGAAGATTCCCTTGGAAAAATAAAGGAATACGACAATCCTTCTATAGAAGAATCTTCAGCGCATATTAAAAAGTTAATTAGAGAAAAAAAATCAAAAAAATCCAGAGATTTTGTAATAATACACGATAAATATCCTGATGATAAACAATTTGAGATAATTGAAGTAAATATCTAGGGGAGGTATTTCTATTAAAAAACATCTTCTTCTTATAAGCACAGGTGATCCGGCAGGAGTGGGGCCGGAAATCTGTATAAAAACTATGAAGTTCCTCCATGCCTTACAGAGTGTAAAGATTATTCCCGTAGGGAATTTCAAGATTCTCTGTAAGGCAGCCAGATTATTTGAATATTCATCACCTCTAGTCAAATTGTCTTCTATTGAAGAAGCACGAGATTTTCTATCAAATAATGAGGTATTAAATATAGAACTTGAAGATGAAATAAAAACAGGGAAAGTTTCCTCTGAAAGTGGGAGGCACACATATAATATATTAAAAACCTGTTCAACACTATGTCTCCAGGGAAAAACTACAGGAATTGTAACATGTCCTATAAATAAAGAAGCCCTTCAACTTGCAGGATATAATGGTGAAGGACATACAGAAATTCTAAAAAATCTGGCATATGTCCCATGGGTTGAGACAGTTTTTTGTATAGAAAAACTAAAGATATTCTTTTTATCCCGGCATGTTTCCTTACAAAAAGCAATATCATTGATTACAAAAGACACTGTTCTTTCTGCACTTATCAAAATGGACAATTGCATGAAGGATATGGGCTACCAAGAACCAAGGCTTGGCTTGCCAGGTCTTAATCCACACTGTGGTGATGGTGGTCTTTTCGGGAAAGAAGAGATAGAAGAATTAATCCCTGCAGTAATGGAAGCCAGAAAAAAAGGTATTAATGTAAAAGGTCCTGTAGGGGCAGACTCTATATATCACCTTGGAATACAAGGAGAGTTTGATGCTATACTTTCACTGTACCACGATCAGGGCCATATTGCATCTAAAACATATAACTTTTATAAAACAGTAACTATTACTCTCGGTTTACCATATATAAGAACTTCTGTCGATCATGGAACAGGTTACGATATAGCCTGGAAGGGAGTTGCAAATCCTGAAAGCCTCATAAGAGCAACATCAATAGCGATGGATTTAATCGAGAAAAATGAAGGTTTTAGCCCTTGTTGCCACACAGAGAAAAAGTGGTAATTCAGATATTTTAACTGATATAGCTTTACAGGGAGTAAAAGACGGAGGAGGTATTATAGAAAAAATATATTTAAAAGATATATTTATTAAACCCTGTAAAGGCTGTCTTCGCTGTAATATCCTTGGATATTGTTCAATAAAAGATGATGATTTCAATAAATTTAAGGATAAATTCTTGAAAAGTGATGCCATTATACTTTCTTCCCCTGTATATTATCATTATATTACAGGTCAAATGAAGGTACTTATAGATAGATTTCGTTCCACCTTTTATGTAAAAATAACCCCTGAAGGCTTAGAACATACATTTATATATGAAAAGGGAAAAACATTTCTTTTCATTTTAACCCTGGGTCATCCGGAGATTACAGATGCTCTTCCTGCTATAGAATCGCTAAAATTATGGGTAAAAACGACCTGTAAGAATCCTGTTATTTTAAAGCCAATAATAGCTACCTTTCTTGCTCTGCCAAATCAGATAAATGCGTCTAAAGAAAAACTCGAAAAAATATTTACAAAAATGAAAATACCACTGGATATACTTGATGAAAAATATGATCTTTATCAAAATTTGTTAGATAATGCCTACAGATCAGGAAGAATTTTAGCTAATAAATAAGATGATGAAAATCTAATCTCTCTGTGATATAATATTATCAGGTGTTATGAATAATAAAGGAGGTCCATACTTTTGAAAAAAAGCTTTATAATAATACTTTTATGTATATTAATGTTTAACAATGCTTATGCCGGCGTAGAAGAAGTAAAAATAGTGGTCCCAAAGACTGGCAAGAATTTTTATACGACAGCTGTAATTAAAGAAAACTTTACAGTTTTTGTACCCTTAAGAGATATTATTAATGGTATTGGGAATGTAACAATTCAATGGGAACCTGATGAAGGTATGATAACAGCGGAAACCAGGGAGCACTGGTGTCAATTCTGGATAGGAAGTAACAAAGCTACTGTAGATGGCGATTCTGTTTACCTTGATTACCCGCCTTTCACCTGTTATGGCCGTACTTATGTACCGGCAAAATTTATAGGAGAAGCTTTAGGAAAACAGATAGAATGGAATTATAATACGAGAACTATTACTATTAAATAGTGAAAAGTGAAAAGTGAAAAGTGATAGAAAGTGAGGAGTAATGAGTAATAAGTCAAATACCTGTTATTACTTACCCATTAAACATTACCTCTCACCTCTCACCTATAAATTAATCTTATGGAATTCGATATATTTATTAACCCTCCAGAGGAAAAAGGCGGAAAATGGATAGCTTTTTCTATGGCATTCCCCGGATGTAAAGGGACGGGAAATACAAAAGAAGAAGCCATAAAAAATTTTAAGATCTCAATGGAAAATTGCATTAAAGCATTACTCACTCTATTACCGGAAGAAAGTAATGAAAATAATAAAGTTTTATAAAGGAGAGAAAAATTTTGCTCTACTGTTCCATGTGTCATACATCTAATTCTGAAATACTTAAGTATTGTAAAAACTGTGGGGAACCTTTAAAAAATAAACATACAAAAGCAGAAAGATTAGAAAAATTACTTGTTGATAGATATAGAGTAATGTCTCCTTTGAAAATTGGAGCTATGTCAGGAGTATATCTTGCAAAAGATATAAGATTAAACAGTCTATGTGCTGTAAAAGAACTTTATATAAAGCTTTTTCCTGACGATGACAGGGATTTAACGATACAAAATTTTAAATCTGAAGCTGAATTGCTGGCAAATCTCAGACATCCCAGTCTTCCAAGGGTTATTGATTATTTCTATGAAGAAGGTAAATACTATCTCGTTATGGATTATATATCTGGATGTGATCTCTTTACTATACTGGAAAAAGATGGTATTCCCTGGCTTTCACAGGAGGTAGTTTTACCATGGGGAATAGAAATCTGTGATGTACTTATTTATCTCCACAATCAGTCTCCACCTGTCATTTATAGAGATTTAAAACCTTCTAATATTATGATCAGAAAAAATGATCAAAAGCTAATGCTTGTAGATTTTGGTCTTGCCCAGATGTTTCATTTTAAACCGGCGAGTAATGAAAAAGCTCTTGGCACACAGGGGTATGCTCCACCTGAACAATATGCTGGTCGTGAAGAACCCAGAAGTGATTTATATTCTTTAGGGGTTACCTTGCATCATTTATTATCTGGAACTCCTCCTGAGACACCATTTAAATTTCAATCTTTGAGAGAAATTAATAAGGATATTTCTCCTGAGATAGACAAAATTATAATGAAAGCAATTGAAAGAGATATATCTCTTAGATACCCTGATGTCTTATCTATGAAAAAAGAATTACTTGTTGTATTAGATAAACTTGGAATATCAAAAAAGGAAAGGAAATTATATATTCTGGAAGATAAAACTTCAGAAATTGAAAAGATTGAACGTTCCCATAAAGTAATTAAAAATAAAGAAGTAGTAAAGAAAAAAATTAAAATCTTCATTGTGGAAGATGATAAAATTGTAAGAAGAATGCTTACAATGTATATAAAACTTACTGAGGATATGGAAATAATTGGAGAAGCTTCAAATGGTAGAGAAGCCATAGAACAATTCAAGAAATTTGAAACTATACCTGATATAACTTTAATGGATATAAGTATGCCTGATGTAGATGGTATAAAAGCCACAGGAGAAATAATAAAGATTGCACCGGATGCAAAGATACTTATGCTTACAGCTCTTGAATGTACCAGAGAAATAGTAATAGAATCTTTTAAAGCCGGAGCTAAAGGTTATATAATTAAAGATACAGACATAGATGACATTGCTGAATCTATAAGGAAGGCTTATGAGGGAGGTTCTCCTATTGAGCCCAAAGCAGCCTGTCTTCTTATTAATGAAATAACATCTCCACAAAAATTTCCACCGAAAAATTAATATTAACCTTCAGGAATGATTTATTATAGGGAGGATTTTATTCTATAATATGGAATATTTCTATGACATAAAGTTTTTATGGAGTAAGTTTTTATGAAAATACTGGTTATAGAGGATGACATAGCTATATTGAAAGTTATGGAACTCTGTCTCAAGAAAAATAATTACCATGTTATAACTGCCAGATTTGGAGAAGAAGCATTTAAAAAAATAGATAAGGAGTGCCCTGATTTAATATTACTGGATATGATATTACCGGATATAACCGGCCTGATGATAATGGAAAGATTGAAAAATCTGCCTGCTCCTCCTCCTGTTATAGTTATGACAGCTCACAGTTCTGAAGAAAGTATCCTTCAGGCCCTGAGACATGGAGTGAAAGATTTTATTGTAAAGCCATTTAGGAATGAAGATTTTCTGGAAAGAGTAAAAAGAGTAGTAAGGGAAATAAATTTTAAAAAAGAAGAAGAGAGAATATTAAAAGAAAAAGAGATACTTCTGGAACAATTGAAAAATGTTCAGGAGATGAAAAATAAATTTCTGGATATGATCATACATAATCTTAAAAACCCCCTGAATTCTGTTCTTGGTTTTGCCAGTATTTTAGCCACAAGAGAACTTTCTGTGAAAGAAAAAATGGAATATTATAAAATAATTGATGAACAGGGCAAGCGTATGCTTATAATGCTGGATGATCTTCTTAAAGACAGTTTTTATAGAGAAGGAAAAATACCTCTGGAATTTAATGCCCTTAATATTAAAGAAATGTTAGAAGGAAGTATATCAAATGCAGAATTAAATTCAACTGAAAAAAAGATAAAATTCATTGCTCTCCTGGATGATGATCTGAATGTATCAGGTGACAGGGAAAAACTTACTGAAGTTATAGAAAATCTTATAGATAATGCCTTTAAATTTACACCTAATGGTGGACAGATTAATATAAATACCAGAAGTGAACCATCAGGTGTATGGATAATGGTATCTGATACAGGTATAGGTATCCCGGAGAATATGCTTGATAAAATTTTTCTTGGCACACCTCTTATTTCCAGAAAAGGTTTAAGAAGTGAGAGAGGAACAGGTCTCGGACTTGCTTTCTGTAAAAAGATAGTAGAACTTCACGGTGGGAAAATAAAAGTTGAAAGTAAAGAGAATAAAGGCACCATAGTCAGTGTATTTATACCGCTAAAACCTCCTTTTATGAATGAAAAAGAACCATGGCTATGGAGACAGGAAGAACCGGAAACCATAGGTTGAAAAAAACTTATTGCCTTAATTACTTAAAAATCCTGCTAAAAATTGGAATTAACATCTGTAAATCTCGTGCATTTAAACACTATCAGGAGCTACGCATTTTGAAAATTCAAAAGTAAAGGATTCAGAATACAGGGGATAGGATTCAGGAGTTTTAGAAATTATTCTGACGTCTGCTTCCTGAATTCATTGGATCTTCATAAAAATTTGCGTAAGTCCTGACTATGTTTTATAGTTTTTTCGTGGAGAAATACTTAATGTTGATAAATGAAATATTTAAAAGTATTCAGGGTGAAAGTTCTTACATTGGCATGCCCTGCACATTTATAAGGACAGCCATGTGTAATTTAGCCTGTTCCTATTGTGATACTATGTATGCCCGTCAGAAGGGTGAGGAAATCTCAATTCCTTCTATAATACTTAAAGTAAAAGAGTTTAATATTCCTCTCGTTGAAATCACAGGAGGAGAACCTCTTCTTCAAAAAGATATACCATTACTTATAGAAAATTTACTTGAAAGAGATTTTAAAGTCCTTGTAGAAACAAATGGTTCTATTGATATCGGTTTAATTCCTACGAGAGCAGTACGTATTATGGATTTAAAATGCCCCGGCAGTGGAATGAGTAATAAAATGCTGTGGGGTAATATAGACAAATTGATCCCTTCAGACGAAGTAAAATTTGTTATAAGAGATAGAAGGGACTATTTATGGAGTGTAGAAAAAATAAAAGAATATAGCCTTATTGAAAAGGTACAGGTACTATTTTCCTGTGTATATGGAATGCTTGAAGCAAAAACACTTATAGAATGGATACTTAAAGATAATTTAAATGTAAGATTTCAGCTTCAACTTCATAAGTATATCTGGCCTCATGATATGAGAGGAGTTTAATTAAAGAAAGGTGGTTATTTTATGGATTTAAAAATAATAGAAATCGAAAAACCAGAGGAAATGAACTTTATTCTTGGGCAATCACATTTTATAAAAACAGTGGAAGATATCCATGAAGCCCTGGTTACTGCAATGCCGAATATAAAATTCGGACTTGCCTTTTGCGAGGCTTCTTCAGACTGTCTTGTAAGATACAGTGGTAACAATGATGAATTAATAGATCTGGCAAAGAAAAATGCTTTAAATCTTTCAGCAGGGCACTCTTTTATAGTATTTATGAGAGATGCCTATCCTATTAATATAATGCATGCCATAAAAAGAGTTCCTGAAGTATGTCGAATTTTTTGTGCTACTGCGAATCCTGTACAGGTAATTATTGCAGAGACGGAACAGGGCCGAGGAATACTGGGAGTAATAGATGGATTTAAAACAAAAGGTATAGAAACAGAAAAAGACATTGAACATCGCAAGGGATTTTTAAGGATGATAGGTTATAAGGTTAAGTGAAACGTAATATATAATTTATATGCATAGGAATTTTCATTATTGTTAAATTATCAGCTTCAGTAAAGATAAGCCTTTTATGTTTAAACCTATGAGCAATCAGCTTAAAGAAAAAAGCTGAAGGTTGAGGGCTGAACGCTAAAAGCTAATAAACCTGAAACCCTCAGAACAACGTTTGCAGAGAAAATATATCCTGTCTCCCAGAGATGAAGTTTTACGGTGTGGTTTTAACATAATCTAAAACAGCCTGAATGCCACCCCGGTCTTCTATGCTGAGGATTATCTTAAATCCCTTCCCATATACAGGATCAGACCTGTAAAATATATTCTGAGAAGCATTTATAGCACCATCCATCTGAAGAACCTTATAGGCTACCCAGTCTGCAAAACCTTCTTTTAAAACTATATTCTGATTTAAAGGACAGTTTTCCGTCTGCCAGGCATGGGCATATTCATGAGCTGCCGTGCCAAGAAACTGATCTACTGCAAGATTATTAATAATATATATATGGTGATAATTTTTTTCAAATGTATAAAGGCCAACTTCCATACCTTTATATGTGGCAGGTGCCATCTGATCAAGATATTCAGGTGTAACCAGATCCAGAACATATGGATATGATACGGATATACCACCTAAATTATAGTATAAATAACTCCTCATTTTTTCAAATATGGGAATTGCCAGTTCTTTTGTATTTATTACAGTCTGATAATAGGTATTTCCTCCCTGAGCTATATTATAGGGATTATTTCTTCCGTAGATTCTACTCTGAAATAAGAGAATAACTATCAGAAAAACTATAGTAATCTTTAAGGTTTTTTTCATAAAATCATCTCCTTTAACTATGGCCTTCTTTATCCAGTTTAAATTGCCGGAGGATAAACTTGACAACACCTGATTTTTTTATTATACCATATTCTGAGACTTTAATCGCGGAGAAAAAAAAATTAGAGTAAAAATATTTTTTAGAGTAAGAATATTTTTTGTATAGAATATATATGTGAAAGGTGAAAAAGGAAAAATGAAATTTGTAAGTTATCTCATAATAATCTTAAGTCTTATTTGTTCTGTAGAAGTTCTACTTGCAAACCCGGGGAAAAATCCAAAATGGCCGCCCAAAAACTATCTTGTCTACTATGGAGAATGGGATTCAGAAAAAATTTCTAAAGCTCAGGATTTCGATCTTGTCATACTTCATCCAGGAGAGAAACTGGATAATATAACGAAAGAAAGTATTAAAAACCTTGGCCATGGTAAAGATCATTTAGAGGGAACAGATGATGATGTAATTATAATAGCTTATATTTCCATAGGTGAAGATGAAGATGTTCCACGAGGACCGGGAAATCCGAAAGACCGGCTGTCGGGTCCCGTCTTCAGAGATAAGAATAAAGGAACTGTAGAAGCAAAAAATGACTATCCCACAAGATATCTTGATGAAATCTCCTATGTATTCAATGAAAAAGGATTTTTTAACTGGTTACCAAATGGATTGCCTGTAATGGTTCATGGCCATGATGGTTTGCCGGATGAAAATGGAAAATGGCAGAGTTATTATGTTAATCCCGGTGATCCCCTCTGGCAGAATCTACTGATAAATCGAATGAAAATACTTGACACTCAGTACGGAGTTGACGGATTTTTTCTGGATACTCTGGATACTGCTTCACCCTGGGGCAATTACAGTTGGACACAAAAAGATATGGTTCTACTAATCAGTAAAATCAGAAAAGAATTTCCCCATAAATATCTTATTGCCAACAGAGGATTCTTTCTACTGGAAAAATACGCGGATCTTTTCCGAAGCTCTATTGACGGATTAATGTTTGAAAGTTTTATTTCCGAATGGGATTGGTACAGAAATATAGGGATAGAAAGCCCCTATTTGGAAGACAATTATAAAATTCTTAAGGAATACATTCTTCCCAATTCCAGAAAAGAAGACGGCTTTCATCTATTTGTCCTGAACTACTTAAATTTGGAGCAGAAGGATTTTTATAATATCCTCTATGATCAAATGGAAATCCTTAAAGATATACCATATTCATCTTGTATTTCCACACCAGATTTGCAACAAATATATCCACCACCGGCGAGTTATATTTCAGAGGAAGCGTATATAATACCGAAAATCAAAAACCTGAAAGTCAGAGAAACTAATAAAGGAAACTTTACAATAAATTTTCTATTAGAGGGTATAGAAACTACAGATCTTATTCCGGGAGAAAATTTGTTTCTAGATATTAGATACAGTGAAAAAGATATATCAATTAAGAAAGTTCAATTATTAAAAAGGGTTTATGTAGATTACAATTCCTTTATTAAAGATAATATAAGTGTTTCCTCTTCAGGCCTTGATAAAGATACTACTTATTACTTTTTTGTAAAACTTCTAACAAAAAATCCTTCCATTCAAACCCCTTATGAAAAAAGCACCCTTCATACAGAAGACGGGTTGTATCCGGGGCTTATCTATTCTCTTCAGGGAGAAGGAAGAGAAAGTTCTGTCTATCTTATCTGGGAAGACGAATATGTCAAATCTTATAATATTTATATGGGGCAGGACCCTGAGAGTATGACAAAATACAGTACCTCCACTGAAAATAATATTACTATCGAAGGCCTTACGAACAATAAAGCCTATTATTTCTCAGTAAGCGCCACATCAGATAAAGGTGAGGAAGGGTGTCTTTCAGCGCCAATTATTGTTTATCCCCAGGATTGTACACCTCCTCCTTCACCTGAAAATATAAGGATAGAATATAGAAAGGAAAGGAAAGAATTATATATAACCTGGGATGTCATCTACTGTCAGGATCTAGCTGGTTATATGTTATACTGTTTTCCCCGGGAAAAAGGCCTTCGTCTTCCCATTATTCTTGGTAGTGATGTATATGAAACTATCCTGGAAGGGTTGATAGAAGGTTATGATTACCAATTATTTATAACTTCCATAGATTACAATAACAATCAGAGTCAGCCTGCTGAGGTAAAGGAAATTCTAATACCGTTAGAATAATAGAATAAATTTTAAAGAAGGATTTTAAATATTATTTTAGAATTTATATTATTTTAGTAACGCTTCAGCTAAAGAAGAATTTACAAAATTTTACTATGAATATAATATTTAAAAGAAAAAAGCGCTATGGAACTTTATTTAATATTTCAGAAAATTTTCCTTTTACTGGTTCTATTTATCTTCATTTTGTCCGGCTATGCCTCTGCTTCAAATAAAAAGATACTGGCTTTATATAAATCAAATGAACATACTACAGCTAAAGATAATCCGATTTTACATCATCTCAGTCAGCAGTTAAAAGAACTGGGTTATGAAGTGGATTATAAGGATTCCCTGGGGAAATTGCCTGACTCTGAGGAAATGAAAGAATATGAAGGGATAATAACTTTTTATTTCACCCCTGTGCATCCGAAAGCAAAAGAATATATAAAATGGCTTAAAGAAGAAATTAAAGCCGGAAGGAAAATTATAATTTTCGGAAATTTCGGTGCCCATTCTATTGATGGTTCTACATGGCTTGATGATGATGTAAACAGCTTTTTTTTATTATTTGGCCTTGCTTTCTATGGAACAGAGCAAATTAAATCTGATGATCTGGAAATTCTTCATAAAGATAACTCTGTTATTACTTCTTTACCTTCCAGTTTTCCCGAATATTTTTTAAAATTCGCTTCCGTCAATCAGAATAATAGAGACTATTTAAGGTTATCTCTTAAAAATCAGAAGGACTGTGAAAGTTCTCTTGTAGTAAAGACTCCTTTCGGAGGCATGGCGCAAATCGGATATATATATTCTACAGAAGTGGATACAGGAAAAATAACTTGGCATTTAAACAGAGATAATTTTCTAAAGGATGTTCTCACATATAAAATCTCTGAAAAACCTGTTACTAAAATATTACTGGCCCTTTATAAAAGCTCGGAAAATCAAAGTTCCACTGATAATCTCATCAGAAGATTTGCTTCTGCCACTCTCTTTAAACTGGGTTATCAGATAGATTACTATGATATAGAAAAAGAATTTCCATCTGAAGCGGTTATGAATAAATATACAGGTATTATCACATGGTTTAGTGATTCATCTATGTATAAAGCCGCCGACTACTGTCAATGGCTTTCTGATCAAATAATGAATCAGAAAAAAGTAATAATTCTGGGAAATTTCGGTGCCTATAGTGAGAAAATTAAAAGTGACACAAAAGAATTTATAAGATTTCTGGAAGAGAGGGAACTTAACAATTTCTTTTATCCCTTCGGGTTGAAAATGGAGCAACAATGGACAGATGATCCCAACCTGATAAGGTGTGAATATGTAGATAAAGATATTCTGATAGAAGAGCTCTTAAAGAAACCTGAAGATTTAAGAAATTATTTTACCTTTAAATCAATCCTACCGGTAAATAGACCCTATATGACCTTGAGCCGCACCGATTTAACTGATAGTAAAAGTGATGTCATAGTATCTACCCCCTATGGCGGTATGGCTCTGGAAAGCTACATTTATACAGAAAAAGATAATCAGATTAAATTCATCCTTAAGCTGGATAAATTTTTCTCAGAGTGTTTAAAAGAAAGGGAATTCGCTTCTCCTGAAGACTATATTATAAATGTAGATACAGATAAAGAATTAAATAGAGCTTTAAAAGAAACAAAAGAAATGGAAATACCCTCACCCTGTTCTGATGGAATAAAAAGGAAAATCCTGGTTTTATATAAAGGTAGTGAATGTTCTGCTGATAAAACGCCATTTTATATGTATGGAGACGTCATTTTAAATTATCTCGGTATGGTCTGTGATTATGTGGATATTGAAGCCATAAAACCTGATGATAATACGATGGAAAATTATCTGGGTATAATAACCTGGTTTATCAGTTCTGGTATGAAGAATGCAGATGACTACAACCGCTGGCTTTTAAGACAGATAAATACAGGGAAGAAAATAGTCCTTTTATATAACTATGGAGCTCTCTACAACAGCGAGAATTATAAATATTCCAATCTTTCAGGAGAAGTCTTTCAGAAATTAGGACTTGAATTCAACCATGAATATTTCAGTATAAAAAACGGTATGGATAATGTAAAAAAACAGATTTTAACAGCAAGACATAATACCGGTTTCTTTGGTTTTCAGGATTTCGATTTTACTCTTGGGAGAACTGATGTTTATGGAAATTTTTATTACAGTGGCAAAATAATCGATAAAGAACAGGATCTTTTTGACTTTGAGGAAGCTCTCGAGTTAAAGACCTCTACAGGAGTGACACCTGTGAGATCTATTGATGATAAAAATAAGATTCTTCTCAAAATCTACTCAACTGAGACAGGAGAGATAACCCCGGCAGTTACCGGTAAGTGGGGAGGTATTTTACTGGGAGAATTCTTTTATCGTGAGAAAGAGGAGAAGCTTTTAAAAAGTTATGAAGAAATATTCGCTTTTGGTCCATCAAAATCGATGAGAGATAGAGGACGATGGATAATAAATCCTTTTAAATTCTTTTCCGAGGCCCTGGAATTAAATAATCTGCCCAGACCTGATTACACAACTTTAAATGGCCAGAGAATTTTCTACTCTCATATTGATGGTGACGGACTTCTTAATTTATCAGAAATTGAAAAGAAAAAATACGCCGGTGAGATAATTCTGGAAAAAATCTTAAAAAAATATAATTTACCATTAAGTGTTTCTGTTATTACGAAAGAAATGACGGAATTTGGTTCAAAGTATTATAATCCTGCAGTAAAATTGGCCCGTCATATATTTGCTCTGGATAATATTGAAGTTGCCAGTCACACCCATACTCATCCTTTTGATCTGGTTCAGGGAAATCTAAAATTCGAAAAAAAGGATAATTCATATAAACTTTCTCAGGGAAAACCCTCATCTGCTGAAGAGATTCTCTATTCAACGGCTTTAATCAATCAGAACCTTGTAACAGAAGAGAAAAAAACGGCCAGTATATTCTGGTCAGGTGAATGTAATCCTCCTGAAGAGTTCCTTATGGTAGCAGAAAAATTAGGGCTTACAAATATCAACGGAGGAGATCCCCTTTATGATGAAACACATAAATCTTATAGCAACCTTTGTCCTGTCCTGGCCAGTGCGGGTTCTAAAATTCAAGTTCACACTTCCGGCAGTAATGATTATATTTATACAGACTCCTGGACAGGTAATTATAATGGGATGTTAAAATTAAAAGAACATATAGAATACACTGACAGTCCTGTAAGAATAAGTCCCATAAATATTTATTATCACTTTTACAGTGGAGTTTATAATGAAAGTCTGAATGCTCTCCATACATTATACGATTACTGTTTAACGAAACATATAGCTCCTCTTTTTGCCAGCCAGTATTCTTTAATCGTAAACGATTTTTATCATACCCAGATTGGTAAAACCACCGATGGCGGTTATATAATCAGAAATATGGGTTCTTTGAGAACAGTACGATTTGATAATACCGGCCTTTATGGGGATCTGGAAAAATCAGAAAATATTCTTGGATTTGATTATTACAATAATTCTTTATATATATTTTTAGATGAAAAAAAGGAACATAAAATCTATCTTTCAGAAAAACCTCAAACCAGACCATATCTTAAATCAGCATCTCATTATATTGACAGCTGGGTCTGTCATGAAAAACATATCAAAGCCAGTCTTAAGGGTCTGGGAAGCGGTTATATGGAGATTGCCAATCTAATGTCCGAAAGTTCCTATCAGATTACACTGGGAGATATGAAACAGACTGTATATACCAGTAAAGAAGGCTTACTGGCTTTCAGTTATGAATTAGAAGGTAAGCCTCGATTATATGAACTGGAAATTGAGATAAAATGATAAAAATTATAATTTCTGTAGTATTACTTTTTATAACTCTGAGTGTTGCTTTTGCTCAAACAATGTATACAGAGGACTTATTAAAAGAAGCAAAATATTTAAGAGCAAAAGGACTTAAGGCTTCAGCTATTTCCATTTACAGTCAGATCCTTGAAGAAGAACCGGAAAATACAGAAAATTTACTGGACTTTGCCGATTTAATGATAGAAATAGAAAATTATTCTTATGCAATTATATTATATACAAAATATCTGAACTTAAAACCTGAAGATATAAAAATAAGAGAATTACTTATAGATATTTACACATCTACCCTGGCCTACGATAAAGCCGAAGAAGAATGTCTGACCTTCCTGAAGAAATATCCTTATAATACAGAAATGCTATCCAGACTTGCATATGTCTATAGAACAGACCATCAGATCGGTAAAGAAATGATAATAACTGAAGAAATACTAAAACTTCAACCGACTAATAAAGAGGCTACTCTGAGATTACTGGATTTATATGTTATTCTGAGAGAATACAAGAAAGCATCTGATATTTTGACTGAAGATAATATAAGTTATTCTTTAGATAAAGCAGCATATATATATTTAAATGCCGGAGAATTCGATAAAGCTATTGAATTATATCAAAAAATCTATGAGGAAAATCCAACAGAAGAAAATAAGTTCTCTCTGAAACAGGCAAAGCTTGCAGAGATTAACTATAACATATATAAAGCTCCACGTTTCTATAATAATTACGTTAATCCTTTAATGAGTTTATTGCCTCCTGATAATTATACAGAGAAGCTTACAGGAATTGCCAGAGATGAACTAAGTGGTATATATACAGGTGCAGAATATACTGGCGGAAAAATTAATAATCAGAATTATTCAAACTATTATATAAGCTTTTTTTATCCTTTTTTGAATACCGGCACTGAAATTCTTATCACAGCTAACAGATATGAAATCAGAGGTGATAATGTAACCGGTATATATAATAGAGGCGAAATTGAACTGCGTCAGTCTCTTAATGAACATTTCACCCTTGGAGGAGGCTATGGCAGTGGCACACCGGGGATTAACTACTACAGCCAGATAGCCTTTAAAAGTGATATAATAGATATAGCTGTAAGATACAAAAAGGAATTTCAGCTGGAAACTGCAGAAGCTATGAAAGAAACTATTTACTATAAAGGCATGGATTACTACGGAAACTGGAATGTAACAGATAGATTTAACTTGATAGGACGTTTCTCCGATTATGACTATTCCGATGGTAATAATGGAACTTATAATGAAGTGGGTGGTTTTTACAGACTATGGGATAATAATGAAGATACATGGATAACAGGTGGTATAACCCATACAGGAGAACATCATACCTTTCAAACCCCTTTATACTATAGTCCTGCTGATTTATCCCAGTGGAATTATTCTATTGAGTGGGATTATTACTGGAAACCGGATTCTTTGCTTCGATTAAATTATATGTATTCTTCAAATAATCTTGATCAGGGATATCACGTCTATTCTATATATGGAGATCATAAATTTACAGAAGATTTCTTTATCTATGGAGAATATATAAATGGGCTCAGTCGTATTAGAAGTACAGGTGTTACTCAACCCGATAATAGAGACTATCAGGCAACGTTCGGAATAAAATATAAGTTTTGATTTTAAAAAGAAGGTGGAAAATATGGATAAAAAAAAAGCTTTAATAGTAGATGATGAAAAAGTAATAAGAAAAATTATCAAAGTTACTTTGCAACAGCTTGGTTATGAATCGATAGAGGCCGTTGACGGTGCAGATTCTATAGAAAAAGCTCTGGAACATAATCCTCATATAATTATAATGGATATTATGATGCCTAAAATGGATGGAATTGAAGCTACTCTCAGGATAAAAAATGACTCCAGGACAAAACATATACCCATAATAATGCTTACTGCAGTATTGGATTCACAAGCTGTTTTACAGAGTTATGATTACGGGGCAGATCATTATTTAAATAAACCCTTTACCAGGGAACAATTAAGCAAAGCTATCAAAATTATAGAAAAAATGAAAGCAAGGGAATTATAAAGTGAAAAGAGGAAATTAGATGAGTTTATATGAAAAACTTACACAAAAAATAAGACATATTATTTTCTGGGAAATAACACTCCTTGCCGTCATATTTATAGTAATAAATTTTCTTTTCTTCCCCGGTGATATAGGCTATCATAATATGGCCCTAAATCCGTTTTTATTTTTACTTTTACTGACTGTTGTTCGTTACGGTACACGGTGGGGCTATTATGCACTGGCCATTTCCATAGCTTATTATATCTTTACTCCACCATACAATCCAAATTTCATTATAAGTCGCCTTCCTGAAATGGTACTCTTTTTTATTCTTCTTATTATATTCGGAGCTATTCAGTCAAGATATACTATAAGAATGAAAGAATTAGAAGAAAAACTATTAGAAGCAGAAAAAGAATATCGTGAATTAAATGAACGTTATGAAATAACATCTTTTTTAAAGGAAAATTATGAAAAAAAACTTTTAACTCAGACTACCACCATGGCAGATCTCTATGGAGATGCAAGGAATATGCAAGTTCTAGATGTAGAAGAATTATATAAAGAAATTCATAAAATTCTTCAGAAATATGTAGAATCAGAAAAAAGCAGTCTTTATATGTTAGAAGGCAATAACTTAAGATTAAAATCTTATTTCGGTTACAGAGATGATGAAAAACCATTGGAAAATAAGAGTATATCGGAAAGTCCCTATAATATAGTCTTTGAAAAAAAAGAACTGGTAAGTATAAAAGAAGCTCAATTTAAAGAGACTGTAATAAGTGATTTACCTGTCTATATAGGGCCTTTAAAGAACAGTTCAGACGAAATTATAGGTGTCTTAAATGTAGACAATATAAGATTGTTAAACTTTAACAGAGTAAAGAAAAAATTATTTTCTTTAATATGTGACTGGCTGGCCAGAGCTATAGAAAATGCTGTATCCTATAAAATTTCCGAGGGAAGAAGAATAATTACACCGGAAACTCAAATATTTAAATATAAATATTTTTTAATGAGACTAGAAGAAGCAATGGCTAATTCAGCGAGTACCGGAGCAAAATTTACTTTCTTCTTAATAGAAATACTTGATTGGGATACAATAATAGCAGATAATAAAAAATCTGTTTTAAAATTTGTAAGCCGTATCATTCAGCAAAATATGAGAGAATGTGATATTTTAGCACATTTTGAAAAAGAATATGAATTAGCTCTTCTAATGGTCCATCCTACAGAGGAAGAAATAAGATTTTTTATGGATAGCCTTCAAGAACAGATGGATATATTCAGTTTAAAACCTTTTAAAGATAAAACCAGAATACTAAAAATAAAAACTAGATATACTTCAGATTTTTACAAAGGTCTTGAAGAAATGCTGAAGAGTGTAAGAAGTTAACAAGGAGATTTTTTATGGGTGCACGTAAATATGTATTAATTTTTATGCTTATCAGCCTTATAATAGAATGTTTTTCAATATATCTTCTGGTCTCAAATTATCCGGCCTATAGGATATCAACAATTATGGTAATTCTTATAGTACACGTTATAGCATCAATACTGGCTGCCTGGCCCTTTGAATCTGTTTACAGAACAAAAAGGTATCTTTCCTTATTTGTTTTTGTTCTTCTAATGACCCTTTCTCTGGCAGGTTATATTATTATAATACAATTTTGTTATGAAGTCTATTTTAGTAAAACACCCCGTCTGTATGAGGAATATCGTCAGCATATTTTATCAGGTCTGGAACAAAGTAACTCCCTTCCACCATTTAAAGATTCCTATTCTTATTTAAGACGAAATATTGATTTTGAATCCGTCTATGACAGTATAAAAGATGATAAAGACTTTCCAAGAAAACTGAAGGCAATAAAAACTCTTGGGAAGATAAAAAACCCGGATTCCATAAAGGCTCTAAGAGTAATGCTATCGGACCCTCATATGGATATAAGATATTATGCAGGAGAAGAGGTTGCCTCTATAAATGAACAGTATAATATATTCATAAATGAATTAAAAAAGGAACTTACACGCAAACCTACAGACACGCAAACATACCTTGAAACAAGTAATTTACTTATAGATTATGCCTTTTCCGGTTTTTTTGAACTTGAGGAAATAAAAGAAAAATTAGAAGAAGCCAGAATCACACTTAAGAGGGTTCTGGAATTAGATCCAGCACTCTTTGAAGCCCATTTCCTTCTGGGATATATCTATCTTTTTAATAAGGAATATGGTAAGGCCATAGATTGTTATAAAAAGGTTCTGGATATAAAAAACACATTCTCCCTGAAAGGTAATGATTTATCTACTCTACTGGGGCTAACAGAATGTTACTGGCAGAAAAAAAATTTAAAAGAGGTAGATATATATATAAAGAAAATAGAAGAAATTTTAATAGATTATAAAGGTAAAGATAAAGAATTAATAATAAATTTTATTGATACATGGAGTGAAGTCAATGTATAGCAGCACATCCCTGGCGTCTGTAGAAAGAAAGCAGAATATGAGCACAGGGGAAAGAATAGAGGAAATCTTCAAATATATACTTTCTTTTGACCCTTCAGTGAGAGAAAAAGGAAGAACACTTCTTTCAGAACTTAAGAATACGTTCGAGCTTCAGAAACTGGCAGAATTAGCAAGAGAAAGAGATTTCAAAATAAAATATTATGTCTTAGAACAGCTTGGAAAGTTTCAATATAAAAGTACTATAAAAAGTCTAATTCAATTTTTATCTGATGAAAATATTCTCATTCAGCGTAAAGCAGAAAGGATTTTAGATGAAATCGAAATAGAGGATAAATATGATTATTTATTGTCTTTAATTAGAGAAGGTTCTTTATCAACAAGGCTTTATTCTATCAAAACCCTCGGACTGGCAAGACAGGTAAATGCTGTATTACCACTCGTACATCTGCTAAAAGATAAGGAATCAGAAATAAGATATCATACTATAGATGCCCTGCGGCTTATAGGAGATCCCCGCTCAGATGAAGAGATTATTAAATGTCTGAAAGATGAAACCCCCGAAGTCTGCTATGGCGCATCAATTTATTGTGGAACCCGAAAGGTTAAAAAATCCTGTGCTTATCTTTATGGTTTGTTAAAGGATGAGAATCCAAAGATTCGCACTTCTGCAGTATGGGCACTCGGTCAGATTAAAGATAAAAAATGGACAGGAAAATTAAAGGATTTTTTAACAAGAGAAGAGGATGAGAATGTAAGATGTGAGATATTAAAAGCCCTGTACAGCTCAGGACAATTCAATTTATTAAAAAATGATCCTTCTCTCCGGGATGGTAGTTATTCAACAAAAGCTATTGGAGACTGGTATTTTATTATTACCTCCCGTGAGAAGGAAAAGATATCAGACATCTGTCTTTTTATTGAAGGAAGTTATCCCTATGTAACGGGAGGCGTAGCAAGCTGGGTGAAAGATATATTAGACTATTGTAAGGATTTGACATTCTCCATAGTTTCTATAAGGCCATCCAGTGCGGAAATAAAAGAATTCAAACATCCCCTTCCTTCCAATGTACTATATTATACAGAAATAAATCTATTTGATTTACCGGAGATAAAATCTCAAAAAACAGATAGAATAAAAGAAAAACTCAATATAATATTTGACTTTATAAAGAACATCGATAAACAGAAAATAAACAATTTTGAAACAATATGTACCACTCTTGGAATAATGGATAAATTACAGGTGAATATTCACGATTTGCTCTTTTCAAGAGAAGCCTGGAGACTTATACATAAATTCTATGAGATCAACCAGGATCTGCCTTTTCTGGAGTTTTTCTGGTCT
>Ga0302240_1000959_pt1 | contig 25289 bp, 35 predicted proteins | sample AAG_UR_His_MG_FD_193538 | JGI IMG/M metagenome (GOLD analysis project Ga0302240, IMG submission 193538) | Enriched activated sludge microbial communities from anaerobic digester in WTTP, New Holstein, Wisconsin, United States - AAG_UR_His | ecosystem: Engineered > Bioreactor > Anaerobic >... | reverse complement strand
CGCGGTGTCTGACCCGTAAGTTTCCCGGAGTTCCTTCAGTTGCTCAACCGCCCTGTGTGGGAGGTTGTAGGCTTTTTGGTATCTTGGTTCCTGTGCCATGATTATATGTATAGATATATGGGTATATAATGATACCTATTTCAATCGAAGCCCAAATTAAGCCCAAATAATTAAGTTAATTATGAAATGAAAATATTTCATAATTATTAAGCCCAAACCGGGCCCAAAACACAAAAACAAACAAAATACTCTTTATGTAATATTAAAATAATTATTATTATTATTATTAGTAGTAGTAGTAGTAGTATAGTGTTTTTTGTTCTTCTTAGGTTTTTCGAGTAATTTCATAATTCTATAATTACTTAATTATTTTTAAGCACAAAAAAAGAAGCATATTGAAAATAGAGGCCGTATAAAAGGAATAAATTATAGCAAAAAAGAGAGATTCCATTTCATAATTACTCTCCATCTTCAGGATATACCCACGCCATCCTGGGGCGACCCCCGCCTGTATGTTGAACGTGTTTAAGTTCTATCCCTTCATTGCACTCCAATGTTGATAATACACATTTTTTAGCCCGTTCATCCAGGCCTCTGAAAAGTGCAGAAGTCTTATAAATCTCTCTCTGAGTTGCACCCTTGAGCCCCTGCTTCTTAATTATGGTGAGAACTTCTTTACAAACGGCCTCATAATCTGAGTTACTTACAACCTGCTTAACCCTCATGGCGGTGTTTTGAAAATGTTTCTTTACGTACCGCATGGCCCAATCCAGGTGCTCAGGCAATATCACATCAGACTCACAGGACGCGGCAACAATCATACTTACCCTCATGGCTATCTCCTTTACCCTTCCGTAAAGTTCTGACATGTTAAACGCGTCCAGGGAGTTCTGTGTATTGATAATCTCTCGCTCAAACTCCTCAAGCATCACCCGGCAAGTATCATGAAACTTTATTGTCCTTGGTTCTGGAGGGTTGGTATATGCTGAAAGGTTCCCGCTTCCCCCGGTTGCCTCTGCGCAATACCGGCACCACTCAATAAGAGCTTCAGGAACCGGAACTTCCTCATCTATCCATCTCCCAAGGGCCCTTTCTGCTGTTGACTCAATAATAAGGAACCGAGGCAAATACCCGGAAGAAATAGAGTCTGTATTAATGGCCTTATACAGAGTTGAAGGAGTAGAGATCCCAAATATGGTTATACCAGGTCTGTCTATGATAGTCGATGTATCATCATCCTGGTGCTTGCCGGACAGGTTGGAATACGCATCTGATGATAAAAATCCCGCCTGTCTCCCGAACGCCTCCATAATCATAGTATATGCAGCATCTTTTTGTGAGTTCTTGGAACTCATGGCGTGCTGGAGCTGTTTACCCATCTCATCCTGTATGCATATATGGCGCGGCTTCTTCTTCAGGGTAGAAATAATGGCCCCGGCAGAAGTGTATCCAGGAGGTCCAATGAGGTTAAGGCATGTCTCCCCGGACGCCCTCAATACGGTTTCGATAACTGTTTTCCCGTGCTCCTTTCCAGTAGAACTCTTTCCTAGCACCAGGAAATAAAGTGCAGAATAGTTGTTTTGGTTGGTTCTCCACTGCCTAGATAAGCAGGTTGCACCTATAGCAAGAGCAGTGGCAACAGCATATTCAGGTTGTGGCTTTAATGCTGTTGATTGATAATATTGTACTGCCAGGCCTAAGATACCCGGCACTTGCATCAAATCATCTTCCACACGATGATTATTCTTTTTTATGAATATGCCTGCGACCTGTTTCCCGTGTTCTATTGCTTCCGGATCATACTCAACATATTGCATGTCCATTTCTAAAGCTGCGGCCTTGACGGCTGCACTATAATCCATGTCATGTTCAAACCTACAAAACAGGTCAAAACAATCATGAGAATGCCCGTCTCCTAAAACGTCCGTGCCATGATGGGAGAAACAGACATTATCAACAGGAAAAACAATTACCCCGGGAACCTTTGTTTTTGAGTATGGAGCCAAAAACCGCATTCCTTTCTTTTCATACCCGTATTGAGACAAAAGCGCCCGGATATCATGAGTCTGGTTATACCTGTCTATCACGCTTTCCCGCTCACTTCCAAACTTGTTCCTAGGAGCAGGTTTAGGTTTAACAGTAACTTTTGGCCCCCAAGGACATGCAGATTTAAGCTGAGGTTCAAACGTCTCCCACTCATTCCATATGGCAACCAACTGAGCAGGAAGTTCTGGGATTCCGTCTTCAGGGTGCTTTCCCCAGGTGTAAGGTGCGTTTGTGTCAGGATGAATAGATGGTGGTAAAACGTCCTGGCACTTAAAAGAGCGAATCTCAAAAATTACGTCCTGCCCGCCGGGAACATCTTTAGATGGCCATCTTAAAACACGAACATTCTTAATATGCTTAAAAGACTCCGGGCGCCTGAATATGGCTTTATCCCTTCCTGGCCTGCTCACAATCCTTGGGGCATCTCCGAACAGTTCATCGTAATCAAGCCCCATATCTGTAAAAAGCATCCTGCAAGCGGCCTCATCATCAATGTCTATTGCAACCGTGCCAGAATCAAGGTGATGCAACCCTATATTACAAGGGGATTTTAATTGTTCCAACTGTTCATCCGTTTTTAACCCTGCGCCCCCATCATTCCAACCAGACTCCATCGTGTCTCCCTTTGTCTTATACGGGAGTTTAACGATAGCCCAATCAAATTCCTTTACATATCGCTTAGCTTCATCGTAAATTGTCATTCATTCACCATGATGAGATATACCCGCACCGCCCGCAGATCAACCCACTCACACGAAATTCGGAAGCCCGTTTAGAATATTTTTCATCAATAATAGCGGTACTTTTAAGCATCTTTTTACCCACGGACATATTTTGCATAGGTTTCATATGCCCCTTACCACATTTGGGGCACTTAATAATACACCCGCTCATTGATTACACCCTGGAGGTACTGGATTAAAAACAACTGGCAACCAGTGTGGAGATTTATAATTTATTGCTCTTTTAACAATCGGAAATGATAGAACTACCCCGTCCATTGCATATACAAGCACGTTTGTTGGTGTTGGTGCAATTAAATTATTTTCTAGTAATAGCCGCATGGCATCACACGCAGATTGCGTCATATTATCCCACAAAATAATATTACTATGTTGTTCTCCAGCACAGAGCGCCCTTTCTCCGGTTGTAAAATCTTCTTTAAACTGTTTTGATAATTCTGCAAAAGAAACGGTTTTCCATCGACATATAAATGCATATATTCTTTCTGCGAGTGGCCTACCATCATCTATACAGCACTCTTTACGTGATTCAAACCGGGTTGTGGTGGAATTATATTTGTCATACCATCCAGAAAAATTAACTTCGCTCATAAACACTGCTCCGATTTAAGTTTTTCAAGTTCTTCTAGCGCCTTTTCAATTGCATACAGGAAGTTCCCATTTATCCCATTAAATCCGTCTGCGATTAGCTCATCAAGTTCTTTTTCGGTACACACCCGGTCTCCGTCCTCATATGTAAACACCCGCGAAATAAAATCTCTACAAAGTTTACATGTACATGGGTGCTCTAATTCAAATTGTTCTAAACTGCTGTTTAATCTCATTTATTCCCCTCCAGGTAATCTGACACGGCCTTAACAACCTCATAAGAGGCCCCATATTCAGGATACTTTGATAATCTCCATACAGTAGGGTGCCCGACACCGCACGCCTCAGCAACCTTTCTAAGGTTCCTGTCTTTTAGCTTGTCAGCTATTTCGTCTGCCGTAAGCATAACAATATATTTCTCTTCTATAGTATTTAATTTCTATCATGAAATACCTTTATATACTTTTAAAATCCATCTTTATGTGTAACAGGTGCCACCCGCCTTTAACGAGATGTGGCCCGGCAGGAGAGAGCCGAGGTGAAAAAAACAACCAGTCTATCAAGACTCAAAACTTTGATCAGGCGAGAGGGCGAGCCAGCAAACAACCCTCACCGCGGGAGCCTCAGCGGGTGGGTTCAAAGCCCACTCCCGCCATACGCCGGCACCTTACCCGGCATTACAACTCGTACACGTGACCTACCAAACAAAACGGAAAAAACCATGATAAGCTTGAAAGACATCTCGAGGGCGTCAATAAAACCCCCTCGAATGATAATCTATGGAGAAGCAGGCATAGGAAAAACAACCTTTGCCGTTTCTGCACCTGCACCTATTGTAATCCAAACGGAAGACGGACTGGGAGTATTAGACGCCCCACGGTTCCCCATTGCAACCTCGTTCGAGGATGTTCTAGAATCACTCCAGAGCCTGGCGGAAGAGGACCACACGTTTAAGACAGTCGTTGTGGACAGCCTAGACTGGCTGGAACCTCTTATCTGGGCGGCAACCTGTAAACGTCTGGGAGTCTCAAGTATAGAAGCTCCAGGATATGGCCGCGGATACGTTGAGACCTGCACGGAATGGCGAAAGTTCTTTGCTTACGTAACGGCCTTGAGGGACGAAAAGGACATGCTCATTATAATGACCGCTCACAGTGTCATTCAGCACGTTGAAGATCCCATACACCCGGCCTATGACATGCACGCTCTCAAACTACACAAGAGGGCCTCTGCAATCGCCGAGGAGTATAGCGACATCATAGGCTTTGCATCACTCAAAACCCTCCTGAAGACAGAGGAGGCTGGGTTTGGTGAAAAGAGAAACCGGGCCATAAGCACGGGTGAACGTGTCATTAATGTGGGTGCAAACCCGGCTTACGTATCAAAGAACCGCTACAGCATGCCTGAAACTCTCCCGCTCGTATGGAGTGAATTCGAGCAACACATACCAGGAACGAACTAACATGGCATTGATCGATTTTAACGCAGAAGCAATCGAACCGCAGTCAGATTTCAGCCCGCTTCCGGTGGGAAACTATACCGTAGTTATCACCCAGAGCGAAATGAAACCAACCAAAACCGGGAACGGCCAGTATCTACAGCTCACTCTTCAGGTAGTCGAGGGTGAGTATAAGAACCGCCTGATCTTTGACAGGCTCAACATCCAGAATCCAAACTCCGTTGCGCAGCAGATAGCCCAAAAGGCATTATCAAGCATCTGCCGGGCTGTTGGAGTCATGCACCCAAAAGATAGTGAGGAGTTGCATGATAAACCGTTCAGCGTCAAGATAGGGATCCGGCCTGCATCCGGTGAATATGGGGAAAGCAATATAGTTAAGGGGTATTCATCGCTCTCCTCCTCTCCTGTAAAGAAGGGAAACGGGAAGAAACCTTGGGAAAATTAACATGGTAACCCTTCCGAATAACCTTTTTTCTCCCACTGTTGATCTCATCTATTCCACCTACAAAAACTCCCCACCCCGCCCCCACTTGGGAGCCTCCCAGATTGGAGCCCAGTGCGAGCGGGCTTTATGGTACAGTTATCACCACTGCAAACTCCCGGCCTTCTCTGGAAGGATGTTACGGCTCTTTGAGACGGGCAAACGCGAGGAAGAACGAATTATCCGTAACCTCCGCTCTGCCGGACTCCAGGTGTGGGATCGTGGAGACGACGGGAACCAGATAAACTTCCGTATGTTCGGCGGTAAGTTTGCCGGGAGTATAGACGGGATTGTGCTTGGGATACCCGAAGCGCCCAAAACCGAACACCTTCTGGAGATAAAAACCTCGTCAGACAAGAACTATAAAGCCCTCATAAAAAACGGTGTTGAAAAAGCAAAGCCTCTACACTTTGCCCAGATGATGGTCTACATGGGAGCTTTGGACTTAAAAAGAGCCTTGTATATAGTAGTAAACAAGAATGATGATTCTATCTATACCGAAAGGTGTGAGTTCCATAAACCAACATACGATTTATTGATAAACAAGGCCGAGCGGATAGTCACGTCAGACGCCCCGCTTGAGCGGTGGGAGAGTTTCGAGTGCAAATGGTGTGAGTTTCAGAAGATCTGCAACTGGGAAGAGATGCCCCGGGTCTGTTGTCGCACCTGTGCACATTGGGGACGATGCGAGACAGAGGAGGTATGTGAACGCCATATCTTTAACCCGCACCTGGTTCACTCTGAAGCGGTGGATGCGTCAGAGGAAGAAAACTGGATCCTTTACGCCGACGGGAGACGCAATGGCCCAGGGTATTTGTCGAGTGAGGAGATGTAAGTGCAACTAAGGCCTTATCAACAGGAGTCTATTGATAAACTATACACGTATTGGACGTATAGAGGCAAACGCCCGGTAGTAGTGGCCCCAATGGGCGCTGGAAAATCCGCCATCATTGCAGGGTTCTGTGAGCAGACTTTAAAGCAATGGCCAGATACTAGAATCCTAATTGTAACCGATTCAAAAGAAATAGTATCCCAGAATGAAAAAGAGCTAAAACGATACTGGCCTGAAGCACCAACCGGGATCTACTCTGCCGGGTTAAATCGCAGGGATACCGAAGCACAAATCATTTTTGCTGGTGTTCAGTCGATATACAATAAAATGTATGACTTCTTTCCGGCCTTCTCTATCATCTGCATAGATGAAGCTCACGCTGTTTCCAGAGAATCAGATACCATGTATGGAGAGCTGATAAAATCAGCCACGCTAGCGAATCCAGGAGTAGGAATATGGGGAACTACAGGAACCCCGTATAGGTTGGATCAGGGTATATTGTGGGAAGGGAAGGATGCAATTTTCGACGGGTGCGCCCACGAAATTAAAATTAAGTATCTTATTGATAATGGGTTTTTATGTCCCATTATCTCAAAAGGAGGAATAAAGAATATAGATTTAACAAACGTCCATACCGTTGCAGGAGAATACAACCAATCAGAACTAGCATGTGCGGCGGATGATCCTGAAATTATCCGATCGGCAGTTGATGAAATTCTAATGTATGGCTCCGATCGTAAATCGTGGATGATTTTCTGTGCAGGTGTGAACCACGCTCATAACGTCCTATCAGAGATACAATCCAGGGGTATAAATGCAGATATTGTTACCGGAGACATGCAGACAAAAGACAGGGATGAGGTAATAAGGAAGTTCAAAGCAGGAGAAATAAGGGCAATCGTAAACGTAAACGTATTGACAAAAGGGGTAAACGTGCCAGAATGTGATTTAGTCGTATTATTGACGGCTACTAAATCAACGGCTAAATACGCCCAAATGGCCGGGAGAGGATTAAGAACATTTCCAGGAAAAAAGAACTGTTTACTATTAGACATGGGTAATAATGTTATGGAGCACGGTCAACTTGATAATCTCTCTCCTAAAAAGGTAGGTAATGGAGGAGCCCCGCCCTTAAAGCAATGTCCACAATGTAACGCATTAATCCATGCCAGCGCCCGTGAATGTAATCAGTGCGGTTACACCTACCCCGAACAGGAAACACTCCCCAATCACGGCACCCAGGCGTTTGATGGAGCGGTGTTGACTGACCAAATAGAGCCGTTTTGGGTTAACGTTCAGTTTGTTGAGTATAGCCGGCATACCAAGGAAGGAAAACCGGACTCAATGAAAATCTCTTACATCACAAAGGGTGGAGAGCGATACAACACCTGGCTGGCCGTCGATCACGGAGGTTTCGCAGCCGAGCAGGCTTTCAAGTGGCTCAATAAGATAGGCTCGGACGCCACCAGCGTATCAGAGGCACTGGAAGAGGCACTGTCAGGGCGGTGGCCTATGCCCAGGAGGATCCAATGCAAACAAGACGGTAAGTGGTGTCGGGTGATTGGAGAGGATTACTCTAGGGTTAAGCAGGAGGTTTTGAATTATGAGTAGAGTTTTAGTCGCGTGTGAGTTTTCAGGCACTGTAAGAGATGCATTTTGTCAGTGCGGACATACTGCCGTCAGTGCGGACATACTGCCGTCAGAAAAGCCTGGAGAACATTATCAGGGAGATGTAAGAGACATTTTAGGAGACGGCTGGGATTTAATGATAGCACACCCGCCATGTACTCATTTGGCCGTTTCTGGTGCAAGATGGTTTAAGGACAAACAGCAGGAACAAAAAGCGGCGCTGGAGTTTGTAAAAGAACTTATGGAAGCACCCATACCAAAAATCTGTATTGAAAATCCTATATCCATTATCTCAACCCGTATCAGAAAGCCGGACCAGATAATACAGCCTTGGATGTTCGGACATGGAGAAACAAAAGCCACCTGTTTATGGCTCAAGAACCTTCCGAAACTTGAACCTACAAACATTGTAGAAGGAAGAGACTCAAGAATTCATAAAATGCCCCCAGGCCCTGACAGGTGGAAAGAGAGAAGTCGTACGTATCCGGGAATTGCTCAGGCAATGGCCGCACAATGGGGGTAAAATGTCAACAGAACACTCACACCAAGCGGGCTTCCTCCAATGGTTCCGGGCAAAATACCCAGGAATTTTAATTTTCGCAATTCCTAATGGAGGAAAGCGCGACATTGTAACCGCGAAGAAACTTCAGATGGAAGGGGTTGTTCCAGGGGTCCCGGACCTGTTTGTCCCTGAGTTACGATTGTGGATAGAAATGAAAAAGCCCGGTGGGCGACTGTCAGAGGCACAAAAGGACATGATTGAGTATCTTGAGGGAATCGGGCATACCGTTATTGTCGGATATGGAGCAAGAGACGCATCAGAAAAAGTTTTGGAGTTTTTGAAATGAGCACATATCACCGGGAGCCCGAATGCTGGTATCAAGACGGACGCGGAAGGGCCCCCGCGTCTAGGGAAGCGGTTGATGCGTACCTGAAAGAACTCCATTAAACTCTTTTTTTTTCTCACTATCTACAAAAGTATTAAATACTTATAGATATAATATATGTATGTAGCAAGGTGAGAGAGATGAACACAAAAACAATGGTAAAAAAATACGAAGAAAAGGGATACACAATGGAAGACCTACAGGGAAATTGGAAGGAACACGAGAAATATGGAGTGGAATACCCGGACTGGCTCCAGATGATGAAGGAAGTTGTTGAACAAATACCAGTGAAAGACTGGTAAAATTTTTAGGTATTGTTGAAAGTTAACAATTGTGAATTTTAAAAAAATTTAGGAAGTGAAAAAAATGACAGGATACAAAAACTTTGAAAAGTATGCAATCGCTCACGGAATACACACCGGCCCGGCCACACTGAAAGAACTTGAGAAACTCTATTACGAGCACAAGGGCAGCCATTACAAGACCATTGTAGAGCTGTTCCAGGCACGAGGTACAATCGCTATGTACGCGGAGATGAACAGGTGATAGACTTCCTCCTCTCCTCCCCACTCCATTCAGAAACATTTTCAGACCCTGCACACAATTTTGTGATAATCCGCAAGCCCGTGAAACCATACGGAACCGGCGCCCATGTTCTTGTTCCGATTGAACACCTCGGAAAGAGATGTGTCGTAGTTGTGTTGGAGGAGTAAGATGTCGCCTACAAGGTTCATCCTGGGTCTCTTCGGTTCGATTGTGGTTTTGATAATCTCAACCGCCTTTGTTCTGTCATATTCGAACCTGGTAGAGACCGCAATCGAAGCAGGCATAAGTCCTTTCCTCGCTCCCATGTGGCCTGTCTGTCTGGATGCTTTTTTGTTGGCAGGTTCTCTCTTCATCCTGAGAGCCAACCTCCTTGGAGAGACACCTGCCCCAGGCTGGGCAGTTCTCCTGGTGTTCACCGGAGTCTCAACCGCGTTCAACGTCTACCATTCCCCGACAGACTTCGTAGCAAGAGCGGCCCACGCGGTTCCACCCATTGCCCTTTGCGTTTCTCTCGAACTCCTCATGATGATACTGAAAAGCGATTTAACGAGAGAGACGAAGGTGGAAGAGGTTGCAGTCGAACCTTCTCCTAACACAATCGAACCTGTAGAAGAACCAGAAGAGGTTGAAAAAGTGAGGAGGTACTTTGAGTTGAACCCAGGCACAAGTGTAAACAAAGCTCGACAGGATCTTAAGATGTCATGGAAGAGGGTGAATGAGATTAAACAATCTCAATTCCACCAGACGCAAAAGTAGCTGTAACACCGTCTTCTTTTTTTACCCAACCATATGCATGATCAGAGACAAACGAACCTGAACTACAATTCCCATCTGCTGTATAGTTCCAGGTTGCACCCGAATCTATAGAGTACATTGCATTATCAATTCTAACGTAAATACCCTCATTTACAGATATACCAAGCCACACATCGCCAACCGTTCCAAGCACCTGCGCATCTCCAGTCTCTATTGTTCCATCTGCGATCTCGTTTCCATACAGTTCCAACGACGCCATATATGGAGGAGCACCGGTTCCATATACATAAAGTGTCATAGTTTTTGCAGCATTACAGGCAGATAAAATAGTAATATCAACCTTTACACGGATTTTTCCATCTCCAGCAAGCCCGGATATTCCTCCAGATTCTAGTTGTAAATATCCTTCACCTGGCGCACCAACAAACGAAGCCACTATACCGCCATCGCGTTTTTTAGTTATACTTAAAATGGTTCCAGCCGCAAAGTCTATTGGCAAATCTACTATTTCCTGTTTGCCATCAGAATATTGAATTGTTTTTGATACCATTATGCCATCACCGTCGCATAAACTGGCTTCGCCTCTTCGGCCTGATAAGATGCCTCTGCCGTTACCACGTTTGCAACTGTCTGTTCTCCTGCCTGCTCTCTCACGGTTCGTTCCCAGAGCTCTGCATCCGGATCAATCCCGGTTGTTTTAGTTACTATCCCTTCTGCCGAAATGGAGTAATCTAAATCCGTTACCCTGAACTCCATAAGCGGCAATGTCACTCCGAGCACCGCACAAACGGCCGAAATATCCAACACGTTAAATAATGATACTGCCAGGTTACGGAAAGATAAATCTAACTTTGCTATCCCCCTCCTGTAGTTTGCGAGTAAAGAGGCGGCTAGTGTATCAATGTCAGTAGTATCATTGACATTGACATTAACTACCTTGTCAGTGTATGGAGCGCTCCCGGTTGTCGCAATCCCAACCTCCTGAACCCCTGCATTATCCCTGATAGCTATTACCCTGGTGCAAACATTATCAGGCTGGTTCTTTATTGAGAGGGTAAATATGGGTGTGTTTGCGTCTGTAATGGTATGTTCAACAGCGAAATCCCCGGCTGCCTCCATGTTGTCATACGTATCAAACTCTCCATAGGTTTTGTATGTTGCTCCTAATTTGCCATACGACAGATAAAACATGCAATTATTGTTTGCTGCCAGAGTCTGAAGAACCGGAAGTCTCATCTCTCCAGGACCAACTTCCAGATCTGCCGACAGGGTTATACCGGTTGCCTGGTTGATATGGCTCCTGTCTATCCCAGTATCTGCAAGGAGGGCATAAACCACGGCTCCTATATCGGTATCTGCTGCATATGTGGTTACATCGGTTGGATGAACCACCATATGAGAGAGTTTAAAGGTATAGTCCACGCAAGGGATTGATATTGAGGTATTGCCACCAGAATAGTTAAGCGTCCAGTCGGCAGCCACGCCATGAAATAGAACCACTCTATCTATCTCTATGGCAACCTCATCATCTGCCTGAATGTTTGATAATATATCCAGAGGAGCTTGTATCTGTGCAGTTGTTATGAGGTTTGAAGCGCTCCTCTTAATTGATGCAGAGTTAAACGCCACCAGATACGAGCCAGCTGCATAAACTGAAACGGATGTCATCGTGTGAACTCTATTATCACTTTTGGCTTTGCTGTTTCACCCACCGCTACAGCGTTTGCCAGCCCCGTTTTTTCTATCAGACATTGAGTTTCAGCCCAACCGCCAAATTTTTCGCCCATTCCCCCCCTCATAGATGTAACGGTGCCACCAGTTTCACATAGGGGAGTTCGTTGCACAGTAACAACATTTCCGGCCCTTGAAGTCCAATCACCCAACCAGTCCGGCCAGGAGAAATCGGCGTCTTGATAATATAACAATATATTCAGACCATAATTTGAGATCGTCTCTAATCCGGCAGTCATTTTTAGAAACAACTCTACCCCGTCCTGGTGCCATGTTGCTGTCATTTACAGGTCTCCATAATACGACTGTATAATTGTTAAATCGAATAAATACCAGAGCCCGAACGTTTCAACGTTCACCGGGCCAGAAATTAGACAATTGTTGTATGACGTGTGGGTCTGGTTTGTTTTGTCCCATATTTTCAGAGTCCCATACCTCTGCAGGCTGGTTGCATACTGGTACCCGGTAACACTGACCCCAACATTTACCAACCCCTGTTTAGTGATTAACCTGCTAACGGTTGTATAATCCTGAGTTGCACAGCGTATCTTCCAAATTTTCCCCCCTCTGGATTCTGTGACCACCGGGGGCGCTGCATTTGGCAACACGATCCCATTAAAACATATTTTACCACGTTCGCAGGTATATGATGACGGATCAATAGGGTCGCCGCCAACAGTAGCAGAGACGACAATTTTACCCTCTAATAAATATTCGTGAGTTGTAGGGCTCCCTGACTCTGTGAGTGTATAGGTGATGTCATCATCTGGTATTAACTCAATATAAATATCAATCGTTATTGTTTGTCCAGGTGATACGGTATTGTTATTTGCAACCTCATAAGGCAGATAAACGTGCCTGCAAATACAGTCTCCTGCACTTGTAAACGCCCCAACCTCCCATACTTCCCTGTCCACGGTTGCCCCATTTGTAAAAACCTTTTGAAGGTGGAGTTTACCGTCTGCATACTCTATTGTTGAAGCGGTTGCCTCCTGAAATCCAAGATCCGTATATTTTGTTACGAGATCTGTCTGAGATGCAGCCTCTGCCGTCTGACTGCTCCCTATCCGGATCTTATTGATAATCGCAGTGGTTTCCTGGTCGTTGAAAAACTTCGCGAAGTATGCCAAGCCCGCGTCTGTAACTATCATGATACACCCCTAAACGCTCTATCCATACGCATATCACGGGCCATAGAAGCCCGGAACTCATCATAGTTTGTAACGTTAGGTAGAACAATATCCCCGCTATAGTTTTGTATTATGGTGCTCCCTCCTGTGCCTACACTGCCATTATTCTGGCTTGCCGGTATAACGGCCTCGCCCTGGTGCAGCAGGTACAGTCCGGTTTCAGGCACGTAGTTTGTACCGGTGGCATACGACCCGGACACAGACGAGGACGAGGCGCCAATGAACGGTATTTTGCTCATTATGTCATTAAACGCCTTTACTATGTTATCCCAGATCCCTTTTACGAAATTCCACACCGCCGTGAGTTTGTTATAAATCGTGTCGTAAATATTCTGGAGCGGGGCGACTATACCCGCTGCAACGTCAACGAAACACTGAACGAATCCGGCAACCATATTTGTAGCCCATTCAGTGAGTTTTGTAAGGATATCGGCAAAAAATGTCACAACCGAATCCGTAAACTCTGTGATCCAGTCAGTAAGTTTTGTTATGATATCAGCGAAAAATTCGATAACAGAATCCGTAAACTCTGTGATCCAATCTGTAAGTTTGGTTATGATATCAGCGAAAAATTCGATAACAGAATCCGTAAACTCTGTGATCCACTCTGTGAGTTTCGTGATGATGTCTGCAAAGAACGTGACGACAGCCTCAGTAAAAACGGTTACCCATTCGGTCAGTTTGGTGATGATGTCCGCCCAAAATTCTACCATTGCTGTAGTGAATCCGGTGATCCACTCTGTGAGTTTCGTGATGATGTCATCAAAAAATGTAATTATGGCGTCTGTAAACTCTGTGATCCAGTCAGTAAGATTATCAATAATATCAGCAAAAAACGTTACAACTGCCTCAGTAAACCCGGTGATCCATTCGGTTAACTGAGCCAGAATGTCTGCGAAGAAACCCGCGACTGATTCTGTGAAATCGGTGATCCAATCAATGAGTTTCAGGATTATGTCGGCGAAGAATGTCGCTACGTTTTGCGTGAACTCGTTGATCCAGTCCGCGAGAGCGGTGATTATGTCAGCGAAAAATTCGACTGTTGCAGTAGTGAACCCGGCGATCCACTCTGTGAGTTTTGCAATAATGTCAGCAAAGAAAGCGACAATACTTTCAGTGAATCCGGCGATCCATTCCGTTAATTTCGCTATAATGTCTGCAAAGAACGTGACAACTGCCTCAGTAAACCCGGTTACCCATTCCGCTAATTTTGCCACACTGTCAGCGAAGAACGCGACCAGGGCGTCAGTAACCCCGGTGATCCAGTCGTTAAATGCAGTTATGGCCCCTGCAAAAAACTCAGTGAGTGCACTGGTGAACTCTGTGACCCAGGCAGTAACCGCTGCCATCGTGTCGGCAAACAGTTGAGCGACCGCAGCACCGACATCAGCCGCCCAGGTTGTGACGGCCGTCAGTATTCCGCCAATGGTTGTTGTTATTGACTCTGCCAGACCCGTGAATATTTTGACTACTGTGTCCTGCAAGTCGGTAAACGCCTCAACAAACCCGGTTACGAACCCAACCACACTTTCAATAATGACGGCAAACCCGGCAGTCAGAATTGTAATAATTTCATCCACCGGGAATATGGCCCGAACAAACTCATCCACCGCTATAGCTGCACCGGTCAGGGCCTCAAGCACTTTCCCCGGTAGTTCTGCAAACCAGTTGCCGACGTCGATCCAGTTCACGCCCAGGGCTGTTAGAATAAGTGTCGGAGGGAATATGATCCCGAGAATTACCGCGACAATGGTGTCAGGGCTTATACTAGAAACAGCGTTTCCTATTTTGCCCGGTATGTCTGTGAAGAATTTTACCACGTCGTCAAGTCCGACACCCATTTCAGAGAGAATTTTCGCAGGGGGAAAAATAACCCCGGCAATAGCCAGAGCCACGGCAACCGGATCAATACCGGTAATAAACCCGATCACGGACTCGGCCAGACCCCCGAACCATTCGCCTATCTGTGGAAATGCCTGGTTGAGCAGGTCCAGGATCAACAGCGGAGGGAATATAATTTTAATTATCGTCTCTGCAATACCCCCACCGTCACCGCCTGACCCCCCGGTTATGGCGTTGATGATTGTCCCCGGTAAATTCGTGAAAAAGTCTATAATTCCCTGAAACGCAGCCCCGACATCAAAGTTCTGGATCCATGCTGCGAACGCAGCACCCTGTTCAATAATCCAGTCAAACACCCCGAGCTCATTCAGAGCCCAGAGGATCGCTATGGCAGCAGCAACGCCGAGAATAATCGGGGCTGCGGCGATGAGTGCCGGGATGAGCGAGGCGGTCATGGTAGCACCGAGAGCCCCAATAGACCCGGCCAGACCAGACAACCCGGTCACAATGCTACCGGCAGACAGGGCCGGGAGAACTGACCCAAGCGCCTGCAGAGCAATAACCCCGCCGCCGATCCCCTCCATGGCCGGGGCAAACGTCGCGACCGCTCCAATCACCGAATCAAACGGGCCGAGGAAATCACCGAACCCTATGACAAGTTTGTCGAGAGCGACTTTCATGTCGTCGCCAACCCCGGTCGCTGCGATGTTCATGGCGTCAGCAAACTTTTGTGCAGACCCGGCAGACTCGTCCATCTTACCCCGAGCGGTGTCGATTGCGTCGCCTGACAGCCCCATTGCAGCCGTCAACTCTTCAAACGAGATCTTCCCATCGCCGTTGGTGTCTGACCCCTCAGATACGGCTTTTGAGAGTTCAGACATCATAGACCGCCCGGTATACCCGGCTTCGCTCATGGCGATCATGGCGGTCTCAAGGTCCTCCATTGAGAGACCTGCAGAGGCGATTTCTGGACCAAGCCTCTGAATCGTCCTACCGAAATCTGAAGAATCGACCCCGGTTTTCTGAAACATTGTTGCAAGACCATCAATATACTGATCCGCGTCAGTCAGTTCGATCCCGAACGCTTTGAACGCCGGGATCAGGTCTTCAGTCAGTTTGTCTCCCGGTGCACCAACCGCGTCGGCCAGGGTGTCAAACGCAGTCCCGGCTTTCTCCAGGTCGGCAGCAGACGTAACCCCGGCTTTCCCGAGCGCCTGAAACATGCCCGCCGCTTCTTCCATTGAGGTGTCTGCGGTGTAAAACTGCAGAATGAGACCCTCCATCGCCTCGGCGGTCTCACCAGTCTGGAGCGCCAGAACTTTGCCGGCGGAATCAAGTTCGTTCTCACGGTTCGCGACGGTCTCAAGCCCGGACGCAAGCAGACCAACACCGGCAGTCAGAGCGGCTGCAGTTGTGACCAGGGTGTTGAGCGACCCGTCAGAGTTTGCAGCAGAATCACCCATTTCGTCGATCCCGTCAGCAGCTCCGGCAGCAGCGTCCCCCATCTCGCTGACCCCTGTTGCACCTGCTGCAGCAGCGTCGCCGGTAGACGCAAACGATGATTCCACCCCGTCGAGCGACGATTCAAGCCCGCCCATTGTGGACTCGATCCCGGAAATACTAGACTCGGCTGAACTGATCCCGCTGCTCATTTCGTCTTTGAGCCCGAGAACTACCATTAATTCCTGAATAACGTCGCTCATTATTTCCTCTTCGCTTTATTCATTTCTGCCTGTATTCGCCGTTGCCGCTCAGTCCATGCAGCCATCACGAAAATCTTGTCCTGCCCTGACATCTGCCTGAACTGGTCGGGAGTATAACCGGTATCAATCAGCAGCGCAAACAGGTTTTGTCCGCTGTCGCTTACCGCGAAAGGATTCGGTTTCTTTCTGTTTCGACCCCCATGTACGGATCCCGGCCAGGATCTGATCTCTGATCTTCTGTGGGATCAGCCCGGAGGCAAAAGCATCATAATCAAGAGCCGGATCGACCGTGACCTCTGCGAGCAGGGTATTGACGGTCTCGTTGAACTCATCAACGCTCTGGTATGCCCCGAGCACGGCAGTTATTTTCTCTGTCTCTGACAGGTCGCTGCTGGTTACACCACCGACTTCTTTGGCAGCAAGCAGGACTTTGGTTGTCATCTGGTTGAGCCATGACACCTGGTCTGATGACGGTTCGAATAGTTCAACCTGTACGGTTTCGTTCCCGGTCTCTACGTCGATGGTGAACGTCTCGCGTTTTGCCGAGATGAACGCCTGTAAAAGTTTTGAGTTTTTGGCGTTCCCCAAAACTTTTTCGCGTATGTCGTTCTGAAACTTTGCCGAGAGTGCCGGGTTTTCGGTCTGTTTTATGGCCAATTAGGATCCCACCTATGAGCTGGTTGCTGACCATTCGATGAGGTAGCCAATGTCAACTGTCAGCGAGTCGGTATAAGTCCCTTCGGTCGGGAAATCCTGGTCGTTGCCTGACAGGGTAACGTCAATAAGACCCCATTTGTGAGTGACTGCCCCAGTTGAATCCGTCTTTTTACCGACCAGGCACAGAGATTTTTTGAACCCGGTGATCTTGTTGGACCAGATGATCTCGTCTGTTGCCGGCCCTGTGGTCCGTGCACCTGAGAACATGGTTTTCAGGACAAGGCCGTCTTCGACCTGCAGCATGGAAAACGATCCGGTTGTCTCTGCTGCACCGGTTACGGTGATCTTGTTGGTCTGACCGTGCACGGCTATTTTCTCAGTTGAGACCTTAGTGGACGTTTTAAAGTCCTTGGCTGACATGATGTGAGTCAGACCGGTTGTCTCTGCATCAATGTAGTAGAGATCAACCACGTCGTCTTTTGCAATGCCTGTGTATTTGATAGCTTCAACCCCGCTGTCCTCGTCTGCAGAGGTAGAGAGATCGTTTTTGAACCCGGTGTACGCTGTCTGGACTCCGTCTACGACGACCAACAGCATACCGTAATCAGCGGTTTTTGTGAGAACTATACCGCCTGCTAATGCCTGTGCACTTGAGACCGTGACGGTCTCAGAATATGCGACTCCCCCGGCGTACCATTTAACCTCCGGGCCTCTGGAAATATCAGAACTCGTTACATCTGCCATTTTTGTTATACCTCGTTATACTCGATCAGCACGTCTACCGGGACATGATACCAGTTTGTGCCAGGGTCGATGAGCCTGACCCCGCCGGTACACCTGCAGGTGATGATGTCATACGACACCGACCCTACGGTCCACCGCTGTGGGCTGGTGTTTAGTCTCGGTTTGTGCAATACCGCTCTGACCGCAGCGGCGACGGTTTCCACCTGGGCAGGACTGCGAAGCCCGCCCGTGACGGCCGGGTTTGACCAGCACGACACCTGCACTCTGGCAGATGTCGCTTTCGACACATCTTTGTCAGGGACCCCGGAGATCGGATGAATGGTGATGGCTGGCAGGGTCGGGTTTTGGGGCATACCGTCAACATAGATCCGGGTTGAGACCAGAGCAGTAACGGCAGTCGTTGCCAGCAGTTTTGTCTGGACCATGGCGGTGATCATGCGAACCGCCTGAACGCGTCCTGTAGTTCGCGTTTCACGTCTTCAACAACCTGATCTTTGTTCTCGTCCCATGCCGGTCTTAGCCAGGGGTGGGGCTTGGACCCATACCATACGACCGATTCACCCCGTTCAATCCCGAATATGGTCGCCCATTTCCGTGACTCCACTTTCCATAACCACGGGATCTTTTTTGCCTGGCTGCCCCCCGGTCCGGTTGCATACAGACCAGTCCCATACTCCAGGTAGATCCCGTGGATCTCTGAAGACCCGGTTTTGATCACCTGCTGGCCTGACTCAATTGACGCCTGGGTATTGATTGACGCCGTCAGGATCCCGTTGTCGTTGTGTTCCCTGGTGTTCTCTTTTGCTGCTGCCTCGACGTTCAGCTGCATGGATTTCAGCCCGGCCTGTTTGAGCAGTTCCGGGGCTTCGGTTGTCAGGGTTGCGAGTTTCGACCGGAGTTCGTCAAGCCCGGTAAACGAGTATGTGCTCATGTCACAACCTCCAGGTCACAGACAATATGGCTGATCTCGTTCTGCACCATGGCCTGGCGTGGTGTGCCTATGACCCGGTACGTCTCGGTGTACCCGGGAGAGAGCCCTACGATCTGCTTTCCCTCGCTGACCGTTGTACCGGCAGGCAGGATTACACCCTGACCCCTGACCACCAGTTCGCCCGGTTCCAACTGCTTGAGCGATCCTTTTGTTGCAAAAAACCGGCACGAGACCGTAGTGAGGGTCTTTGTTGCGCTCGGGACCTGCCAAGCGTCTTTTGATCCGGTTGTCTCCCCGGTCTCAACCTGGCAGGAATGACAGAGCAGGATCGCCGGGTATGCCATTTAACCCTCGCAGAAATAGCCCGGCACATCTGCCTGGTCGAGATGAAACTCGGTCATGTCAGCATCGCACCGGGTAACGTCTGATTCAGACGAGTAATCCACTGATTCAGCATATCCGTCAATGATCTGCTGGTATTCGAGCAGGAACACCGTCACGCCCGGATCTTTTGAGACCGATAGTTGTTCGGTCGAATAACTCTTCCACCCGGCCGTCTCGTCAGCCTTTGCCATATGGGTGATCATGAGAGCATGGCACCAGTCATACAGAGCGGTAGGGAGTCCGGGGTTATCGTTGTCAAGCCGGGCCTGGGCGACAGATTTGAGTGCCACATACGTCGTGTCTGCTTCGCTAATCGGTGCATATGCCCCGCGCGAAGCGATTGCAACTAACGAATAGGTAACGGTCATGTTTTCGCAACCAGGACAATTTTCTCAACGCTGGTCCCCGCTTCCCGGTACGTGAACGCCCCGAGAAACTTCGTGTCGTCCAGAGCCTCAACGGCAGTCTCAAACGCTGCGAGAGTCAGGTACACCGTACAAACGCAGTTCGCCATACTCTTACGTCTCCACGTACTCAAGAATGACTATAGCGTGTCCGGTTCCTAAACTGCTAGCCGTGTTGACGGCTTTGAGATCAAGCCTGGTCCCTTTGGTGATCGCCGCCTTCCCCGTCTCCGGTGCGATCTCCCCGTGGGTTTTGGCTGCAACACCTGCAGCGGCCAGAGTCGCCCCGAATATTTTCACCGGGCTCGATGCATCGTTATACAGTTCGATCTTTGCGTCGTTGGTGTCCTTCACATATGCCTCAGTGAGGTAATAGTGCAGAGTGACGACCGTGATGTTTACCGGGGCAAAAAAGACCCCGTAAATCTGAATGTCGCTACCGCTCGCAAGATCAATACCGGCGGTTGCGAGATCGGTATTAGTGCCGACCCCTGCCGTGAGAACTGCGTATTTCGAGTTGTTTTTGGTGAACTCGCCAGAGACTGAGGTAAACTCAGTCTCGATGTCAGAGAGTTCGTTACAGATTTTCTGAGCCAGGGTGCCACCGACTTTCCGAAACGTCCCGGCGTCTGGCGCTGTGTAGGTCATTGTTTAGGTCTCCTGATGTGTAGGTACTGGATCAGTCCGAAAAACGGGATTATATCCCGTTGCCATACAGTGCGGCGTAGGGTTCGGTCACAACGGTCTTGTGTTCAACCCAGAACCTGAGGATCTGGTCTTCGCTGCCCTTCTCGGTCCACTGGTTGAAATGGAACCCGAGGTTCCGGGCTTCGACGGTTTTTCGTTCGCCGTTGATGATGGTTTCATACTCAACAGTCTCGGTGGCAAACTGCGGATCAACGTAATAGTGAATCTCTGCTGCCGGGTTGTTTCGGTCAATACCGAGACAGTAGCCGTCAGACAGGCCGGATTTCACTTTCCAGACATCCGCCCCGACAACCGGGATGGTGATCTGGTCTTTGTTGATCTCAGGCACCCCATAGAGGGTTTTCTGTTTCCCGTCGTCTACGTCAACGCTGGTCAGGTACCGCTTGAGTTCATACCAACACGTTTTGTTTACAAACACGTCGGTCAGTGAGTAGGGGTACCCTTCCCGGTCCATCTCTGCTTCGAGAGCGATCAGGTCGTCAACCGGGGTAGCGTTTGCTGCTGACCATACCGCTGTAGGGGTCCAGTTCGGAGTGGTTGCACCGGCAGTAATGGCAGACAGGATAGAGTCGTTCATGTACTGAGCCATCCAGTAGCCGGCGGTGTCGTATGCCCGCTGGACTTCAGAGATCCCCTTTGGTTCTTTCCGGATCATTTCGCGTTTGATCCTGACCTGAAACCCTCGGCTCTCGGTAGCAGATGGTACGTATGCCCCCCGGCTCATATCGATCTCGGGGAAATCACCACCGATCTTTGCATGTGCAGGAGTCTCTTTCTTCGAATCGCTGGCTTTACCGGTTGCGTCATACGCATACAGAAACGCATTGTCCTCTTCCTGTACCGGCCTGGTGAACTGACTCCAGATGAGGTACGGCTCTGCTTTCTCGTAGATCATACGTAGAGCGGTGCCCTGCTGAAGCCAGAAATCTAAATTACCTTCCATGGTTTAGGCCCCCGTTGCGGCATATAATAGCCCTGTGAGCAGTACCAGAGCGGACGCGGTGTCACCGTCTGAACCGGCTGCCACGTAGTGCATCGGGATACAACCTACCCCGTTTGTACTGGCAGAATCGAAATAATACCCACGGTTGCCAGATGTGTAGGCGCTGGTGATGTTGAAGTGGAGCGTGGTTGCCACACCTGGGACCAGAGCGTTCGATCCGTCCTGCATGATCTCAGCCTTGACGACCCGGCCGGGTACGTGCAGCTCTACCAGAGCAGTCCGGTAGTATTTGCCCGCCAGCCGTTTGGCGAGAGTGTCGGCGTCGGTAGAGCTGGGGAACCGCTTGAGCTCCGGGGTAGAGACGATCTGACCAATCACCAGAGACTCGCCGTTCGCCGCCTTCTCCACGACTGGCATCCCCTCGGTTGCTGCGTATGTGTTCGCGGTGTCGTTGCTGAGTGCGACGACCATACCCTCCTCGAGTTGGCTGGCAAACGTCACGGTTTTCAGTAACATTCCGTTCTGCCCTATACTGGTTGCAGCATAGGTCGGGGCCCCTTCGTCGAGAATACACTCGATCACCGGTCCAGATCCGGCATATGAACCGGCAATTGCGCTTGTGTTGTCTGTCATTTACATTACCTCAATGCAGAGTTCCTGGGATAGCTACCCGCCTGCTGAAAATTTCATTCCTCTTTGCGACAGGATCCTCGTCCCGGTTCGTGAACTGTTGCCCGGTCTCTGCTTTGCCAGGCTCAACCCGGATCTCAAGCAGTTTGTTGGTGAATGCAACCGGATCACTCTCGAACAGTTCCCTGGTTGTCTTCTCAACTTCCGGAGAGTGGACCATGCCCGGGGGTAGTTTGTTCTTGAGGGCCTGCCATGCAGCCTCTTTCTGTGCAGTCTCGATCTCTGCGATCTTGTTCGCATACTCAGTATTCTTACTCTCCATCTCGGAGATCTTGTTTTTGAGTTCTGCGATCTCGGCGTCTTTTGACGCTATTTCTGTGTCTACCATGTTTGTCTTTTCTTCGATTTCGGTATATGTCTGGACCACTTCAACCGGATCCCCGAACGAGATCCGCCCGTTGTCAACCGTGTACGGTGACTTTAGGGTTTTGTTGGTTGTCGGGTGTTCCCAGATGACTGAGTCCGGGAATGTCATCCTCACCCAGACGTCACGAGGCGACCCGTCAGGCCAGAACAACCCTAACTGGGTTGAGAGTGCTTTTCTGACGTCGTCGATCTGCATCTCCATTGATGCAGCCGGATCAACCGGGTCCTGGTTCGTGAACGCCTGCCCCCCGGTGATCTCTTCGATGAACGTTTTCAGCATCTCGAAGATCTCGTTAAGTCTGGTCGAGTTCTTGCCGGACAATACCCGCCCTTCGTTTGTGAAGGATTTCATATTCATCTCCTTGTTCAGCACCACGGCCCCCTTATCTCTTGGCTGATTGCTCTGATCCTCTTCGAACAGCAGGATATGGTGTGGTTTCACATACCCGTCTAATTGGTTGTCCTTGGTATGGGCCCAAAACCCGGTAGATACTCCGAGTTTGCCCTCGTTAAACAACCGCTGAACATCAGGATCAGCGTTCCAGTTGAGATCCGCCTGTAATCGCGGTCTGCCTGTCCTCTCAATACGGGCATTTGTCGGCGTCCCGACTACGTCTGCCCGTCTACCGGTCGTCTCTGCGATTCTGGCAAGCTCTGCAGCAGGGTCAAGATCATACGCTTCCATGTCAGGGTGTTCCTGTGCGAAGATTACGGGCACAGATTCCCAATCAGCGACGTTCTCAAACGATTCAACCGGGAAGAAATCGTCTCCGATCTTCCGGTTGAGCTGCTGCAAAATAGTAGGGTGGGCCTGAACAGCAGGATCGCCCCTCGGTTCATTTCCCGATGTGTTCGGCATGAGAATATATGTAGCCGTTTTATTATTTAGCTGCAACGTGTGGCAGTTTAGAAAAATACTGTTTTGCTGCGTCAGCGTCAGCCATAACCCGGCCTGTGCCGTCAGCATACCAACAGGCGGGAGTAATGTCGGTTTTTTTGAATGTAAACTCGCCCCGTTCGTATGCCATGCAGATCTGGTAGAGAAACCAGTTTGAAACCTCTGAATAGTTTGGATCGTTGTGACAGACAACCAGGGCAAACGGTACCGCCGCTGAAACAATTGTTTTCCGGTCCTGCTGGCCCCTGAGGTTTACATCGTTTCTGGTGGTCTGATGCTCGTGCTGTAGGTAATCGTAATAGATGTCCCTGACAACTGCCATGTTTCCGGTGAGTTCGTCCAGCCACGACTGAGGGGTTTTGACTTTGGCCAGGACCATCCGCACCAGGCTCTTAAACGTAGAATGAAACCGGTACGCCTCCGGGCTGGCGTTTGCCAGTTCTTCGCCTGAATTTATGCCAGAATACCAACTCATGTTATTGTCCAGGCTCTTGGGATGGTCAGGTTCCTATGCCTAAAATATAATCGCACTCATCCTGCGTAATCAGTTTCGGCACATAACTTTGCACTTTTGCTTCATCAATTGCACCTGCATCATACCGGCTTTTGATGATGTTTTTCCAGTGTTCGCTCATAGCATGGCCTCCGCCAAATCTAATAATGCCGTTTCAATGTCACCTAATTTGTTAGGTATCACATCCGCACCTGCAAGCATCAATAGAGCCTGATATCTGCCGTTCAAATACTCCTGTGCAGTTGCCTGACTCCGGGCGTGTGCGGGTAACGGTATGCGGATACGAGCCTCATCATATTGCCATTGCTGATATGTTTGACTGTCTTCAGTGGTTCCGGTTGTTTCTGTGATGTTCCAATGCACCAGGACATCAACAGATCCGCCTTTAAATGATCCCCAATCCAATTCTACTTGTTCGGGTTGTGTGTTTTTTGTTACCATGTTAATTTCTCCTACGGAATAAATTCCAGACGGGCGCCAACACTCGGATAGACAGACGAGGCCGCGGCGTCCATCGCACGCAAAGAGCCGACCCCCGCCGAACCGGCATGATCCCAACGGCCCCCCGCAAGCAGGCACCCTGTTTGTGAGATTCCTGCTTTGTGGCTGTAGAAGTAATCAGTGAGGTAGGTTGATTCAGAACCTGATAGAGCGGATGGAATAAATGCTAATTTTAACGGATCAGAAAACACGAGGTCAGATGCATATCCGTGGCAGTAATTTCCTCCATCGGTTCCGGAAATGTTGCTGGTGCCGTTCAATGGCGTGACCCCTGATGTCTGTTCATAGTTCCCTGCTGTAAGAATTGCCGCCAGTGCTCCAGTTCCATCTCGTTTCATCACGTTATAGGCTGCATCAACGGAATTGAACCCGATAATAAATTTCCAGATGTTCCCCCACGGATTTTCTATTCCCCGGTAACATACGGCCTGCTGATCTGTCCCTCCTCCGGTTCCGTTCGTTCCCATGAGTGCGTTACCTTGACCGGTTGCAAGTGCTGTAGTGTTTTCTGCCTTGGTTCGACCCGGCGCAAGTGCTGATTGAGAATTGAATGATGCATACTCGATATAAAACAGGCTTCGTAACAGACATTGTGTCCAAAACGACTGAATGCCCCAATTAGTTCCGATTGAATTTGCGGCGGTTTCGAACTGTGCCATCGTACCTGACGTATCATGTCCTGTTAATGGTGCAACCCCGGATTTGCTCGTTAATTTTAATCCTGTCCATGATGTTGCATACCGGGTTGCAGTTGTTGCATCAGATGATACAGTTCCCCCGTTATTACTCGCTTCATATGCTCCAAGATACAATTTTGGTGATTTTACTCCGGTTCTGTCTCTTCGGTAAAATGCAGGGTGCCACACCGATGTTACGTATTTGGATTCAAACGGGACGGTTCCGAGTAATAATCCCTGATAATCACCCTCTCTGAATGAACCAGCATAACACCCCGGAATCTCAACCATACAATAGTCACTGGTCAGAGTGAGCCCGGTTCCCTTTGCATCGCTGCCATAGGTAGGAGTTCCGGCTGCATCAAGGGTACATCTGCGAATGTTGCCCCAAAGCGGATGTTTGTTGAATGATAATGGCGTTGGACTGATTGCATCTCCA
>Ga0302240_1000956_pt1 | contig 25388 bp, 15 predicted proteins | sample AAG_UR_His_MG_FD_193538 | JGI IMG/M metagenome (GOLD analysis project Ga0302240, IMG submission 193538) | Enriched activated sludge microbial communities from anaerobic digester in WTTP, New Holstein, Wisconsin, United States - AAG_UR_His | ecosystem: Engineered > Bioreactor > Anaerobic >... | reverse complement strand
GAGTGAACCCTCCCTGCTCGGAAGCCTCAGCCCCCTTCTTGGAAAGGGAAGAGCACTACTCGCCGGTCCCACCAACTGATCAACTTCCCGTAAGCAAACCCGGTATACTCCCCGTGAGCGGTGTCGCATGGGGACTGCTGCGCGCCCGCGGCTGCCGGCGTCACTTGCTGCGACCCCGGTGCAACCGCCCTGCACAATCCAATCCAGGCGACGCGTGCCGTGGGTTGGAACAGGCGATCAATGGGGTGTGGATTCGCCCTTGTGCGAATGCGCGAAGGCTTTCAGGCCCGCACGGCTTCCCATTCTGGAGATTTCTAGACTTCGCTGTGGTCACAACTCCATGAAACATGCGGGCCGGCGACCCACCAGCGGTGGCCAGGCCGCTGGTGGGGACCAGTCCCGCGCCATTACTGGCGCCCGCGGCGCTGCGGGGCATTGCCCAGCGGGCAGGTGCCGTCGACGCTGCGCGGGCCAGTGCCGTCGCGCAACCCCTGGCGCAGGCCCTGGCCTTTGCCTATGCGCTGGCCCTTGCGCTGACCCAGCCCGGGACCGCCTTGCGGACAGACGCCGCTGTTCCGACCGAGGCATTCCGCCTGACGCGCCGCCCGCTCTTCGGCCGAGCGGGGCGGGCCGCCGAAGCCCTTGCCCTGGCCGCGCGGGCCGTTGCCGGGGGCGTTTTGGGCGAGAGTGGTGCCGGCGGCCAGGAGGCTGGCCACCGCGATCGCTGCGAGGATATTGAGCTTCATCACTGTTTCTTTCCGTTATCGGTTTTTTGTTTCTGTTTTGGATCCGGCACGATCTCTTGTGTCGTTCCACAGACAACAGACACCACGAAGATGAACAGCGCCCCTCGCTTTTCATGACAGTTTTGTTATCTGGATGGGCGTGCGGCGGCTGAGACTATCGAGGGGCTTGCCGGCTTCGCTGATGCCAGTGTCTGTCGAAACCGCGAGCAAGATGCGGTCTGTTTGATACGTATCTATGCCGGAAGAGCGGTCGCCATGTCCGTGCCATCCGAAAAAACAGTTCGGTTCATTCCGACTCGGCGCAGCCTTTTGAGCCGGCTGCGGGATTTGGACGACCAGTGTCAGAATTGAGCTATCCTGCCGGCGCGCGATTCCTCTTTGATCTCGATCGCACCGTTCCGGGAGTTTCGGGAATACCGCATCCTGCCCGAGCGCGAATCGGAGGCCGTGCGCCGAAAGATGTTGCGACGCTTATTTCAGACCCTTAATAAGGGAGCCGTTGAGATGAGCGCAGAACAACAGATGAGAGCGCGAAAGCCTTGACGGCATCCACCCGCAGCCCTTCGAGGGAGGACGCGGGCGGACCGCCGCCCGAGATTCCCGATCACGAACTGTTGCGCCTCATTGGCCGAGGCAGCTACGGCGAGGTGTGGCTTGCCCGAGGCCGTGCTATGGGCCAGTGGCGGGCTGTCAAGTTGGTCTACCGCGGCGCCTTCGATCACGAACGGCCCTACGAACGCGCATTCGAGGGTCTCAAGCAATTCGAGCCTGTTTCCCGCAGCCATCCGGGCCTGGTTGACATCCTCCAGGTGGGCCGCGATGACGCTGCGGGCTTCTTCTACTGCGTCATGGAATTGGCCGACCACGCCGTCGAGTCGGCCGTGCGTCCGGTTCCTGAGCCGGCGCCGCGAGCCCCTGACCCTGCGGCGGCACGGCCAGCCGCGACGATGCTCTCCGACGCCGCGGCTGAGGACTATGTTCCGCTGACTCTCGAGCACCGCATCCGTTGCGAAGGACGCCTGCCTGCCGCCGAATGTGCGTGGATCGCTGCGGTGTTGGCAGAGGCCCTCGACCATTTGCATGCGCGCGGACTGGTCCATCGGGATATCAAACCGTCCAACATCATCTTCGCGGGCGGCTCGCCCAAGCTGGCTGACGTTGGGCTCGTGCCACAGACTGGGAGCGCCCGGACGTTCGTGGGGACGGAAGGATACGTGCCGCCCGAGGGGCCGGGGACGGTGCAGGCGGACGTGTACAGTCTGGGCAAATGTATTTGTGAGATGGCGATGGGCAAAGACCGGCTTGCTTTCCCCAGCCCGCCGACCGCGCAGGGTGGTCTGCCGGACCAGGCACTGCTGCTCGAACTCGATGCGATCATCACAAGGGCCTGCGCTCCCGATGCCGCCCGACGCTATCGCACGACGGCGGCGCTGAGCGCTGACCTGCGGCGGTTGCAGGAAGGCGGGTCCGTCCGTCAGAGCTGCTCGAATCGCCGGCGGGCCAGGCTTGGCATGTGGGCAGCGGCGGCGCTGGCCGTTCTCGCGCTCGCCTGGCTGGGGTTGGTTTGGGTGAAGGGCCGCGCGCCCGAAGTCGAGGTCGTGCGCCAGTTCTCCCTGCCCGACAACTGGCCCGCCCACGGCGCGCTCCTGGGCGACTACGACCGGTGCGGTGTTCCTGAGATCGTCAGCGGAGCCGATGGTTACCTGAACGTCGTTTCGCTCGAAGGCCATTTGGTCAAGTCACGCCGGTTGCACGACTTCCGCGGGGATTTCTTTTCTGTGTCTCAACTGGCCGACGTGGACGGTGACGGGCTCTCTGAGGTGTTCGCCTCATGGCGGGATGAAACGAATCTCTTTGTCAGCGTGTTCAATCAGGATTTGCACGAGATCAAACGGTTCACAGCCACTGGGGCCTGGCAACAGAACCCCGTGGGGCCGCATCCAAGCAGCATGATGTACCCACTGGCCTTTCTGGCGGGCGGGTCGGGTATGCCGGCCCGCGTGGTGATGGATTTGAACACCCACTACGCCCGCTGGCCGCGTTGCCTGCGCGCCTACGATTGGGCCAGTCAGTCCATGCTGTGGGAGGTCCCTTACGCCGCGTCGCCCGTCCACACCGTGCTCCACGATCTTGACCGTGATGGCGTGCCCGAACTGCTAATCGGCTGCTATGCGCCTGACAACAAGGTTAGGCTCGCGGACGGTGAGGACGACAGCCGGTGCTATTTGCACGCGATGAGCGCCACCGGACACCGGCTTTGGTCCCACGAAGTCGGCGGGAAGTTCATGCGTTGCCTTGTGTATCCTGCCCCGGCGGGCGCAGGCGACTTCGTCTACGCGCTCGTCGTACGTTCCGAGGAGGCGCATTTGCAAACCGAGGGCAAACTGCCTGTCGAAAGCCGCGTGCTCAAGTTCGATCGCGCCGGCAACGAACTCGCGCGCTACGAGGTTCCCGTGGAACTGTCCAGTCTGGTCCTTGCCACCCTGACCGGCAAGCGCGGCCTCGAGGTTTACGCCGGTGACAACGCGGGCTTTCTGCATGTGCTGGATGCCGACCTTGGCCTGCGCCACCGAATGCCGATTACCGCGCGCACCCACGACTGGATCCAACTGCGGGCCGAGTTGGCCGACGACCTCGATGGCGATGGGCGACCTGAATTGGTGCTCCAGTCCGCGCAAGTCGAGTTGGTCTCCGGCGCGAGCCTCGGAAAACCTAAAGGGTCACCCACGGTCCGGCACTACCACGGGCGTTCCCTTCACTTCTACAATGCCCGGCTCAAGCCCCGGACGGACTTCCTGCTGACCGCATCTGCCAAGACTACACCCCTCGCGCGCGTCGAACTGTTGCCGACAGAACCGACCGGCCGCCGCCGCCTCATCATCCTAGGCCAGCAGGTGCAGATACTCGAACTCGCACGTTGACCAGGGCGATGTCGGTGGGGAGGAGACCTCACCGAGGCGCACCTCAGACCCGACCAACCGATCCCTGCGCCGCGGAAACCGGGCGGAAGGATCGCGGCAGGCCGGGGATGACCGACGCATTCGACGGAAATTGCAGGCCGGATTGTTAGCTACGGATGGAACACGGATGGCACGGACAAGGGCTTTCCGAGCACGGTCTTCGGTCGCATCTCATCAAAACCGCTGGCCGAAGTATAGCATCCCCGGTGCTTGGTCCTCCCACTGGGCATTGAGGGTGCGTCCTTCCCCGCGGACTCCGACGTGTTCACCAACCCGTGGCTGGGGCTGTATCAAGTGGGCGAGAGCAACTCGTCTCAAGCCAATCGACTCGCTGCTGCAAATGAGCTTGCTCCCAACGGAAATCCAGGCAAAGTACAGCCGTGCAGGGCCAGAACCGGCACGCGGTCGCACCCATAGCTCAATTGGATAGAGCATCTGACTACGGATCAGAAGGTTTCAGGTTCAACTCCTGATGGGTGCGCCAATTGATAGACAAGGACTTACAGCAGGTTTTCGGAGTCACGTTTCAAACCACCTTTTGCATTTCTTTTGCACTTTTGCAGATTCTCGCGCTTGAAATTGCCCGTCTCTGGTTCCCGCCGGCGGTGGCGAGGCGGTGTCAATTCTAGCCCGTTTGGTGCTTTCAAGAATTGCCTCGGGGCCTCGGGGCGCCCGGCGGTGTTGCGCGGACCGCCTCGGGCTTCGGGCCGGTCGCCTGCGGGTCGAATGCTGTCCGGCAGGGCTTTGCGTGATCGCCTCGCCGGTGGGGCGCGGCAAGGCCTTGGGGTCCGGGCGCCTGGGGCGGCGGTCGGGGCCGGGTCGGGGACCGGTCGGGTTCGGCCAGGGCCTCGCGTGCGGTCCGCGCGCGGGGGGGTGTCGTCTATCAGCCCGCCTCGGAAAAACGCGTCTGCGGGGCGGCCAGGGGCCAAGTCTTCGCGCTCTGGGGCCTCATGGGGCGATGTGGGCGAGGCGGTCTCATTCCGCAGCATCTCCGGTGTCCCTGATCTTGCGGAGCGCGTTGTCGGCCCAGTCCTGCAACTCCAACCGGGCAAGCTCTGGGTCCGAGGGATTCACACGGGCGGCCAGCGCGGCGGGCGCGCTCACGATGGCCTCGCGTGCTGGTGTCAGGTAGGCGCGCACGACCTCGCGGGCCTCTTCCATCGGCACAAGCTCTTTCTCGCGAGCCTTGCGCTCGAGTTCCTTCAAGGCGGCGGATGCGTTCCTGTCGCGAACCGTCGCTGTTACCAGTTCAGCCCGCTGATCGCGGCGGTGCCGGAAGTGTTTGAACAAGGCTCGCAGTGTCTCGGTGGTCGGATACCTGCCGCGCACGGCGTGCGGGATAACTCCAGACTCGCCAAGCTGCCGGATTGCCCGTGTGCTGACTCCAACCAGACCGGCAAGCGTGGATTCGTTCAGGGTCGATACTTTCATGGTGTCCTGGGGTCGATTCGGATTTGGAAGTGATTTCTGCGGGACGGGTCACGCACGAAGAATGGGGGCCGGCGTACCCCGCTTTCCGGCTGGTTTGAAAGAAATTGTTTTTTGATGGCGTCATACTGCGATGCAGGTGCAACGTGTACGTTGCCCGGCGCACGTCCATTGCCCAAACCTGGAAGCCGCGGGCGCGGAGTTCGGCAATGGTGCGGGCCAAGTCCGCGCCGCCAACTACAACCGGCGGCGGCGGCGCCTCGGGGCCAAGGTCAAGCTCGGCCTGCCTTGGGGGTTTCATGCGCGGCCTTCCAAGTGATCGACGGTCCGGGCGCACGCGCGCAAGGCGGCGTGAAGCCACTTCATTGCGGCGAACAGGCAAGCCAGAATCACGGCGCGGCGGCGTGAAAACCTCGGCGGCGCTGGGTGGCAAACCTGCCCGCCAGAGTCTCGCCACGGTCTAAGTCTCGCATGAGACAGACACGCGCGCGCCCCTATAAGGGGGGCGCGCCAGTGTCTCTCAGTCTTAGACTCTGGCAGCGCCAAAGTCTCGCCAGAGTCTCGCCAGAGTCTCTCGGGTTTCATGATTGAAATAGGGCGGGGGGCGGTTGCGGGTGTCTCGAAATCATGCGTTGCGGGTTCGTCCCTTTCCGTGCAACGCGCCACTCGAAAAGCTCGCCAGCGTCCAGAAGCTCGGCAAGCAACCCGCGGGCGCGTTTCTGTGAAAGCCCTTTTCTGGTGTTTGCGGTCGAGAGCAAAGCCTCTTTGCCTATCGGTCTATCGAGCGGGACAAGGGCCAACAAATCGCCGGTCCCGCCGGCCAGCCTCGCGGCGCTTTCGGCCTCTTCTCCGGGGTCTGGCTCGCGCCACCAAATGCCGCGGTGCCCGTGTGCAACGGGCCGGTCATAGACGGGCGTCTCGCCGTCGGCCTCGCGCCAGCCCAGCCGTCGGCCTCGTTTGCCAAGCCGCAAGCGGAAAATGCCCGGCGTCTTGGTAGGTTCCAAACACACAACCGCCCGCGGAAAATTCGCGAGTTCGGCGGAACCGGCGCCCGCATAAGCAAAGTCGGTCGTTGCCCATGTACCGTTCCGTTCCTCTCGCGGGGGCTTCGGGGTGTGATGAACTGCCACGAATCCAAGCCGCGCCCGGTGGATGACGGGGGCTAAGTGCACGCGCAAGAAATCCGAGACTGTCCTTTGATCGGACACGTCGCCGCCCAAGTAGGCTAAAAGCGGATCGAGCCATAACAGGTCAGGCTTGACGCGCTCCACAAGCGGGGCCAGCCGGTGGCGCACGAAGTTAACGCCTGTTGAATCGTCAATTGTGGCCACGCGAACCGCCTCGCCCGCGGCGGTCCGGTCTGCCTGGGGCAATTCCAGCCCGTCAAAGATGCCAGCGCGCATTTCGGCCAAGTCGCGTGGGTCATTCTCGGATTGAATGATCAGGCTTCGCAACGGGCCGGCGGGCCGGAATCCGAAACACTCGCGCCCGGTCGCCCATGCAATCGCGAGTTGCAGGGCGAATGACGACTTGCCCAAGCCGGTCCTTCCAACAAACAAGAGTGTTGCGCCTCTGCATAGAAAACGATTTTGAATCAGTTCGTCGGGGTCCGCCTCGCGCGGGTCGGGCAAGCTGGCCAGCGGGGCGGCGGCGGCGGGTTCGCCAGGTCCTTCGTCACTCAAGGAGTCGAGTGTCTCCCGCGTGACGGCCAGGATTTCCTTCGTCCGGGTCGGGACGTGCTCGATCTGGTCCGCGGATTCACGGAGAACCTGGGCCAGTTGCTCGGGCCGGCGGCGTTCAACCAGCTTTTGCGCGTCGATTTCCGCCAGGGCCAGCGGCAATCCCTCGGTGACGAGGGCGAGCAAGTAGCGTTTCCCTTGCTCGTCGATTTGCTCCGCTCCCTCGAGGGCGCGAATCACGCTGATCAAGTTCGCCTCGGGTCCCTGCTGGTGAACCTCGGCGGCGGCCAGCCCGCAAAGCCCATCGGAGAAACTCCGGGGTGCGCACGCGCAAAGCCAGCCCAGTGCGGGCCGGGCCAGGGCCTCGGATGGCGATTCGAGAATCGTGGCGACGATTGCGCGTTCGGTGGCGCCGTCCGTGCCGGCGTCCGGGGGCCGCTCCGGCCTTGCTTTCCGCCGGCGGGTGGGCAAGAGTTCCTCCATCGTGCTTCGGCTCGCGCTTTGTCTCGGGGGACGTGTGCGGGCCTTTTTCGTTGCGCTAGCTTAACCCGGCGGTACAAATTCGCCGCACTTCGTCCGATGGAATGCGCCAACCGTTTCCCAGCCTCAGCGCGCGAATTCGGCCTTGGCGGACCGCGCGCCTAACGCTTTCGGGGTGCCAGCAAATAATCTTCGCGAACGCGGTCGGCGCGTACAACCTCGCCTCTGCTGTGGGATTTCTTTCAACTTTCGACTTCATCATATTGCCTTTCGTTTCTCGGCGCTTGTTCATGCGCCACGCGATACGTCTAGCACACTGGCTTTCCGGTCCGGTCCGGCGGTCGAAAAGCAAACGCGGGCCTCTGGAAAGCAAAATGCGGCGGGTCAAAAGCAAAATGAAACCGCCGGAAAGCAAAAGCCCTCCGGCGGCAAAGCAAACAGCGGGTTTTCTTAGTTGCGTGTCATGTCAAGAGGTTTTTTTTCATTGCTTCCGGTGTGCCTCTTTTTTTGCTGTGCCTTGCGCGGCTTCTTTCTTGCGCGGCCTTCCGCCTCGCCGTCCGGCGGCGGCTCGGGCCAGGGCTACTTCGGCGGTGTGGCGGTGGACGAACCAAGCCAAAAAACTTTCCGCCGTCAGCCAAAATTCGCGCTCGCTAAACGGCGTTCGGCGGTCTAGGGCGAACTGTCGCGCAACCTCGTCCGCCGGCGGCTCGGGCCACTGGTCGAACGGCATTCCTTGGTCTATGCCTTGGCGTTTCCAACTGTCGAAGCGCATGTTCGCCGCCAGGTGCTCACGATAAAGCGCGTAAGCCTCGCCGGTGCGCCCGGCCAGTCGGTTCGGAAGCCAGCAACGCAAGGCTTCGTCCAACCGGACCGGAAACTTCGTCGGTCTGCGGACCGCCCGCAGTGCGGCGCGCAAAGGCGCCTGGGCGGCGGCGGTCTGTTCGCGCTCTTTCGCGGTTGCTTCGGCGCGGGCCTGGGCTTCGTGCAAAGTCCATTCGGCGGCGTGCCAGTGTTGCAGGGCAAGCTCGGCGGCGGCGGCGGGCGACAAGCGGCCTTCGCGGTTCAACGCGACGGCCAGGGCGGCCAGTTGTTCAATGGTCGGGTCGGTGCTCATTTCGTTGCGGGTCCGACGATTGCGGTTGTCGGGTTCAGTAAGGCGCCTACGCTCACGGTGGCGCGGTTGCGTCGGTCCGCGTAGAAGGCTTGGGTTGTGGAAATTTGCGCGTGGCGCAACTGCAACATTGCTTGGTGAATGTCGCCGGCGTCCGCCACCAGCGAACCAAATTCTTTACGCAGCGTATGCAGCGGCTTGGCGCTTAAAACACCGTGCGTGCGAAGCCAGGTTATCACACGATCAAACGTGGCCTTGGCGCGGTAGCATTGCGCGGCGCGGGTTCGCGGGTGTTCGGTGTCGGGTTCGACAACGTACAAGGTCGAACCGGGCCGGCGGGTCTTTTCCAGTTCGGTGAACAGCCCGGCATCACATACAACATCGCCCTCGCTTTCGACAGACTTGGCGCGGCGTTGCGCGGTGGTCTGAACGCGGACAATGCCGCGGGCGGGCATAACGGCTTGCCATTGCAGCGCGTCAACTTCGGACCGACGCAAGCCGGCGCCCAGCGCCAGCAAGATGACGGCGTATGCGTCCGGGTCGGTGTCGGCCAGTTCGGCGCGGGCGTCGCGCAGCAAGGCGCGGGCGTCGATGGCGCTACGGTAGCGGGTTGAACCGGCCTTGCCGCCAACCTGCACCCCGGCAAACGGTATCGGGTCGGGTAACGTGACACCGTGTTTCCGCATGGCATCCAAAACGCGGCGCGAAAACAGGGCGCGAGCGTTGCGCAAATAGCTGGTCATGCTGCGGATCGCCTTCTGTTCGGCCAGCGGGTTCCCGCGGTGCGGCTTCACAAAGGCAAGTTTCCAGTCCTCCACGGCAACGGGTGTCAGTGTGGTCAGGGCCAGCTTGTCCGCCTGTTCACGCCACGCGCCACGCGGATCAAAGCGGCTTTTGCCTCGGGCCGGTTTCGCTTGTGCAATGTCAGCGGCAACGCGGCGCAAGGCATAGCTGTAGTTCGCGGCGGTCCGCGGCGGGTTCGGTGCATACTCGCCGGCCAGCCGTATCCAATCGCCAACGGTCAAGCCGGCGGGCTTCGCCTGGGGGGTGTCGGGCTTAAACTTGTGCAAGGTGGCTTGCCAGCCCTCGGCCTTCAGCGTCTTGAACAGGCGCAGCGCGCGCGTGGCGGCCTCGTCGGCGTTGTTCGTGCCAAGGTTTAGGGCGTGGCGGCGTCCCGCGTGCGCAACCTGTATCCACCAGCATTGAACCGCGCGCCTTTCTCCGTCGGTGTCAGCGTAAGCGGGCCGGTAAATGCGCGTGCGCCAGTAACGCACATTGAATTTGCCTTGGGCGCGCGGGTTTGCTGTCGCTTGCGCTTGGGTCAGTAGGTCCGGCCACTTTTGCACTTCTTTTGCACTTTTGCGGCTTTGTGCGATTTTGCTTGGTTGTGTCATGTTGTGGGCAAATTCGCATATTTCCTCAGGAAAACAAGGGTTTTCGCGCAATTCGACAAAGTATCATGCAACCTAACAAAACCTATGAAATTCTGACTACGGATCAGAAGGTTTCAGGTTCAACTCCTGATGGGTGCGCCACTCGGTTCGGCCAATGTTTGCAGGGACTTGCTCCACTTTTTAATTCTCCATTCGAGAACAGAGAATTTAAGGCGGGATGGACTCTGGTTGGCCGGGTTCCCAGGGCGTTGCCCTGGGCTATAGTCCTTCGCCCCTTTGGGGCTGACGGTGTGGCGCGTTGCAGAGCTCGCGGCGGACCGCGTCGTCGACGCCGCCGCATCGGGTTCGTCCGACGCTGAATGGCCACGGCGCGCAGGCTCACCAAACTCGAGCTGGCATTGCGCCTCTGCGTCTCTGCGTCTGCGTGTTTGTCGGGCGGGTCTTTGCATTCGTTTCCGACTCATGCGCGGTTCCTGGATCGTGCGCTGGTGCGTTGGCCCGCGCGCCGAAGGCGCAACGACTCGGCAGCCCAGGGCAACGCCCTGGGAACTCGGACCCAGAAACAAGATGGGCCCTGAAAGGGCGAAACTCGGTCAATCCCACACATATCGTTCGTCAAATGCCACGCGGTACTTCTCCAGAAACCGGCGAAACTCATCCTGAAACGAGAGAATCTTGGACAAGGACTGTGGCATGACGGGTCACGCCCCTTCAGGGCTTGGGCTGTTTGGGTTGCACGAGTTCCCAGGGCGTTGCCCTGGGCTGACGAATGGCGCCCCGTTGGGGCTGGAAGATAGCCGCGCATGCGCCGACGCGGACAATGTCATGCGGCTGGAGGTCAGGCGCGTTGTCGGAGGCGTGGCTGGCATTGCTGCACTGGTGGCGGGCCGTGTGGTCGAGTTGGTCTCACGGCGTTCGTCTGACGCCGATTCGCCGCGCTGCGCAGGCACAGAGAACTCCAGCAGGCCTTGCGCCTCCGCGTCTCCGTGTCGTGGCGTTGGTTTCCGGCGTGAGATGGTCAGGAGGTTGTCGGTGCTGGCGAAGGTGTCGAGCTTGTTGCAGTGGGTGGTGGCAGCTGCGGACGCTGGAACACGGATCGTAGACCGTCAATGTGTTCATGCAGATCATCGCGGATGCTCGCCCACATGGGATCAAGGATGAAATCCACAGCCTTGCCTGTGAGAGGATTGTGCGCCTTCTTGGTGAGCGGCGGGCAATCGTAGAAGAAGATACGGTAGAGTTCACGTTTACCGTCCGGCTGTTTCAAGTGCTCCCGACACATCCAGTGCAGGTCCGTTGCCGTCTTGTTACTGTTCTGCTGGCCAACGAGGCGCCGATAGCGTCGGAGGAAGAAGTCGCCGTCAATGAGGATTGCGGTAGCCATAGTCACAAATGCGAAGCCCCCCGGGCTCGGCAACCCCACAATTTACAGGGGGCGCTTACTGCCGAGGGGCTGTTTAGCTCGTTGGAGCGTTCAGCTCCGAAATCCGAACCAAACATAGGCCGATAACGGTTTATGCCAAGCCCAATTTCTTCAGCACCTTCTCGAGTTCGCGATTGGCGACTTCCATTTCTTCCTCGGCTTTGCGCAGTTCGACCACGGCTTCGTCCAGCGGCAGCACTTCAGCCTGTTCGCCCACCGAAACGTAGCGGCTGGGCGACAGGTTGAAGTCGTTCTTCGCCGCGTCGGCGTTGGTGATGATGGCCGAGAGGCCGTCCACGGCGCACCATTTCAGGTAGGCATCGGCCAGCGCTGTGCCGAGTGGGTCTTCGAGGTAGTTCTTGGGGCGGCCTTTGCTGAATTGCTTCGACCCGTTGATGATCGCGATCTGGCCGGCGTGTCTCTTGCGCCGGTTGACCACGAGGATGATGCCCGGCGCGGGGAGTGTTGTGAAACAGGTTCTCCGGCAGCAACACCACCGCCTCGATGAGATCGGCCTCGACGAACGCCCTGCGTATGTCGCGCTCCTTGTTCGATCCCTGGTTGCCGCTCCCGCGGCTGACGGCGCAGCTATCGAGCACGACCGCCATGCGCCCGCCGTCCGCCAGCGAGGCGGCCATGTGCTGAATCCAAAACCCCAATCGGCGCTGGACGTGGACGGCAGGCCGCGCGTGAATCGGCCCCAGGTGTCGGTCTCTTTGCAGCCTGGAACTGCGCGGGACGCCGGTTGCACGGCTGGGGATCAGCGACCGCCACTGGCCTGAGCACGGTGCTTGTCTCGAGCAAGGGTCTCGCGGAGCTAGACCCTCCGAGAAAGATTGGCCAGCCCTGCCTCACTTGACGACCAGCTTCACACTTTCCGAATGGCTGTTGAACTCGGGCGCGTACATGCACTCCACGGTCGCAAGCCCGCTCTCATACTCGCCGCGCAGTTGAATGCGCATCGAGTATTCGAAGACGTAGGTCCCGGCGCGCAGGCGGTCGATGAAGAAGTGGCTGGCGGTATCGCGTGTCGATTCGTAGTAGCCCATGCCGTCCTGGTACCGGTAGCCGGAGAGAACATTGACCGGCTCCGTCCCGCTGCCGCGCTGGTCTTTCAGATGCACGAACTCGATGTCCCGATCCACCCGCAACTCGATTCGAACCACGAGTTCGTCGCCCACGGCCAGTGGGCCGCGAACCGCTTCGAGCACCGGGCCGTTGATCGTATTGCGCTTGGTATAGAGCGTCTTGACGAGCTTCAACGGCGTCCGCTCGTGCGGCTGGACCTTGGCGATGTCTTCGAGGTATTGCCAATGAACGCTGCCCCAGGCCACGCCTGCATCCTGCTTCCGCACGGTGATCCTGCCAAACGACGGCTTGATCTCGGCCCCCGCAAACCGGCGTTCGTAGAAACCCGTCCCCGGTTCAGGCGCCCCGGTTGCCACGGACGATCGCGCGGGGGCGTCGGGTCTGGTCGGGGTTCCCGGAACGGACGGCGTGATCGACAGGCCGCCGATGTTCACCTCGACCAACCGATCGCTCGACAGCAGGTCGCGTCCGCGCCGCAAGAGCGCGTAGACGGCGTCCGCCGTCGCCTTCGTGGTGCGCCAGTCCTGAGTTTGTTTTTGCTTGATGAGCCAGACCTGGCAACCGTCCACGACGGCGGCGTCCTTGCCCACCTCGTCGAAGGCCTCGATCATCAACGCCTGGGTCTCGACCGGGGCGTCGTGCCACCACCAGGTTGATTCGGGGTCGCGCCAGTAGCGTCCGAGCTCGGGGTCGGTGACGGACTTCTCCTTCAACGATTTCAGGATCGCCTGGGCGGTCTCCGTGTCGCCGAACCGGTTGAGAGCGAGCGCGAGGTGTCCCTGAGATTGGCGCGCGCGCATCGACAGCGCATAGCGCCTGGCCTGGTCGAGGAAGTAGTCCAACGCCGTCCGGTGTTGCTCCGCCACGGACTTGTCTTTGAGGTAGAAGCTGCGGGCGTACAGATAGAGAGCGATCTGCGGGGTGAGCTGGCTGGCCCCCGTGGTGATCTGCCGCTTGAGAATGTCGCGATAGGTCTCGTCGAGCCACGCATCGAGCCGGTCCAGCGCCCGGACGGCGGGGGCGACATCGACATCCACGCCGAGGTGACGGAGGCGCGCGAACCCGGCGACGATGTAGAGCGTGATGTAGTCGCTGCGGCTGCCGCCGGGGAACCAGGGCCAGGTTCCATCGTCCAACTGCGCTTCCCGGACCTTGTCGAGGGCGCGGGCCTGTTCGCTGTCGAGCCGGTTCTCGTCAAAGAGCACGCCGACATTGCGGCGCGCCTCGCTTTCCTTTTGGGCCTCGCAGACCCAGGGCGATTCCTCGAGCATCACGCCTTTGAGGTCCTGGTTCTTTTCGAGCGGGCTGTCGAGCGCCGGCGTGGCCTTCCATTGATCGAAGATGCGCCGGATTTTCGGATTCGAGTTTGCGATGAACCGGGCGAGCGCGTTGGCGTAGTACCGGTTGAAGACTTGCTCGTTGCACTCGTAAGGGAACTCCATCAGGTACGGCAGGGCCAGGACCGCGTACCAGGCCGGGTTCGACACCATCTGCACCGTGAGACTCTGGTGGCGGAGCGTTCTCGATTTGCCCGCATCCAGCAGCGCCGTGAACTCGAAACGGTTCGTGCCCGGCCCGACGATCGGCAGCGGGAGCGACTCGGTCACCGGAATCCGCCGCGCCAACACCGGGACCAGGCCTTCCTCGCCGTCGGAGACCGTGCCGGCCGTCGCAACGGCCTTGTACGTGAGCACCGAAAGCCCCTCGGGCACCGTCAAGCGCCACGCCACAGAGGTCGAGGCCCCGCCCGCCAAGTCGAACGAACGCTCCGAATTCCTGTTGCCGAGCAACGCGTCGGCCGGCTGGTTGTCGAAGCCGTTGTTGAAAGTGAGCCGGACCTTGCCGCGTTGGGGCTTGTCGCCCGAGTTCGTGACCTTGACCGTGAACTCGACCACATCGCCCTCGCGCAGGAACCGCGGCGGGTTCGGCTGAACCATCAGGTCCTTGGCCGTCACCGCCTTGGCCTCGATGAAGCCGGAACGAAGCGCGCGATCGTGGGCAAAAGCCATGACACGCCACTCGGTCAACGCCTCCGGCATCGTAAAGCTCAGGCGCACCACACCCTGCGCGTCGGCCACAAGGTGCGGATAAAAGAACGCCGTTTCGTTCAGGTTCCGCCGCGCCGACACGAGATTCAAATCCGCCGCGGCTGCGCCCGCCCCCTCGACGGCTGCGCCACCCGCCGCCCCGGCTCCGTCGTCCGGGGCCGCCTTGAGGCCGTAGCGCATCAGCATGGTCATCTCGGCCGCCGCTTCACCCGGCGGCGACATGGGAGGGGCTGGAACTGCGGCGGGCAGGCTCAACGATTCAATCGCGCCAGCGGCCACCATACCTCGACCTCGACGCGTGGGCAGACCGCCTGCCCTCATGAGCATCGTCGCAGCGGGGAATCCCCAGCCGGTCTGGATCAGGTCCGGCGGAAACGCCCGATAGCCCTCGAGCACCGCCTCGAATGACACCGGCCAATCCTGGCGAAACACGCCCAGGCCGCGCGCCTGATTCCCAAACGCCGCCTGACGCCCCGTCCACTCTTGGCGAAACACCGAAAACCGGTTCGGCCAGTGCAATGGAAGGAACGCGTCGAGCGAACGGTCGTAGAGCGTCGCCACCAGTTCCGGCAGCCGCTTCGAGTTCGACGCATTGTTCACACCCACCGCCTCCGCCGACGGAGCTGCGGGCTTGATGACGAGGCTCCACGTCTCCTTCTTGCCTGGCTCGAGTTTCGATGTGAAATGCTCCCATTCGAGCGTCAGGTTCTTGTTGCGCCACGGCACCGCGATCTGCCGGGTTTCGAGATACGCCCGGTTCTCACGGACCTGGGTGACGCGCAGCGTGACGCCGCCGCGCATGGCCTCGTCGATCGGTTGCCGGATCAGGGCCTGTGTCTCGCCCGGAGAGGTCCAGTACTTGCGCAGCGTCCGGCCGCGAGCCTCGATTTCGACATACGCGCGTCCCTCGCCGTACCCCGTGCCCCAAAGGGCCGTGAACTCGGACCCGGGTTCGACGGTCCAATCCGCCGCCTGCAAGAAGCTGGGCACCTTGATGGGGAACGCCTTGTCCGTGGGACGGACGACGGTCAGCGGAAGGCGCCCCGTGACCTTCTTGCCGTAACGATCCTGCGTCTCGAGGACGGCGCGGTACGCCCCGGCGGGCAGCTTGACTTTCGCGGACGATTCCCCCTTGGCGTCGGTGGTGAAACCTCCCTCCCACACCGCGGCGCCCATATCCCAACGGTTTGGATTTGACAGGTCGGCGCCCGGAGCGCCCGCGGCGGCGCCATCGTCTCCGTCTTCGTCACCGCCCCACTGTTTGAACAAGGAGGGTCGGCTGACCCGATCCGGGGCCTTGAGCGCATGGACTCTGAGGATTCCCTCGGCCTGCTGCGGTTCGCCATCGAGCGTGGTGGCGCGCACTCGCAGTTCGACCGGTTGCTCGTCGGTGAGCCAATCGTCGGCCGTCAACTGCGCTTCGAGGGCGGTGTACCCGAGGCGGACAGCGCGCTCGTCCGAGCGGGTCTCGCCCGCCGAATCCGTTACGTCCGCATGCACGCTGAAAATGAAGGTCGGATCGTCCTCGACCGGCACGGCCGCGTCGGGACGCGCAACGAACTCGACGGCGAATGCCCCGTCCGCCCCCGTGCGCAGGGTGCCGTGGGCGATCTCCTGGCTGACGCCGGGCTGGAAGCCCCCCCGCCGCCACCCGTACCAGCCCCACCACCAAGGCATGCGCACCTCGCGTCGGACGCGGTACTTGACTTCGGCGTTGTCCACCGCCGCCCCGGTGTAGCTCATGGCGTGGCCGACGACCTCGAGTGTGTCGCCCAGTTTGGCGCCTGTCTTGGGCGCATCGAGCGTGACTTGAAACTTCGGACGCTTGTACTCCTCGACATTGACCCAGCCTGCCCCCGGCGGCCCCTCGATCGCGCACAATTCCATCTGGCCCGTCAACCGATCGCGCGGCGCGGTGAAACTGCCGCTGAACGATCCGTAGTCGTTGGCGCGATGCTGCTGGCGGGCGATCTCCTTGCGATTGCCGTCGCGGAACACGACGGTCAGCGTCCGGCCGGCCAGGGTTTCGTAGGTGTCCTTATCCTGATCGGCCCGCAGGCAAATGCCCTTGTACTGAACCGTCTGGCCCGGACGGTAGAGGGCGCGATCGGTGAAGAAGAGCGTTTGCTCGAACGGACGCCGCTGCGGGGTGCGGCCCCAGCCCGTGAATTGGTCGGCGCTGGCGATCGCTTGTCCGTTTGCGGTGGCCTTCAGCACGTAATTCCGTTGCTGCTCGCCCAACGCCAGGGCGAACCGCCCGTCCTGATCCGTGGTCAGGGCCGGGACCGGGACGCGTTGGCCCTGGCGATCGAGATACCAGGCCTGGACTTGGGCGCCGCGGATCGGCTCGCCCGACCCGGCTTCGAGCACGAATCCATCGAGTTGGCTCGCGTCCTGGCGGAGAACGAGCGCGAGATCGCTGACCCAAATGTCCGTCATCGCAAGCTGGTTGTCTTTTTCAGCGAAATCGGGTCTGTGGCTGGCAATCAGAAAGTAGAAACCCGGCTTCAGATCGTCCGGGACCGTCACCTCGACCACGTGCTCGAGAAAGTCGGTTGTCGGCGGCAGAGGACGGGACCAGGTGTAGGCCGCCGGGCGCGCCAGGATTGCGGCGCGTTCATCATCGCGCAGGTTCTCGGGCCGGCTCCGGCTCCGGTCGAGGTGGTCGTCCCAGTTCGCCGATATGAGGCGGAAATGCGCCTGGTCCACATTCCGGTAGCGCACCTCGATCGCAGGCCAGGGCCGGTTCCAGATCCGCTCGGTTCGGATCGAGGCCGACTTCGACTCGATTTCGGCGACGAGGTTCGCGGCGAGCTTTCCCCCGGCGCTTTTCGGGTGAATCTGCCGGGCCCGGACCGCGAGCTGATGCGCCTGGGCGAGGTCGTTCTGCTCGCGCAGCGCCTGGGCCCAGTGCCACAGGGCCATCGAGGCCAGCTCGTGGTCCCCGTGGGTCCCGGCGAATTGTTTCATCGCGGCTTGGAACCGCGCCGCCTTCCCCTCGCCGACGGCGTTGTTCTTGGCCCAGACCAATCGCGCCAGGTCCAGATCGAGAAAGGCGGTCTGATCCGCGTCGCCGGCGTGGAACCGCAAGAGGGCCTGGTAGAGCCGGATCGCCTTGATCAGGGGGGACACGGGCTCCTGTGTCGAACCGCCCCCGACAGTCGGGTCCCAGTTCAGGAACGCATTCACCGGCCCGAGGGCCGGGCTGTCGGCGGCAACCTGGAAGGCGTCCTGGGGGAGCGCGCCCGCCTGTTCGCCGGACGTGTAGAAGGAGAGCGCTTCGTGCGCAATGAAATCAAACAAGGTCGGGCGATAGACGTCCGGGAGCGCTCCGCGCGGCAGCAAGTCGTCATAGGCGCTGATCCGGATTGTGCGAAGCTCCGTCTCGGCGCTCAGGGCGATTGTGAACCGGCGGTCGATTTCGGCAAACAGGCGGGGCAAGTCCCACGTCTCGAAATCCTCGCCCGGAGCCTCGGCTGTCGCGGTGCGCTGCATGAACCGCCAGCGGTTCTTGCGAAAGTACTGCCAGTACCAATGCGCCAGGATCGTCTGCAGGATCGGCTTGATCTCCGCCGGCGCGCCCGAGATCTCGGCGTCCAGCCGCCGGATATTCTCCCCCGGTTTGCCCGCCTGCGCCTCCCCATCGAGCGCAATGCGCCGGACGATGGCTTTGACAGCCTCCGCCCAGGCACGGTCGGCCAGCGCGCCCTGGATGATCGGGGTCAATTCCTTGACCGCGGTCTGGGGCAGGCCCTTTTCGATCGCTTCATCCACGCGTTTCCACTGGGCGTCTCGCGACGCGGCGTGTAGACTGGGCTTCATAAGCAACACGACGAGCAGGACAAGGGCATGGCATTTCATGACTCAGGTTCTTCGAGACAGTGCACCCGACAAGCCCGGAGGGCAACCACCCGATTAGACGGCGCCAGGCGGTCGATGCTCCCGGAGATGTTCGATTTGGGGAGACGATTCCGCGACTGCCGCAGAGTCCCTGGCTCGAGACAATGCCGGTGACCGAGCAGGGCCTCGTGGAACTCGGCCCTCCGAGAGTGGCGGTTCATGGGCAGCGTTGACAGTCCACAAGTCAATGTGCACGGGGCTCATGAGCCGGAAACGCTCAACGCTCAACCGGCTGAATGCACTCACGTGTTCGGATTGGACAGCGCGGATGCGCCGCGCGCAGACTCGCGGCGGCAAGCCATCCGCGGGCCGGACCCGAGCCCGACGCTCCTCGATGAACGCCGGCGCCGGGCGGCTGCGGGCAAGGTTGATGGAACTGGATTTGGCAATGACAACGCCTCGAGGTCGAGGCAGCTACCGGGGGCGCCTGGCGCCGTCGCCGACTGGCTACCTCCACTTGGGACACGCCCGGACTTTCTGGATCGCGCAGCGGCGGGCTCAGGCGCGCGGCGGCGAGTTGGTGTTGCGCAATGAAGACCTGGACCGGAGCCGGTGCCGCGCGGCCTATGTGTCAGCGATGTTCGAGGACCTGCTCTGGTTCGGCTTGAGATGGAACGAGGGGCCGAACTGCGGCGGGCCGTATGGACCGTATGCGCAGAGCCAGAGGCTGACCATGTATCGCGACGCCTTGGAACGGTTGCAGCGCCTCGGCCATGTGTATCCCTGCCGCTGTTCGAGACGCGATGTCCTGTCGGCACTCGCAGCGCCCCATGCGGAGGACGACGAACCGATCTACCCCGGCACGTGCCGCCCACCGCACGGCCGGTTGTGGATGGGAATGCCGGTGGTGGCCGACTCGCAACCTCCTGGCGCGGGTCGAGGGCGCGGGGCAGCGGGAGTGAACTGGCGCTTCCTGGTGCCCGAGGGCGAAGCGATCGAGTTTGTGGACGGTTGTTGCGGTCCGCGACGGTTCACGGCGGGCGTCGATTTTGGCGACTTCGTGGTCTGGCGCCAGGATGACGTTCCGTCCTATCAGTTGGCCTGCGTGGTCGATGACGCCGCGATGAAGATCACCGAGGTTGTGCGCGGCGAGGACCTTCTGCGGTCCACCGCCCGGCAACTGTTGCTCTACCGGGCCTTGGGCGTGGCGCCGCCGGCGTTCTTCCACTGCCCCCTCCTCGCCGATGCGCAAGGCGTCCGGCTCGCCAAGCGTCACGACGCGCTCAGTCTCAGGACCCTGCGCGGGCAGGGCGCGGCCCCGGAGTACTGGCACCGGCAGTGGGAGACGATGGTGTAGCGAGGCGCGGGACAGAGGCGGTGGAGAAGCCTCGAGCCCGTTTGCCGCGAACGACGAGTTGTCAACTATTTAGATGCGACCCCATTGCCCTGTCCGGAATCGAAGGCTTGCCACCGACATCGGGAACTGGCTGTAATCGAGTTGTTGTGCGCCTGACGCCCACCCATATCATTGCGCTGGTCGCCGCCGCGGTGTACGTGATCGACCAGGCGACCAAACTGGCCGTCCTGCGGGTGTTGGACCTTGCCGATTACCATGTGGTGATCGACGGGTTCTTCAAATTCGTCCACTGGGGCAATACGGGCGCCGCCTGGAGCCTGTTCTACGGCAACAACGGGTTGCTGGCCCTGGTCTCGCTGGGCGCGCTGCTGATCCTGTTCCTCACTCGCCACCGGTTCGATACCAAAGTGTGGATGGGCCAACTTGCCTTCGGGCTCATCTTCGGCGGCATCCTGGGCAATCTGACCGATCGAATCCGCATCGGCCATGTGGTCGATTTCATCCGCTTCTACCTTCTGCAACGCGGCGGCGGCGAAGTCGGCTTCCCCGCGTTTAACATCGCCGACAGCGCCATCTGCATCGGGGTCGGCCTCCTCTTCCTCATGTCGTGGCGGGCCGAGAACGAGGCGGGCGCGCCGGGCCGCCAGGTCCCGACCCCGTGAAGCCCGAGTCTTTGCCTGTCTTCTACCTCGCGGGGCCGACAGCCGTGGGGAAATCGGCCATTGCCCTGGCCCTGGCCGAACAGATCGGCGGCGAGATCGTCTCGGTCGACTCGATGCAGGTCTATCGCGGCCTGGACATCGGGACGGCCAAAGCCACGCCTGCCGACCGGGCGCGTGTGCGACACCACCTGATCGACGTGATCGATTTGACCAGCGGCTTCGACGCCAGCCAGTTTGTCCGCCTGGCGGCGGCAGCGGTGTCGGACATTCAAACCCGGGGGCGCTCGGCGATCTTCTGCGGCGGCACGGGCCTCTATTTCAAGGCCTGGTGCGAGGGCCTCCACGAGACCACGCCCGGCGATCCGCAGTTGCGGGCCGAACTCGAAGCGACACCCTTGCCGGTCCTGCTCGATGAACTGGCGGCGCGCGATCGCGCCACGTTCGAGACCATCGACCGGCGGAATCCGCGGCGCGTCGTGCGCGCCGTCGAAGTGATCCGTTTGACCGGCAAGCCGCTCTCGCCCCAACGGACGCAACGGCGCACGGGCGCGCCCGAGGGACAGGCGGGCGCCGCCCGGATCGTGGTGTTCAGGCGCGCGCCGGACGACCTGCGCGCGCGCATCAACGCCCGGGTGGACGCGATGTTCGCAGCCGGTTTGGTCGAGGAGACGCGCCGGTTGTTGACCGCGGGGCTGGGGGAGAATCGAACGGCGATGCAGGCGCTCGGGTACCGGCAGGTCGTCGAGCATGTCCGCGGCGAGCGGGGTCTGGCCGAGACAATCGCCTTGGTCAAGTTGAAGACATGGCAGTTCGCCCGGCGACAGATGACGTGGTTTCGCCACCAGACGCAGACGCGCTGGATCGACTTGGAGACGTCGGACGAAGCCATGAGCCGCGTGCTTCACGCGGTTCGTTTGGGGGCGGAGGCGTCCCCACTCTGAGGCGCTTCGGGACTCACGACCCGTCACGGCGCCAGTGTGCGGGCCAATTGACCGGCACATCCGACAGAATCGGAACGGCCTGGTGATTGTCAAAGGAGTGTCCTCATAAGGTGGCGTATCGTCGCGCTGGTGGTCGCCTCAATCTGCCTGTTTCACCGGTCAAGGCTAGTCGGCTTCGTCCACGGGCGCCCCCTTGGAACGATCGGTGCAGACACCGCGCTTGGCGGCGGCCAGAAACTCGAGCAACACGTGCGCGACGGGGCTGGTGTGTTCGCGGCGCGCGGCTTCGAGCGCGCGTCGGAGCGGCAGTCCGCTGCGAAACAGCCTGTGATAGAGCCGCCGCAGATCGAGCCGTTCGTCCGACGAGAGCCCCGCGCGGCGTAGGCCCACCGAGTTCAAGCCGCAAATCCGATTGACGCCCCGAGCCATTGTGTAAGGCGGCAGGTCCTTGCTGATCGCCGCCCCTCCCTGCATCATCGCGAGCGTGCCCAGGCGCGTGAACTGGTGCACAAGGCAGTTGCCCGAGATCACAACCCGATCCTCGACGGTGACGTGCCCGCCCAGGAGCGCGCCGTTGGCGAGTATCACCCGGTTCCCCAGGTGGCAATTGTGCGCGACATGCGAGCAGGCCATCAACAGGTTGTGTGACCCGAGCGTGGTGTCTTCGTCCAGATCGGTCGAGCAGTTGACCGTGACGCACTCGCGGAACGTGTTGTGATCGCCAATCCGCAATCGGCTCGGCGCGCCCCGGTACTTGAGATCCTGCGGGACGTTCCCGATGACGCACCCGGCATGAAAGCGGTTGTGCGCGCCGACCGTGGTCTGGCCCGTCAGATACACATGCGGCCCCACGACACAATGCGGCCCCAGCACCACGCCCTCGTCAATCACCGCGTAAGGCCCGACACTCACGGTCGGGTCAACGTGCGCCTTCGGGTGTATGATCGCTGTCGCGTGTCTCATCGAGCCGGACCTTTAGCACCCCCGCCGCCGGAATTGAATCTCAAATGTGTTCCGTCCCACGCTCCGGCGCCAGTTCATGCAGCCGATAAGGTCGGAGTGGGGACGGCCCGTCCCCCCCGCCACGTCAAGTGATGACGGCGTTTGTCGGCGACGCCGCTCCACTTCATGAATTGGCCCTGCACGATCCGGGATTGCGGGGCGAACAGGGTTCATGTTTCATGCCGCGATGACACAGACAGAAGCACTTGAACTCTTCCGCCAGGCGGGCGCGCTGCTTGAAGGGCATTTCGTCCTGCGCAGCGGTCTGCACAGCCGCCAGTACTTTCAGTGCGCCCTGGCCTTGCAGGATATGCCGACCGTCGAACGGTTCGGCCGGGCCCTCGCGGATCAGGTCCGCGCTTCGCAGCCCGCCACCGTGATCGCCCCTGCCCTCGGCGGGATGGTCATCGGCCAGGAAGTCGCCCGCCAATTGCGGGTTCGTTTCATTTTCACCGAGAAGGAGGAGGGCAAACTGGCCCTGCGGCGCGGATTCAGGATCGCTGCGGACGAGAGAGTGCTGGTGGTCGAGGACGTGGTGACCAAAGGCGGGCGCGTCCAGGAGACCATCGACATCGTGCGCGCCCACAAGGGCCAGGTGGTCGGTGTCGCGATGCTCGTCGACCGCTCGAACGGGACCGTCGATTTGGGGGTGCCGACCCATTCCCTGCTGCGCCTCACGGTCGAGACATTCGAGCCCGACAAACTCCCGCCCGACCTGGCGGCACTGCCGGTGGTCAAACCCGGGAGCCGGTGAGGCCCGGATGCCTCACGACCGCGGCTTCGGCATCACAGGTTCATGTCCGCATAGGAAGGTCCAATGGAGCGGATGTCACCCCTTCCTTTCCGCGACCAGTTCAGCAACCATTGGCGCGCGCCCTCTTGACGCACGCGAAGACCGCAAACCCAAACAGTCCGAGCGTCAGGGAAGACGGCTCCGGAACGATGATTCCCTCCCGGAACCAGCAGTCCACGCTGACGTCTGGCCGGCCCATCGCGATCCATGTACCACCTGGGTAATTGTAGACCTCCTCCCGAATATCGAAGTACCAGGTGTCGCCCGAGACGATTCGGGGCTCAAAATAGTACATCACGTGCGGCACTACAGAAACCTCAGGTGCAAACAGAAAATCCGCCGTTCCGACAAAGCCTTCGGGCATGTCCACGACCAGGCTCGTCCCCACAATCGGCCCTGTGATCGAGTCCGAACGCAGGTTCATCATCATACTCGCGCCAGTCGCATTTCCCGGCCGACCGTCCCTAAACGCCATGCGGATGAAGCCGACCGCCGACAAGGACGGCGTAAACGACTGCCCATAGCCCGGCGGTTGGTCTGGCGCAAGTACTCCTCCATAGACGAATGCCGGCTCGGCAATCGAGGACTGTTGATCGTAAACAAACACGCCTTGGCCCGCGGCTCCCCATGCGAAAAGCCAAGGCACCAGTAAAAGCAAGCAGGCACGTCTCATAGTTTGTTAAGGAAGAGGTGGCAGGCTAACAGGCGCAAACGTGACTTGCTCGAAATGACCCGAGTAGCCGGTCGGATATGGGATGCGCACGCTCACCACCGGCCCGCTATCCCACCGCACGATGTACAAGGCAGCCGGCTGCACGTGCTCCCGCGGGCTTGGTGAGCCGCGTTCCGCCGCCGGCTAAGGGTGATCACAGCCAAACTAACTAGCACAAGGGCTCCTGTCGACGGCTCCGGGATGACAATGCCCTCCCGGAACCAGCAGTCCAGGGTCGCGTCCGGCCTGCCCATCGCAATCCCTGTGCCACGAGGGTAATTGTAGAAGTGCTGCCAGGCGTCGACGCACCAAGAATCGCCGGCAGTGACTCGGAACTCGAAGAAGTACATCACCTCAGGCGTCACAGAGATCTCCGGCGCGAACAGAAAATCCACTATTCCGGCGAAGCCGTCAGCCATCTCGACCGGTAAACTGGTGCCCACAATCGGCCCGGTGATCGAGTCCGAATGCAGGTCAATATGCATGATCGCGCCAGTGCTGTTCCCGGGAGAGATGTCCGCGACCTTCAGTTGGAGAAATCCGACCGATGACAGAGACGGCGTGAATGACTGCCCATAGCCGCGTGGGTCCCCGCGCGAAAGTAGGAGGCCGCACGTCGGTGGCCAGTCGAGGGCCGATGACTGTTGATCGTAAACAAACCCGCCTTGGCCCGCAACTCCACATGCGAAAAGCCAAGGCACCAGTAAAAGCAAGCAGGCACGTCTCATAGTTTGTTAAGGAAGAGGTGGCAGGCTGACGGGCGCGAACGTGACTTGCTCGAAGTGGCCTGAAAAGCCGGTCGGATATGGGATGCGCACGCTCACCACCGGCCCGCCATCCCACCGCACGATGTACAAGGCAGCCGACTGCATGTGCTCCCCCGCCTGCGTAATCAGCAACTGACCGACGTAGTCGGCGAAGTAAGCTCTCGGGATCTTCAAGATGGCGCCGCCTAAATCCTCGTAGGCTGTGCAGTAAAGGTCCTGATCAGGCGGGATCAGATCGAAATCCTCAGGGTAAATCCCCAGGGGATACGGTGTCGCTGTGCCGTTTATGTCGACAGCGTAGATCACGCCGTTGCGCTCGTTCCCGGTGAGGATCTTCCTTGCCCATCCTCCCCACACCGGGTCATTGGGCAAAACCGCCACACCCTCCAAGTGGCCGGTTTCAATCGCGGCAATGAGCGTCGGTGCTCCAGCCGAGTTCATCCGCCAGACCTGGCGTGCCCCGCCCTGATCCCAGTACCCCCCAGTGACCGCGATCAGGTCCCCGCCGAAGATGCCGGTTTGATCGAAAGTGAGACCTCCACGGAAGAGCTCGGCCGTGGGTGGAGGCAAAGTCGCCCAGTTCAACGTCACACCTGTCCCGTCGGCCGACACCCGGCCGATCTGGCCCTCCAAACCAGTCCCGAAGTACAGTTGGCCGTGCTGCCAGCCGCCGGCCGTCTGCCTGACAGTCGCGACCTTGACTTCCTCAAGCAGATTGGACACCAACGACCACGGCGTTACTTGGCCGTTGCTGGCTATTCGCGCGAAGTTCCGCGGGTTGCCGCTCGTGGCAGCGTTGTGCGACACGATCAGCGAATCGAGCGGCCCGTGGTAATCAATGCCCACCGGCCCGTCGAGTTCCGCTACTGCCACGAACGCGTTGCATTGAATGGTCACCGTGGCTTCGCAATAAGCCGGATCGATCAGATACTCGCCCGTCAACTCCAGCGTCAGCG
>Ga0302240_1000949_pt1 | contig 25455 bp, 21 predicted proteins | sample AAG_UR_His_MG_FD_193538 | JGI IMG/M metagenome (GOLD analysis project Ga0302240, IMG submission 193538) | Enriched activated sludge microbial communities from anaerobic digester in WTTP, New Holstein, Wisconsin, United States - AAG_UR_His | ecosystem: Engineered > Bioreactor > Anaerobic >... | reverse complement strand
CCTGTTTTTATAATAAAAGAACAGGCAGGGTATGTGTTGTTTTCTAATAAGACAAATCCGTAGAGACAGATGTTCTGTCCCCACTGTCCCTGCATATCTTTACTTTTTCCTTTTTTTTGCTATAATCAAATAGGGGTGATTCTAGTAGACAGGAAAATAAAAGTCTGTGCAAACTGCCGGTATTTGAAATTACTGGAAAAGGGATATGAATTTGATCATCTTCTTGACAGTGAGTATCTTGTATTTCAGTGCACCATCAGAGACTGGACAGTGAGAGAGGATTATCTTATGAAATCCTTCCCGGAAGAAATAGAAGAGAAAGACACATTTACTGTAAAATGTCCCTTCTGGGAAGAATGGAAAGCTGAAGAAGAAAAGACTTCTAACACAGAGGATTTCTTTTTCGATGATTCTCTTAATAAATAAAAAATCTCTTTCTAGACGCCCAATATTATATATAAAATCAGGAGGTGAATGCCTTTATAAGGCAAAAAAATATGAATAAACTGCGTTATATTTCAATAGCAGCAAGTTTGTTTTTACTTTTCTCTTTAAGCGGTTGTTTCTACTCTGTACCTGCGGAATTTGAGCAATCCAGTATAGGAGGCCTCTGTCAGGACAGCACTATGAAAGGTATAGAAGGTGTACAGGTTACTGTAATAGGTACTGACAAGACTGCCTATACAGATTCCACAGGAACCTTCTTTTTTTCCGAACTGGAACCGGGAAGCTATACCCTTAATATTGTTATGCAGGGTTATCAACAACAACAGAAAAATGTGACTGTTCAAAAAGGACAGAGTAGAACTGTTGTAGTTGAAATGTATCCCATAGGTGTACAACCCGGACAGAATACTTCTATGGGGCCACCCACTACTTCTCTCGATAATATGCAAAACCAGACAGTAAGTATGATAGACCCGAGTATTGTTCATACAATGTATGTTGCCAATGCAGGGCCTATAAACCAGAATCCCTATGGACAGAACTATGAAGGTGGATATGACGCTATAAATCAGGGGGCAAATTCTCCTGGTGACTGGACCGGAAACGCCACTTCCGGTGTGGACACATCCAGAGCGGCTATGGAGAACCAGTATATGGGATATCTGAAAGGAGCAGATCCTATCTCAGAAGCATATGCAAACAGCCTTCCTCCACCAACACCTGAAAATCTCAGGGCCTTTGGAATGTATATAGGGAAAAAGAAAAATAATCTTATGTCAGTCAATTCTACCACAAGAAGTGCCATCAGTATAATAGAATGGACTCCCAATGTAATGCCTCTATGGCTTGATATAAGTGATAACGGAATGCTTTATATTGCCGATAGTGCCAATAATATAACTGTTATAAATACCTCTGCAAATAATCAGCTTGTATCCACTCTTGCTATGGGTGAATATATGGTAATGGATATAACTATAGGAAATTCGGGAAGCAGACTTTTCTGTGCTCTTGGAAGTGCCGGAGAACCTGCAGTAGGAGTTGTAGATACTACTACAAATTCTTATATAAAAACAATCCCTCTGGGAAGAATGCAGGATGGATCCATTGGCCAGCCCTGGGGTATAGGGGCCCACAGAAATGGTCAGAGAGCCTATGTGGCAGTAGGTCATGATACAGGTGGAGAGCTTGTCTGTATAGATACTCTCAATAATTCTGTTCAGTATCATGTAACAGTGGGTCAAAAACCCTTCGGAGTTGTTGTATCACCTGACGGAAGATTGGCCTATGTGGCAAACAGTAATTCTGCAAATGTCTCTATTGTAGATACTGCAACAAAACAGGTTGTTTCCACTATTTCTGTGGATTACAGTCCTGTAAGACTTGCCATTACTCCTGACGGGAAGAAGGTCTTTGTTGTAAACAAAGGAGCCGGTGTGGGAGGTTCTGTATCAGTTATTGATACAACTACTAATTCTCTTTTATCCAAACTTCCTGTAGGTAAAGATCCTACGGGAATAGCTATTTCAAGGGATGGTAAAATGGCCTATGTGGCAAATACCGGTGCCGATACTATTACTATGATAGATGTAGCTCGTAACGCTGTAGTAGCCAGCACAATTCCTTTCCCCCAGGGAAGACCCTTTGATGTTGTGGTAAAGTAAGTTGCTGAATTGTGGAGCCGGCTTCTAGCCGGCTCTTTCAGCTGGTAATATGGCGGCCCCACTAATATTATAAATACAAAACATAATACGTAAAAGGTTAGAACAATGTTCTGCCCCTACTTTATAAAAATCTTTCCTTCCTTAAAGGTTAAAATCCATTCCTGGAGAAATTAACAAACTATGGACACATACTTCTTAATAACCTATGGATGTCAGATGAATCTCAACGATTCGGAAATTATTGACGCTATGATGGATAGACTGAATTATATAAAAGTTAAAAATCCTGAAGAAGCCGGTCTTATAATCTTTAATACCTGCTGTGTAAGAGAAGGTGTAGATGAGAAAGTATATGGCAGACTTGGAGATTATAAGAGATTAAAAAGAAAAAATCCTTCCCTTTTAATTGTAGTATGCGGTTGTCTGGCACAAAAAGATGGGAGCGAAATGCTCAGGCGGGCACCCCATGTCGATCTGATTCTTGGCCCCAATCAACTGGGAAATCTAATGGATCTTCTCTGTAGTATAAAGAAAGGTCTAAAAAGTCCTGTCCATACGGAATGGGACCTATCGGAACAGGAAATTGTCCCCAAACGGGTAAGTAAAGTTACTGCCTGGGTTCCCATCAGTTACGGATGTGATAATTTCTGTTCCTTCTGTATAGTTCCTTATGTAAGAGGAAGAGAAAGATCCCGCCCTTCAGATGAAATATTAAATGAGATAAAAAATCTTGCTTTTGAAGGGTATAAAGAAATAACACTTCTTGGACAGAATGTCAATACCTATGGTAAGGGATTAAAAGAAAATATTGATTTCCCTGGACTTCTCGAAAAGGTTAACTCTATAGAAGGTATAGAAAGAATACGTTTTACCACATCACATCCAAAGGATTTTAGATTTGACTTTATTAAAAAAATAAGTAAACTTCCTAAAGTATGTGAGTGGTTTCATCTTCCACTCCAGGCAGGTGATGATGAAATATTAAAAAATATGAACAGAGGATATACAGTGGGAGATTACAGAGAACTTATAGAAAATATAAGAAAAGAAATTCCCCACTCTACAATTTCTACTGATCTTATAGTAGGTTTCCCCGGTGAAAGAGAAGAACAGTTTGAAAATACACTGCAAGTCGTCTCACAAATAGAGTATGACCAGGCTTTTATGTTTAAATATTCTATAAGAAGTGGGACTAAAGCTGCAGAAATAAAAGATCAGATAGAAGAAGAAAAAAAACTGCAGAGGCTTAACAGGTTAATAGAGGTTCAAAATAGAATATCTCAAAAGAAAAACATAGAAATGGAAGGTAAGATAGTAGAAATTCTGGTAGAAGGAAAAAGTAAAAAAAATCCCAATCGCTTTTCAGGAAGAACCAGAGGAAATAAACTCGTTGCTTTCGAAGGGATGAGGGATTTTACAGGACAATTAGTCTCTGTAAATATAGAAAAAGGTTTTACCTGGGGACTGGTTGGCAAACAGATATGATAAAGGAATGCATCCTTTATAAAAGACAGGTGACCCTATGTGAGTAAAAAAGAATCCAAAGAGAAAACAATTAAATCCCTTGAAGAAAAAATAAAAGAGCTCCAAATATTAAATGAGGTCTCAGAATATGAATTATCTGCCACATTAAGTAAAAACGTCAATCTGGATGAGGTAGTCAATCTGACTCTTTCTACAGTAATGAAATTAATAAAAGCCGAAAGAGGCTGTTTAATGTTCTGGGATAGAGATACAAATGAATTATATATTAAAGCTGAAAAAGGTCCTGATAGTTTGCCTTTTGGACTGAGAAGACTTAAAGCAGGTGAAGGAATAGCCGGATGGGCTTTTGAGACAGGTGAAATATATGTAGTAAATGATGTAAACAAAGAATCCAGATTTGTAAAATCCCCAAGTGGCCAGGAGGAAATAAAATCTATTATCTGTGTCCCTCTTATGGTAGAAGATAGTAAGATTGGTGTAATAAATATAGGGACAATAAAAGAATATCATAATTTCACAGAAGATGAAATTAAAACTCTCAGATTAATTGCAAGTAGAGCCTCCCTTGTTATAGAAAATGTACATTTAAGAGAAAAAGAAGAAGAATATATACGGCAATTGAAAGTAAAAAGTGAAGAACTGGAAAAAACAAATGAGAGATTAAATAAATCTCTTATGAAGCTTGAAACAGCAAATAAAGAATTAAGTTCTCTTTTTGATATAAGCGTATCTCTTGGGAGTTCTCTTGATATGGATAAAATGCTCTCCAGTGTATTTGATAAGATAAAAGAATTCTGTGGAGCTTCAGCAGTGGCAATTGCCCTTCTTCAGGAAGATAATTCTATAAATATCAGGGCCAGTGTGGGATTGCAGGAAAATCGGGTAAATACATACCGGCTGGCCCAGGAAGATATAAACCCTGACTATTTCAACCTTGTATTTCAGAAGCAAAAAACCCTGTTTTTTAGAGATATAAATGATGACGCTCTGGGGGAATATTTAAGGAAAAAAGTACTTATAAGGCCTGACACCAGGTCTTTTTATATTTTCCCTCTGGTTTTTCAGGATAAGACATCAGGTGTAATGACTGTAAGCTTTACCACATTAAACAGTCTTTCCCAAAAAAAGCTTAAATTTCTTAAGACTATTTCAAACCATCTGGCAGTTGTTCTGGAAAATGTAAGACTCTTTATTGAAACCATAGCAAAGAAAAATGAATTGAATGCTATAGTCCATAATATGGGGGACGGAGTACTGACCTTTGACAGAGATAAAAAGATTACTTCCTTCAATAAAGCGGCAGAGAGAATTACCGGTATAAAGAGAGAAGATGTTATGGGGAAATCTTATACAGATATTCTTGAATTAAGAACAGAAGAAGGAAAATATGATCTAACAATAGATAATATTTCAACAGAAGCTGATTTAAAATGGGAAGGATATCTCACAACACCTGATGGTATGGAAAGATTTATAAGTGCTATTCCTACTTCTCTTAAAGGCAGCAAAAATATAATAGAGGAAGGAATAGTAGTAATAAGGGATTTTTCTAAAGAAAAAGAAGTAGAACAATTAAAATCTGATTTTGTTTCCTATGTGGCCCATGAGTTACGTTCTCCTCTTACCTCCATAAAGGGTTATACTTCGATTTTAATCCATCATGGAGAAAGTTTCTGTGCTGAAAAAAAGAAGGAATTTTTCGATATTATAAATAACGAAGTAGACCGTCTGACCAGATTAATAAAAAATCTCTTAGATTTATCCAGGATAGAAGCCGGCAAATTTGATATTTGTAAGGTAGAAATTAACATTCCTGCTCTGGCGGAAAAAGTTATAAATACTAATAAAATATCTGCAATAGAGCATACTATGGTTAAAAACTTCTCTTCTGATTTTCCATCTGTTTACGCCGATACTGATCAGATTGAACAGTCTCTTAATAATTTAGTAAGTAATTCAATTAAATATTCGCCTGAGGGAGGGGAAATTACCATTGGAGGGGAATTTGATAAAGAAAAAGTTATAATATATGTTCAGGATGAAGGACCAGGTATTCCTCCGGAAAGAGCCGATAAAATCTTTGAAAAATTTTACAGAATTACTGGTAAAGATGGAACAAAGATAGTTGGAACAGGTCTCGGTCTATTTATAACCAGAACTATAATTAATGCCCACGGAGGAGATATATGGGTTACCTCTGGACCGGCGGGAAAAGGAAGCAGGTTTTATTTTTCCCTGCCTTATAATCTTAAGGAGTAGTGCTGCTGAAAATGAAGGAGAAAGTTGTATTTGTACATCCCGAAGGAAAAATTTTTCAGCTATTAAAGAATGGGTTAAAAAATTATGGTTTTAAGGTGATGGAATTTAAAGATATACATGAGGCTTTTAAAAAAATTAACTCAGATAGACCTCATATACTCATTCTGGAGGTATCTATAACTGAAAACTGGCAGCTCTGTAAATTTTTAAAGCTGGATAAACATTTAAAAAACATTCCCATACTAATTCTTTCAGATAAAACAGATGCAAATAATATGATCAGGACAAAGAAATATTCTATAGAAGGTTATATAACCAGGCCCTATGATAGTGATTCACTTGTTAAAATGACTGTAGAAATTTTGAAGAAAAAGAAAGAAATAAAAAAAACCGTATTAGTAGTAGAAGAGGACCCTTCTGTTTTAGATATAATTAAGATTAATCTTACCTATGCAGGATATAATGTTATTACTGCTACCAGTGCTATAGAGGCCCTTGAGATTGCAAGAAAAAAATCTTTCAGTCTGGTAATTACCGATATTATGATGCCTGAAATGGATGGTATAGAATTTTCTTTGCAATTGAGAGATATACCTTTTAAAGACGATATACCTGTAATGATTGTCTCGGCTAAAGATGATTTTAACGAAATCAGCCACGCCTATACTATAGGTATTTCCGAGTATATAACAAAACCTTTTGATCCTGTTGAATTGATTGAAAAGGTCAGGAGGATATTGTGCTCGGATTAACACCAATGTTACGACAATATCATGATATCAAGTCTCAGTGCCCTGGAGCTATATTATTTTTTCGTGTAGGTGATTTTTATGAGACCTATGGCGACGATGCAGAGATTTCAGCAAAAGAACTGAATATTACTCTTACATCAAAAGAAATAAGTAATGGAGAACGTATTCCTATGGCAGGGGTTCCCTATCATGCAGTTGACCCCTATCTCTGTAAGATGATAAGAAAAGGCTATAAAGTTGCCATATGTGAACAGACAGAAGATCCCAAAAAAGCAAAAGGACTGGTCAAAAGAGATATTGTTCGTATAGTAACTTCCGGAACAATTTTAGAGGATAAATTATTAGAAGATAAACAGAATAATTATCTTTTATCTATAATCTTCAGCTCAGAAGGTCAGGCCCTGGCTCTTGCTGATATTTCGACAGGAGAATTCCGTGTATCTTTTATTTCAGATAAAAATCAATCTCTTGAATCCTTAAAAGGCGAAATTGCCCGTCTCAAACCTGCTGAATGTATTCTTTCAGAAAGAGAAGAAAATAATAAAGAGCTTATAAATTTCATTAAAGATTTATCCATAATTACATTAAAAAAAGAGGATTATTTTACTTTTGAGATCTGTAAAGAGAAACTTGAAAATCATTTTGGTAAAAATTCAATTGCACCTCTTCTGGTTAATCCTGAATTAATACAGGCTTCAGGGGGAATTATATCATATCTTGAAGAAACTCATAAATTAGTATTGAATACTATAAACAGACTTGAAACTTACCTTATTAATGATTATATGGTCTTAGATCATAAAACCAGGAGAAATCTGGAATTGACCTATAATATAAGAGATGGTAAAGTTTATGGAACACTGCTCTGGATAATGGATAAAACTAAAACTTCTATGGGAGGGCGTAAACTGAGGCAATGGATTGAACAACCTCTTATGAAACTGAAAGAGATAAAAAATAGACTTGACGCTGTGGAAGAACTTTATAATTCTTTTAGTCTGAGAGAAAAACTCAGGGAAAAATTTAAAGACATAAGAGATATAGAACGTATCTTTATGAGAATAGTCTATGGGACAGCCAATGGAAGAGACCTTATAGCTGTAAAAAGAACCCTTGAAATTTTACCTGAAATCAAATATATATTATCTGACATTAAATCAGAATATTTAAATAAAGTCAGATCCCAGATAAAGGATTTAGAAGAAATAAAAGAGATTATAGAGAAAGGTATAGATGATGATCCTCCTCTTTCAATAAAAGATGGAAATTTAATAAAATCAAGATTTAATAAGGAAGTAGATGAACTGAGAGCTCACAGGTATGATGGGAAAAAATGGATAGCTCGTCTGGAAAGTCAGGAAAGAGAAAGAACAGGTATAAAATCACTCAAAGTAAGATATAATAAAGTTTTCGGATATTTCATTGAAATAACCAGGGCAAATTTACATCTTGTACCTGATAATTATATAAGAAAACAGACCCTTTCAACTGGTGAAAGATTTATTACTCCAGAACTTAAAGATTATGAAGTCAGGGTTCTGGGAGCAGGAGAAAGATTAAAAGAACTTGAATATGAACTTTTCTGTAATATAAGAAATCAGATAGCAGCTTTTTCAGATGAGGTATTGACTACAGCTGATGCCATTGCTATAATTGATGTTCTATCAACTCTTGCAGAAGTAGCAGTAAACAATAATTATGTAAAACCGGAAGTAAACAGGAATACAAAAATAATACTTAAAGGAAGTCGTCACCCTGTTATAGAAGAAATATTAGGAAGAGAAAATTTTGTGCCAAATGATGCATACCTTGACTGCTCTTCAAATAGATTACTTATTTTAACAGGTCCCAATATGGCTGGTAAGTCAACTTACTTGAGACAGGTAGCCATATGTGTTATTATGTCTCAGATGGGAAGTTTTATTCCTGCTCAGGAAGGACATATAGGGATGGTAGATAGAATCTTCACCAGAATTGGAGCCTTTGACGATTTAGTAATGGGTCAGAGTACTTTTTTAGTTGAAATGAAAGAAGTGGCAGATATTATCAAAAATGCAACTGATAAAAGTTTAATTGTTCTTGACGAAATTGGGCGTGGCACAAGTACCTATGATGGATTAAGTATTGCCTGGGCGGTAGCTGAGTATATATATGAAGTCATAAAAGGCAAAACACTTTTTACTACCCATTTTCATGAATTAACTCAAATGGCAGAACATTTTCCCGGTGTTAAAAATTATAGAGTAGCTGTAAAAGAAAAAGATGATGAACTGGTATTCTTGAGAAAAATATTCCCCGGAGGCACTGATAAAAGCTATGGAGTAAAAGTTGCAAAATTAGCTGCCTTACCTGATAAACTACTCAGGAGAGCACAGAGTATTCTTGAAAACATTGAAAAAGTGGAAGCAATTATATATAGAGAAGAAGAACAAGTAATTTCTTCACAGTTAGAATTTTTCAATGCTCTTCCTCATCCTTTGATAGATGAAATAAGAGATATAGACATAAATAGTCTTACACCTGTGGAAGCATTACTTAAAATTTCTGAATTGAAAGATAGAATTGAAAAACAATATGTATAAATAAGAATAAGCGTTCATCGATTAGCTTTCAGCTAAAATTTAATTCTAACCAGGTAGATTACTGAATATATGAAATTTAATGGCATATATTGTTTAATTCCAATAAAAGCTGGCTGCTGATTACTGAAAACTGAAAGCTTATTAATAAGTACGTTTAAGAAATTATAAGAAAGGAAGGCAAATATGAAGAATTTTTTAAAGTACTTAACAGAGGTTTCATATGAACCTACCCGGATAAATATCTATATAATAATACTTCGATGGATAATTTTACTTTATGGTATTGTTGTAATAAGACCTTTATCAAAGGAATTTCTTATTGGTGGAGGAGTCTACTGTCTTCTTGCTACTATTTCATCACTTTATCTTAAAGGTAATAGACTGAGAACTTTTGTTATAATATTAGCAGATCTGGGTCTTCTGTATTGTATTTCTTATTTCTTAAAAAATACGGCAGGTGCCTATACGACTTCCTTTTCTCTGGTAGTCTTTTTACTTCCTATAATTGAAATTGCTGAGTATTTATCGGAAATAAGATTCAGTCTTATGGGAGCCACATTAATAGGGCTGGTTATCCTGTCTACATCAAATTTAAAAGCACAGGGTAAAGAGCTTATAATAGAAATAATACTTCAGGTATGTAATATAGTCATACTTTTCATAGTCTGCTATCTCCTGACACTGGCAATATTACAGCGTCAAAAACAGCACAGGCAGATTATTTCCCTTATTTCTCTGGTAGAAGCAGGACAGGAACTGGGTTCTAGCTTAACTCTTGAAAAAATCGTTCAACTGGTAGTAAATATGGTAAAGAATCTGGTCAATTGCAATACCTGTGTAATATACCTCAGAGAGAGAGGTAAAGAAGGAGATATGGTAGTTGTAAAAAACTGTTTTACCCTTCCTCAGCATGAAAGATTATTTAAGGATTTCAGTCTGGATGTAGGAGAAAGTATAGTTGCAGAAGTTATAAAGAAAAAAGGTTCTATACTCTTAAATGATGCCCATAAATTTCAGAAAGAAAAAATAATACCAAAGATGAAATATGTACGATCAGTAATGGTAGTCCCATGTCTTTTTCAGAAAGATGCTATAGGTTCTATATATGTAGGTCAGCAGGGTATAGCCAGTTTCAGGGATGATGATCTCAGGCTTCTCTCAATTCTGGCCAATCAGGCAGCTCTTGCCATAAAGAATGCCCAGCTCCATGAAAATGTAGCTCAACTGGCTATTACTGACAGCCTCAGTGGACTTTATACTCACGGGTATTTCCAGGAAAGCCTCGATCAGGAATTTAAAAAGGCTTTTAAGAACAATAAGCCTCTTTCTGTTATGATCCTTGATATAGATTTCTTTAAAATAGTGAATGATAATTTTGGTCATCCTCAGGGTGATGCACTGTTAAAACAGGTTGGTGGATTAATAAAAAGTGTCACCAGAGACAATGATATTATATGTCGTTACGGTGGAGACGAATTTACCGTAACATGTATAAATACCAATAGAACAGAAGCCATACTTATAGCCGAGAGAATCAGACAGGCCGTAGAAGAATATGATTTTATTGCAGGTAATAAAGTAGTAAAGGTAACCATCAGTGGCGGTGTGGCAAGTTACCCTGAAGACTGTGACGCAAAAAAAGATCTGGTAGTAATAGCCGATGAAACTCTCTATGAAGCAAAAAAGGGTGGAAGAAACAGGATTGCTCACAGAACCTAGGGGGTGAAAAGTGAAAAGAAGTGAAAAGTGAAAAGAAGTGAAAAGTGAAAAAAAGTAAAAAGAAGATTAACAGTATCGTCTCACCTCTCACCTCTCACCTCTCACCTCTCACGACTCATGCCTGATATAATAAAAATTTTAGATAAAGAAGTTACAGAAAAAATAGCAGCCGGCGAAGTGATTGAAAAGCCGGCTTCAGTTGTAAAAGAACTGGTGGAAAATTCTCTGGATGCAGGGAGTTCCAGAGTAGAAATAGAACTCAGAGACGGCGGTAGAAATAAAATAAAGGTAATTGATAATGGTTCCGGTATGAGTCCCGGTGATGCAATGCTTTCTTTTACGCGTCATGCCACAAGCAAAATAAGGGGATTTGAAGATCTATCCAGAATAGTCTCCATGGGTTTCAGGGGAGAAGCACTTGCCAGTATATCTGCTGTTTCACGAGTTGAACTTATAACAAAAGAGGCAGGAAAAACTCTTGGTAGAAAGGTTAAAGTTGAAGGTGGAAAATATATAGAACATGAAGAAACCGGTTGTCCTGAAGGAACATGTATCTCTGTAGAGGATCTCTTTTTTAATGTTCCTGCCAGGAGAAAATTTCTCTCTTCAGCTAAAAGTGAGCAGGCAGCAATTAATAAAGTTCTTCTAAGAATGTCTCTTGCCTATCCTGAAGTTTTTTTTTCCCTCTCCAGTGACCAGAAAAAAATTTTTTCCTATGCTCCTGTGCCGAATACTATCTCACGAGTAGAACAGATTTATGGTAAAGAAGTAGAGGGACGATTACTTGAAATAGAAGGTAATTGTAATGAAGCCTCCCTGAGAGGGCTTATATCTCATCCATCATGTACCTTTGCCAATCGTTCTCGAATATTTATGTTTGTAAACAGACGTTTTGTAAAACCTGTTTTTCTCTATAAATTAATTCATGATTCCTTTCAAAAACTCATACCTTCAGGGAGATTCCCTGCAGTGATAATATTTCTTGAAATATCTCCAGAGTTGATAGATATTAATATTCATCCAACAAAGGAGGATATAAGATTTTCCAAAGAAGGGATAATATTCTCTTTAATTAGAAATACTATTAAAGACAGGTTAAACAGGGATTCAGGTCAAACTACCATAGCCTATTACAATCTCCCATTACGGAATGAGAAAATTTTTAACTCTGGCCGTACCATATCATATCAGGAAGACTTACCTGATTTTCATATAAATATCATAAAAGAATCCCCTCTGGAAAAAGAAATGAAAATCCTCCATAATTATAAGGGTTTGATTAATCAAACTCCTGACATGGAGGATCCTGTTATAATAGGAAATTTTAAAAATACTTATATAATTGCCAGAACTGATAAAGCTCTGCTTTTAATAGATCAACATGTAGCACATGAAAGAATAAATTTTGAGATATTAAAAAAACATATGAGTGAAAATACTCGGCCTCTATCCCAAACCTTACTTTTTCCCATAACGATAGATTTCCCGCCTCATGAAAAAACCTGGTTAGAAGAACATCTTTCTCTCTTTTCAACTATTGGTTATGATATTGAATCTTTTGGAGAAAATACCTTTCTTCTGCGAGGTGTACCACCGGGGCTTGAAAAAATAAATCATGAAGAATCATTTAAAGATATCGTATCAAAATTCAGTCTATCAGACAGAACTGTTTCCCTTGAAAACATGTTCAATCATATTATGGCCACTATAGCATGCAAAGCATCAATCAAAGCAGGAGATGAACTCTCAATAAAAGAAATGGAAGAACTGATAAAAAAACTTTTTAAAACCCCTGATCACTGTTACTGCCCCCATGGAAGACCTGTAATAATAAGCTTTAGTGAAAGGGATCTGGCTAAATTGTTCAAGCGTGAATAGATATGACTGAAACAAAGTATCCCCCTTTAATAGTAATACTGGGGCCAACGGCATCAGGAAAATCAGAACTGGCAATGGAACTTGCCAGGGAAATAGATGGGGAAATAATATCAGCCGATTCAAGGCAAATTTATAAAGAACTTAATATAGGTACAGCAAAACCGACTCATCAGGATCAAAAGATTATACCACATCATCTTGTGGATATAATTAATCTTCAGGAAGAATTTAACCTTAAGGATTATCAAGAACTTGCGCTAACAGCAATATCAGATGTTTATAAAAGAGGAAAAAGACCAATACTGACGGGGGGAAGTGGTCTTTATATAAAAGCTGTCACTGAAGGTTATTTATTACCTGTTACTCCCACTGACGGGGAATTTCGAAAAAAGATGAAAGCTCTTGCACTGGAAAAAGGAAGTAGTTATTTACATAATCTGCTGGCAAAAGCAGATCCAACATCTGCAGAAAAAATACATGTAAATGATTTAAGACGAATTATTAGAGCTCTCGAAGTATTTCAGTTTACATGTGTTTCTCTTTCTAAACACCAGACCATGCGAAACATTCCCCCTTTTAAGAATATAAAATTTGCTATAAACTGGTCCAGAGACATTCTCTATAAACGTATAGAAGAAAGAGTTGACAGAATGTTTCTTCAGGGATTAGTAGAGGAGGTTTCGAAACTTATAATTAAAGGTTATTCTTTTGAAGGTCCACCTCTGGATGCAGTAGCTTACCCTGAAACAGCAGATTATCTGAAAGGAAAAAGTACCCTTTCTGAAACTATAAGGCTAATAAAGCGCAATACACGTCATTTCTCCAGAAGACAAATGACCTGGTTTCGAAAAGATAAAGAAATAATATGGATGGAACCGAAAAATAATTTTTATAAAGAATCTATGGTAAAAGAAATTATTAATTATTATTAGCTAGCAACTATCAATCCTCAGCTTTCAGCTTTTTCCTTAAGCTGATTGCTGATAGCTTTAAACATATAGTTTATTGCCAATGAAACTCGTAATTTAACAATAATGAAAATTCCTTGCATATTAATTATAAATTTGATTTTCTGGCAGGAAAATAAAGGGTTCTAACGAATATCCTTAAAAAATAGAAAATGAAGGAAGGAGATACTTGCTCAGAGAAAAGATTATATAATATATTGAGCTAGTAGAGATAGATGGCTAAAATTAAAAATAACTGTCAGGATAACTTTTTACAACAGGTAAGGCGTGAAAAGGTAGGAGTAATTATTTATCTTGTTAATGGATTTCAATTGAAGGGAATAGTACGGGGATATGATAATTTTACCTTATTCCTGGAAAATGAAGGTAAAATACAAATGGTTTATAAACATGCAATTACTACTATTTCTCCGATGAAACCAATTAAAATAGCATTCTCACCCGTTCAGGACATACAGGAGATGTCTGATAAAAAAATTGTCTCAGAAAATGAAGATAATGAGGAATGAAATTTAATCTTTAGTAAAAAATTCTAAATTTCATTTATAATCTATTAATTCTATATAAATAAAGGGGTTAAGCCCCTTATATAATTTTTAAAGGGTATAAATATGAGACTTAACAGGTATCTGGCTCTCTGTGGAATCTCAGCAAGAAGAGAAGCTGAAAATTTAATTGCTCAGGAAAAAGTCAAAGTAAATGATAAAGTAGTAAAAAAACAGGGTATACAAATTGATCCTGATAAAGATAAGGTCTGTTTGGATGGAAAATTATTAAATCCTGAAGAAAAAGTTTATCTTATTGTAAATAAACCAAGAGGTTATATTACTACTTCTTCTGATCCTCAAAAAAGACCTACCGTAATGGATTTAATCCCCGAAGAAAAACTTCGAGTTTATCCTGTAGGCAGGCTTGATTATAATTCAGAGGGGCTTTTGATACTGACCAATGATGGAGATCTATCTTTCAGACTGATTCATCCAAAATATAAAGTAAATAAAACTTATATAGTAAAAATTTACGGAGCCTTCTCTCCTGTAAAAATTGAGAAACTAAAAAATGGTATTGAGCTCTCAGATGGGATGACAGCTCCCTGTAAAGTTCGTCTTCTAAAAGCCAAAGGAAAAGAAACTGTACTGGAAATACAAATTTATGAAGGCAGAAAAAGACAAATAAGAAGAATGTGTTCTACTCTGGGCTACAAAGTTGTAAATCTTCTGAGAACTCAAATAGGAACTGTTAAACTGGGTCCACTGAAACCCGGTTCCTCCAGATACCTGGGGCCAAAAGAGGTAAAGAGGTTAAAAGAACTTGTAGGATTAGAGAGGTGAAAGATGAAATTAACTAAACTAAGAAATAAATTTGAGGAAGTAAAAATAGATGCTCTTTTAATAACAAGTGGAGTTAATCGCAGATATTTGAGCGAGTTTAGTGGTGATTCCGGCTGGCTTCTTATTACAGGAGACAGAGCTATCCTATTTACAGATTTTACTTATTTTGAAAGAGCTAAAAATGAAGCAAAGGACTTTACAGTTCTACAATTCCCATCCTCCAGGAAAGAAAAAATTAAACCTTTGGATTTTCTCTCTAATGAAATTAAAAAATTTAACATAAAATTTCTGGGCTTTGAAGCTGATAATATTATTTATTCTTTCTATGAGGACATGGTAAAAAAACTTGACTCGGTACAGTTAATACCCACAAAAAATCTTACAGGAAAACTCAGGGAAATAAAAAAACCTGAAGAAATAGAATGTATCAAAAAAGCATCTTCTATTGCCGATGAAGCTTTCAAAAAAACCATGGAATATCTTAAACCGGGAGTGAAAGAAAGTGAAATAAGAGCCCACATAAATTACTTCATTCAGTTATTTGGAGGTTTTAAAGAAAGCTTTGATATAATAATTGCTTCAGGCCCCAGAGGTGCTATGCCTCATGCAAAAACATCCGATGAAATTATAAAAGAAGGAGAGCTAATAATCATAGATTATGGGGCATCTTATAATGGTTATTGTTCTGATTGTACGAGAACATTACTTATAGGAGAAGCAGATGAAAAACAAAAATATATCTACAATTTAGTAGAAAGAGCGCAAAAAGAAGCACTGAGCATTATAAAACCAGGAGTAGAGTGTAAAGAAATAGATAAAGTTGCAAGAGATATATTTGAGAAAGAAGGTTATAAAGAAGAGTTCGGCCATAGCCTGGGGCATGGTGTGGGTCTGATGGTACACGAAGGCCCTTCTGTAAGTGCTACAAGTGATGAGAAACTTGAACCAGGTATGGTAATAACTGTAGAACCAGGTCTTTACTTTACAGGATGGGGAGGAATCAGGATAGAAGACATGATAGTAATTACCGAACAGGGATTCGAATTAATTACTCATATGCCACATTGTTTAAATAAAAAAAATTCAAAAATCCAGATTTTTTAAGGTTTTTAGAAGGAATTTTTTAGAAAATGGTGAATATGCTACGGTAAATTCAAAAATAAGCGGAAATACTTGATAAATCTTAAGTTCTGGTGTGTAAAGAAAAATGTCAGGTTAAATTATCTTAAAAAAATAATTCAGAGCTTAAGAAAAGCTACATATGAAAGGAGGTGTTAATTTTGACAAAAACAGAACTCGCCAAAAAGGTTACTGAGAAAACATGTCTGAAGAAAAAGGACGTTACTGTCGCGGTAGATGCAGTTTTTGAAATTATAAAAGAAGCTTTATCCAAGGGAGAAAAAGTACAGTTAATTCCTTTTGGAAGTTTCACTGTAAAAGAAAGAAAAGCCAGAGAAGGAAGAAACCCGAGAACTGGTGACAAGATAGAAATACCTGCACGTAAAGTTGCTACTTTCCAACCCGGCAAAGCATTGAGGGATGCAGTAGCTGGCTAATTAAGCATTTAATATTTGTTATATGTGAAGAAGGATAATTCCTTCTTCATTAATTTTCTATAAAAAATTATATTGCCTCCAGGCATATATAGCAAAGGATTTCAATAAAAGTGGTAAATTTAATAAAAATTATTTGAAATAGTTGAAAATTATGGTAAAATAAGGATTGAATAATTTAAATTTAAAACACAAGGACCTTATAAAAATAGATTTAATATTAGTAATCATCTCTTGATAATAGTAATATATAAATTTCTTTGAAAAACTGGGAGAGGTATATAGAAAATATGGATAAAATTGAAAAAGACAAAATAAGAAGCGAAATAGTGGATTTACATGTCAATAAATCTAAAAGCTATAATCAAATACTTGAGGATTTAATAATGAAATATCCTCATGTTGATATGTATGAACTTGCTCAATTAATCAGTTCTGCTATAGGCAGGCCTAAAGCTACAAAACTCATTCTTAAAAAAGATGTAGCTGTAGATATTCCTGTAGAATCAAGTCCTTTTGTAATAAAATATGAACCTCCACCTGACAGTTAACTTTGTCCTTAAAAAATTAACTCTGGTGGGCTATAAATCATTATTTTAACTCTTAACATAATCTAATGAAGGTTAAGGATTATTTATTTTTCCATAGAGGTTTTCTTTTCTCAAGAAATGCATTAAGACCTTCTCTTAAATCAGAAGTTTTTATGAGTGATTTTGTATAAATTCTTTCTACTTCTTTTAATGAATCTTCAAAATTCATCTCAGCAGTTCTGGTCATAGCCTGTTTAAGCATTTTAAGTATTATAGTACTACTGGCAGTTATTTTCTTAATTACTCTATTGACTTCTATATCTAATTTTTCTTCAACAACAGCTTTAGTTATAAGTCCTATTCTGGCAGCCTGAGCAGCTTTATATTCTTTTCCGGTAAATAACATTTCATAGGCTCCATGTTTACCTATCATTTTTTGATAGGTAATAGCTGCTATTGGAGGTATTACACCAACCTTTAATTCGGGTTGAACAAATTTAGCTTCTTCTGAAGCTATTACTATATCACAGAAGGTAGCCAACTCACATCCCCCTCCAAAGGCCCCTTCGCCCTGAACCACAGACAGAGTAAGCACTTTAAATCCATTCAGCAGATAAAAAACTCTGTGAAATACTGATATCAATTTTTCTATTTTCTCAGGTGAATGATCTTTAATATCAAGACCGGCCGAAAAAGCCTTACCCTTTGCACTTATTACCAGAAGTTTTATATTCCCCGTATCCTGAAGTGATTTTAATGTGCTTCCCAGCTCATTAAGCATTTCTATATTAAGTACATTAAGAGGAGGACGATTAAGAATAATTGTAGATACATCCTTCTCTACATTAAATTCAATATATTTTAAATCTTTACTCATAAGTTATCTTCACTCCTTCATTTTTATATTATAACAAACTCTAAAAGGCGGGAACGCCAAATAAATACATTGTGGCATTTAAGCCGACTATAATAGTAGAATGCATTATAAAAGACGGCAATATGCCTTTTGTTTCCATAGCTGCCCTTCCAAAAAACCATCCTAAAAATGTAAATAGTAAAACCTTTTGAAGATAAAATAAAAAGGTATGTGATGGCCAGTGAAGCAAACCAAAGAGAAAAGCCTGTAATATATTAGCTTTCCTTTCACTCATTTCCTGCAAAAACACACCAAGAAATATTCCTCTGCATAAAATTTCTTCTGCAAGCCCTATACTTAATGAAGCTAACAAAATCGGTATAAATAACTTAAGACTTGCAATGGAACAATTTGCCCAGGCTTTTCTTATTATAAGGAAAATGACAAAACAGGATATAAAGGCAATAAAAAATCTCAGTACCACCATATACCATGGTATAGCCTCTTTATAACCCAGCACTTTTGTCTCCTCTTTCAAATTACCGGGTTTTAAAAAACTTTTAGAAAAACTCTCTTTATTACTATAAAAAGCCAGAAACAATATTATAATTCCTATATACTGATAAAAGGTTACAATAAACATCCAGAGAGAGCTACCTTCAGGAGGAAGTAAATAAGAAGTATAAGTATATATAACCTCCACAAGAGAAAAACCACCTGACCACATAAGCAGTAATGAAAAAGATTTTTTAAATTTTTTCAAGGGTCCTGTCATAGCTATAATAGTAATTATTAAAAATAAAACCAGGAATATATGATAAACTTTCAGTCCCATCATTATATATGCAGCAGGATTATAATTATGGCCGGATAAAATCAAACAGGCCACAGCCAGTAGACATATTATCAATTCTTTTTTGTTTTCCTTAATCATTCATCTTTCCTGATTTCTTATCTATTTCTTCTCACCTGTTGACTGAATTATAAATTTATTAAATTCTTCAGATTGCTCATCATGAGGGAAAAGCTTACTATTTTCAAAAATATTAAATTTTATCTTTGGATTTAAATTCTTCATTTCCTTCACTATTCTGGATGGAGGTACATCTAATTTCTTACCGAGCAATACAAAGATACTCTGTGGCAGATTTCTCAGGTCTTCCTTTACATTAAGCTCTAACAAACCCGTCATAAGGGAAGGGAAAAAATACTCTGATCCCTTCTGGTGACTTAACATATAATAATGATTTACCAGTTCTCTTGTTACCAGATCACTATTACTGTAAATCTGCCCTTCTAAAAAATTCCTTATAAAGGCTTTTGAAGTCATAATATTATATATGGAAGTGCCTATTACAGGAGTACCCAGTAATTGATAATATAGAAGTTCCATCAACTCAAAATTTCCAGTTCTTTTATACGTTAATAGAGGGCCTATAAGAAAAAGTCCCTTTACCAATTTCTGATAAAGTATAGCTGTTCTTATAGCATAATTACATGTGAGAGAAGTTGCTACTATATAGCATTCATCTCTTATTATTTCATCTATAAATTCAAATATTAATTTAACATATAAATTTGACCTGTACCCTCTTCTAATCTTCGCTGATTTTCCAAAGCCAATGAGATCAATAGAATAAACCTTAAACTTCTCTGCCAGAGGGAGGAAATTTTTTCTCCATTCAAAAGAAGAAGCCCCGAAATATATTCCATGTAAAAGTAATATCTTTTTACCTTCACCTTTAACTTTATAAAATACATCCCCCTCTTTCCAATCATAATATTTTTCATCTGTTTCAGGGAAACACTTCATTTTTGGCGTATTGGCAAAGATATAAGAATTTATAGAAGCCATAAGTCCCAGAGCACCGGTGAGAAATAAAAATCTCTTAATTCTGCTCACCTCCATTTATCTTTTTGTTCATAACCTCCAGGCGAAGGCCGGGGAATATGTTCATATTTGTCCGGTATTTTTTGTATTCTATTAAGAGCCCTCAAAGTTCTGGGTCTAAAAAATCCCATTTTCTCATCTTTTCCCTTTTCCTCTTTTCCCTTTTCTTCTTTTGCCGAATACAAAAGTTTTTCCAGTATCTGCCAGTCTCTTTCAAAAGGATCCAGCATTGTTGTCTCCCCCGGTATAACATCTTCACCTATTTCCGTAAGTTTTTCTCTGAGTTTTCCAATAAAAGTGAGGCTCTTTTCAAATTCCTTCTTTTTACTCTGTAAATCTATTTCTTCTATCTTGAGCTGCCTTTTAGCTTTTTTCAGTTCTAATTCCATATGTTCCAGCTCTTTCCTTTTTTCAGGGCTCAGTTGTATTTTAGAAAGAGCTTCTTTTTCAAGCTCAAGAGCTGCTTCTTTTTCCTGTGTTTCCCAGAGTAATCTCTTTATTGTAAGCCGATCTTCTGAAAGGCTTTTTTGAAATTCCTCCCGATCCATTTCCAGTCTGGCTTTCTCATCAGCAACTTCCAGAAACTTCTTGTCAAGTTCTCTTCTTGCCAGATCTATTCTTTCTAAAAGTTCTTTCTTTTCTTTTTCAAAAAGCTTTTTTTCTTCATCCAGTAAATGTAATCGCCATTCCAGAGTTTTCTTTTCCTCCTTCAAGAATTTTTCAATCTCCCATCTTTCAGTAGTCAAATCTTCTTTTTCAAATTCAAAAGCCACGCCTTTTTTTTGTAAAAAACTCTTCTGTTCCTCCAGTTCTTTCAGAAATTGTTCTTTTTCCTCTTCAAATATTTTCAAGGATCTTTCAAATTCTTCCCGATCTTTATTTAATTCCTCTGACAAAAGTTCATATTTTTCTTTATTAATTCTTACTTCTTCTTCCAGCTTTCTTTTCAGAATTTTCTTCTCCTGCTCAAAAACCTCAATAGATTTTTCCATATCAATACGTTTTTTACTCATCTCATTTAATAAAACTTCATATTTGTCTTTCAGGCTAATTAATTCCTCTTCGGAAACTTTATCTATTATCTCATTATCATTCTTTAATGAAATTTCTAATTTCTTTTCTGGTAATGGTATAAAGCTCTCAATTTCAAAATCATCAAAAACTTCTCTCTCCTCTTGTTTTCTTTCTTCAAGAGATTTCAAAAATTCTTTCTTTTCCTTCTCAAGTTCATTCCTCTCTCTTCTTATATTTAATCTCTCTTTACCGAGCTCTTTATAAGTTTTATCTTTATAGAAATCCAGTTCTTTTCTCTCTTTATGTAATTCTTCTTTTATCAGGATAATTTCTTTTTCTTTCTTCTGGATTTCTTCTGCTCTACTGTCCAGTTCTTTTTTCATTACATCGAGATTATCTTCTGTTAGAGCAATCTTTGCTGCTTTCGCAGAACTTCTTATAAAGGTCTTCTTTTTTTCTGTAGAATCTTCTAAAAGATCTTCTTTTTTCTCTTGAGAAAACTCCTTCATTTCTTTCAACAGGTATAATTCAATCTGTTCTTGTTTTATTACTGGAAGAGATAGATTTTTTCCAAGTTCTATCAATTCATCTCTATATTCTTCTATATTCGTTCCATAACGCAAATATAATTCTTTTAAAAAATTATAATATATTCTTTCACCTTCCAGCATGGAAAATTCAGTATAATCAGATGGGGAATCAAAGTTATCGTCGTCTTTTAACAAAATTTCTTCTCCTCTCATAAAGGGGTCATGATTTACATCAAAAGTTATGCATTTCGAAAATTTAAAAGTAGGATTCAGAATACAAAAGACAGGAACCAGGAGTTTTAGAAATTATTCTGACTGCTGAATCCTGCATTTATTGGATCTTCATAAAAATTTGCATAACTCTTATTACATCTATTATACAGTCAGTAAAAGTGATTTTCAAGATAATAGCAAATAAAATAGTGAACTCTGATGACGGCATATCTTTTGCTCCAGAGCCCGGACAGGGACAGGTGTATATGTTTTTGGATACTTTTTTGCCTGTTGCGGTACTAAGTAGAGAAAGGGTTATGTAAGAGGGGCTAAAAAGCCCCTCCATAGTTTTTACGGAGATGAACTATTTACATTTACAGGAGTATATATATAAAGCTCTGAGTCATTCGCATTATCGATTGCATTCATAACCCCGAAGCCCACTCTATAGGTACCTGTAGCAGGATATTTATAACTAAATGTACCAGAACCATTACCATAGTCTCCAACGTCGCTAACTCTTGCAAGCACTTCAAAATAATAGTCTCCAGTGTCGACATTTACCACTGTAGCAAAGGCAAAATCATCATAGGGGAGATAATCCTGTGCCTGAAACTCCCAATTAGCAACAAGATATCTTCCCATCCTTCCCTTAACGGTCATTCCCATGGCTGAACCATATGTGCCATTCAGTGTGCCTCCGGACAGTGTGTCTCCGGGAATAGTCAGAAAGGTCTCAAGATCGGCAGCACTGAGGGCGCCGGCTTCTAAATGCACACGATCAGTCTCTACCTCTGTGTCACCTGTGTATTGCCAGACATATGGTATTGGCGTCACCTGCGGTATATCATCTATCCTGGGAGCCACAATGGCTATTTCTATATAACCGAGTTTAGAATGATTATCGCCGCCGGTGACTATAAGCTTCATTTTAGAAGGGAATTTAACGACTGACCTGTAGATTATATAAAAGTCATAAGTTGTACCGGGTGTAAGCTGTGTCTCGCCGGTCCAGGCAAAAAGAGAAGCACTGCTAAGAGTTTCCCACCCTGCAGGACCTCCTCCTGCAATGCCATTATAACAGGGAAAGCCAGGATTATCCAGTGCAGAAAGTTCAATATCAGTAATCTTAAGGGTTGAAGATGCTTTTTGTCTTAAACGGATCTTCAGGGTTTCTTTATCATAGCTGCTCTGCTCTGCTGTTAGTTCAAGCCCGCGGACTGCCATACCTGCGGTTCCAACAGCACTCATAAAATCAAATTCATTTGACAGATCCTGATTACCGCCTGGAGTGGGTGTGGGTGTTACTGTCGGGACAGATGTAGGAACTGGAGTAGTCGTTATTACGGGTGTTGATGTAGGTGCAGTTGTAGTTGTGGGAACTATTATTGTTGTACCATTATCATCTCCGCAACCTGTTATAAAACCGAGGAAAATAAAGATACAAATAAGAAGTAAAAAATGTCTTTTCACAAAATCTTCCTTTCTACAATAAAATTTTATTCATAAAAAACCTGTTTATTATATTCTAATCTCAATATTTTTCTCCTTCCACTCCAGGTTAAATATATTAAAGAGAAAAGCATATATATCAGACTGTTCATCAATGAGCTTGGAAGTGGGTTTTCCCTGACCGTGGCCTGCTTTTGTTTCTATCCTTATAAAGGCCCTTGCCTTACCGTTAGACTTTTCCTGAAGGGTAGCCATAAATTTTTTCGCGTGACCCGGCACAACTCTATCATCAGTATCTGCCGTTACTATAAGTAAAGGAGGATAGTTTACACTTTCTTTTATATTATGTAATGGTGAATAGGCATGGATAAATTTAAAATGTTTCGGATTTTCTTCAGGATTTCCATATTCGGGAATCCAGCGATGACCTACGGTAAATTTATGGTACCGCAACATATCTGTAAGAGGAACACTGCATATAACTGCACCGAAGAGAGAAGGACGCTGTACCATACAGGCAGATACGAGTAATCCTCCATTACTTCCTCCTGCTATGGCTAACTTTGCAGAATGTGTATATTTATTCTCTATAAGATATTCGGCAGCAGCGATAAAATCATCAAAAACATTCTGCTTTTTCTCAAGCATACCTTCTCTGTGCCACTCTTCTCCATATTCTCCTCCGCCACGAAGATTGGCCACTGCAGATATACCGCCATGTTCAAGCCACACAAGCCGCATCACATTAAATCCCGGAGTAAGACTTATATTAAAACCTCCGTAACCACCCAGTAAAACAGGGTTATTTCCGTCAAGTTTCACTCCTTTTTTATGTATTATAAACATAGGAATCTTTGTTCCATCTTTAGAGGAATAAAAAACCTGTTTTGTTTCATATCTAGAAGGGGAAAAATTAACCTCTGATTCAAAAAATTTCTTCATAGTACCAGTTTTAAAATCATAATGAAAGATACAGGGAGGATATAAAAAAGACTGAAAAGGAAAGAACATTTCCGTATCTTCTCTTCTTCCGGGGATACCGGAAAAGTCCATCTGAACTGTTCCCATATCCGGTAAGTTTACTTCTTTATCAAAGGTGCCATCCAGATTATATAACTTTAATATATTATGGGCATGATGGACATAACCTATAACAAACTGATTATTTATCATCCTTGCAAATTCTATTGTCTCTTCCTGCTGTGGCACAACCTCTATCCAGTGTTCCTTTTCAGGTTTCTTTATATCTATAGCAATAATACGGCCCTTTGGAGCATTTAAATCGGTATGAAAATAAAATAATTCATCTGTATTATCAAGAGGATAATACAGGGCATCTCCATTATCCAGGAGCTTTATAAAAGGCCCATCACTTTCAAGTTCACGATAATAAATACGATTCTTCTGTATACATCCATGGGCAACATAGAGTAAAAGATATTTATCATCATCTGTTACGGCAGGAGAAAAGGAATATTCTTTTTTATCTGGTCTCTCATAGATGAGTATGTCTTCTTCCTGAGGGGTAGCAAGGCTATGCCAGTAAAGACGGTTATAATTACATTGATCTTCTGGAGGAACTGTTCCCGGTTCAGGATAACGGCTGTAATAAAAGCCAGAATTATCAGGTTTCCAGGCTATACCACTGTATCTGGACCATTTAAGAACTTCAGGGTAATCTTCCCCTTTTTCTATATCTCTTATTTTTATTTCCTGCCAGTCACTTCCACTTTTTGATATACCATAGGCAAGAAGAGTTCCTTCTCTGTTATAAGACTGAACTGTCAGGGAAACTGTCCCGTCTTCACTCAGTTTATTCGGATCAATTACTACGGAAGGAACACCGTAAAGACCTTCTTTTCTGTAAAGAACAGGCTGATTTTGAAGGCCCTCATTTTTCGAAAAGAAATAAAATTTGCCTTTTTTCTTTGGCACTGAATATTTCGGATAATTCCAGAGTTCTTTAAGCCTTTCTCTGATCTTATCACGAGCAGGAATAGTTTCTAAATACCCGAAGGTTATTCTGTTCTGTTCTTCCGTCCATTCCATTGTTTCAGGCAACTCTGCATCTTCCAGCCATCGATAGGGATCGGCCACTTTAACTCCATGATAATCGTCTACAATATTGTCTCTTCTTAAAGGTTTCATTTTTAATCTCCTTTATTTATAATTTTATTATCTTCGAAAAATGTTTTGCTTTATCTATTTCTCTTATAAGAGTTTCAAGATATTCCTTATCTTTAGATTGATGATTCTATCTTTATTATAAATTGAAAGTTATAATTTTTTAATAATATTCATAATTTTGATGAGTAATGCCTTATTATGTCT
>Ga0302240_1000945_pt1 | contig 25565 bp, 23 predicted proteins | sample AAG_UR_His_MG_FD_193538 | JGI IMG/M metagenome (GOLD analysis project Ga0302240, IMG submission 193538) | Enriched activated sludge microbial communities from anaerobic digester in WTTP, New Holstein, Wisconsin, United States - AAG_UR_His | ecosystem: Engineered > Bioreactor > Anaerobic >... | reverse complement strand
CTATTCGTCTTGACGCATTCTTCGATCGCTTGGCCCGGAACACCGTCGCGGTCGCCAATGATGATCACTTTTTTATTAGCTAAAATGCTCATTCTCGACATCCTTTCAATTTTAAATTCTTTTATATCAACTTGCTTTGTATTAGAACATTCTTGCAGTGAGCTTGTTGAAGCCAAGCTCGTTGGTAGCGCCCGTAATGACCTGAATCTCAGCAACAATGCTGCCATCCGGTCTGAGGGAGCCGTCAAATCCGCCAGCGATTTTATCCGTGTAATCCAGCATGCCAATGATTTTCTTCATTGGAGGGAGTTCGATGGTCTCATTTGCGTTGCCGCCTGTGACCACTGCGTTTGCAGATGGATCCGCATCTGCGAGGGACTGGGAGGAACCGTCACGGCCAGCGTACTCGTCTGTAACGATAACAGTCTTGACGCCTTCCGCTTCGATTTTCTTGCAGTTCATGATCAGGTCAGTATCCGGGTTGCCGAAGCCTTCCTGTGAAACAATAGCGCCGTCAAGGCCGAGGAACTTCGTGAACTTCGCAGTCCAGTTGGAAGATCTCTCTTTGTCTGCGAGGTAAACGTTCTCGTTCGTGATAATGACGCCCATGAAGTTAATGGACTTGCCATGCTCAGCGTAGAGATGCTTGATGATTGGGTTATTGAGGTGGTGGTAAGAAGTATTCTTGTCGCAAGCTGAAACGCAGTTGCCGCTCAGGATTGCGCCGTCCATGACTTCAGTCGGGTAGAGGATTGTAGGAACAATCTTCTTCGCGTCAACGCCATAGACATAAGTGTCGTGGAGAAGACCTTGAGTTTGAAGCATGTAGACATAGCCGACTTTAGGAAGCTCTGGGTACTGAGCTGCTTGTTCAAAGATCGGTTTAGTCTCATAAGTGTGGACGACATCCGGCGTAACCGTTCTGCCGAGTTCACCGATTAAAGTCGCGACTCTGAGGCCAGCCATACGTGCAGCTGCTTCGTAGTCGTACTGGTTGATGCCGTCAGCAGGCTCAATGACGAGGCAGATATTGTTGGTTTTGGAGAACGGTGTGAAGTCAGCGCCCGGGCCAGACATATCAATAATGCCTTCCTGGAAGCCTACGATTTTACCACAAGTGACAACTGCAGCGCCCTTAAGTACATGGGTTCTGCCGGAACCAACTGTAGCAACCTTATTAATGACACCTGGGAAGATGCCGCCAGCACCCTCGACCTTAACTCGAGGCTCAATAACATCCTTAACAGGTGTTATGCGGGTTTCTTCACCCGGCTTAGCAAGATCGACCTTACAGCTTTTGATGTATTCATTTTCCATGACAAGAGAAACGATCTCATCACGATTAATGAACAGTGTACCGTTTTCGACCTTACTGACGTCGCCAAACTGAACGTCTTTGATTAGAATTTCACCAAGTTCTAAACGCAAAAGGTTCACCTCCTTGTATATTTGAACCGGACCCTCCGGTTACAGACAATGCTTTTCTTTAGAGATTAGCGTCCAGCATTTCTTTGATGCCGGCTTTTGAAGCTTTTTCCTTAGTGACTTCGCCAACTTTTTGACCGCCCTTGTAAAGGGTGATTGTTGGAAGGCCAAGTACTTTTTGAGAGATCGCCAATCTTCTGGCATTCGTTGTGTTTAGTTTGCAGAATTTGACTTTGCCTTCATATTCCGCCGCGAGTTCTTCCACGTCAGGCATGAGGGCCTTGCATGGCTCACAGCCGTCGCTCCAGTAGTCGACCAGTACAAAACCATCGGCACCGAGCACTTCCTGTTCAAAATTATCTTTGTCCAGTATAAACATGTTTTTCCTCCCTAACCTCTATATAAATACCCACTATGCGTGGAATTTATCCTCAATATATTTCTCTGCCATAACTGCGGCAATCGCGCCGTCTGCAGTTGCGGTCACCACCTGGCGAAGCACCTTCTGGCGAACGTCGCCTGCGGCAAAGACGCCTGGGATATTGGTGTTCATATTCTCATCAGCGATCAGGTAGCCCGTCTGATCCATGTCGAGAACGCCTTTGAAGAGAGCGGTAAGCGGATCGTAGCCTATGAAGACGAAGACGCCCATAGTGCCGTCATCTTCTGATGCCGGAATGTCCACCACTTCGCCGGTCTTGACGTTTTTAACCTTGATGCCTTCGAGAATGCCATCTCCGTAAATCTCTTCGACGACGGAATCCATGAGATATTCCACTTTCTCGTTCTTTTTGACTTTCTCAATGATGGACTTCGCCGCTCTGAACTCGTCGCGTCTGTGTACCAGCGTGACTTTTCGCGCGAACTTGGTCAAGTACATGGCTTCCTCGACCGCAGTGTCGCCACCGCCAACGCAGAAGACCTCGAGGTCAGTGAAAAAGTCAGCGTCGCAGGTTGCGCAGTAAGAGACACCTTTGCCCGTGAGCTCCGCTTCACCTGGGCATCCGATCTTTTTAGGGGATGCGCCGGTGGCAACGATGACTGCTTTGGCTTTATAAACATCGCCGCTCTCAGTCTCAATGACTTTAAGATCACCAGTAAAGTCAATGGACTTAACGCCATCCTTCACACGCTCCGCGCCAAACTCGTCACACTGAGCGACCATGCGCTCTACCAGACTTGGGCCGGTAGCGTGCTCCACTGAGCCCGGGTAGTTGGCGACTTCGTCCGTAGTAGCAATTTGGCCGCCTGGCTTTTCCTTTTCCAAAATAACAGTTTTCATCTTTGCGCGAGCAGCGTAAAGACCCGCTGACAGACCCGCAGGTCCTGCGCCGATAATCACGACATCATAGTGCTTTTCCATGCCTGTGCCCCCCATGTTCTAATTTCCTGGTTGTATGGGTTACAAAGCTTACTGTCAAGAATCACACACCGCTTTCGCGATGCTTCCATGGCCAGTTCGCTCTAACCAAACTGATTTATGCTTTCAATTCCGCTTAATATGAGGTTGAGGTCAATCAATCTGAAATCATCGTAGACTTTATCCGAGTAGCGAATGATCTTGGCATCTGCAAGAAACTTTTTTGCTGTGGCAAGGCTTTCTTCAATAATTTGAAGTGACTGAAAATCAAGAACCTCGATCTCAGAAGTCACTGCCACTGACTTGAAGGGTGTCTCATAGGGTTTCACGCTGCCCGACAGCGGATGCGTCAGCAGCCTGTGGCCTTTGTGAATCAAGTTCCTGGCTTCTTCCAGAACGCCGATCAAATCGAGATTTTCTTGATAAACGACCTGGGTGAGATTCTTTGTATCACCTGGCTTAAAGCGCTCCTGAACCATTCGGTTGTTGGTGACCAGTATGAATTTCATTTCAGAACCCCTCACTTTCTGTCGTTTTTCCATCCGTTTCCATTTATTGAACCAAAAAAGGGAGGAATGCAACAATAACGATGCCATTCCTCCCTCTGTTTAAACCTGAGAGTTTCTTACCTGCGATCAAGGTCGATCACAACATAATTGCCCCTACGGTGCCTGTTCGGCTTTTCAGAGATCTGTCGAAGCCCGGTCCTTTTGCCTGAAAATTTCACGGTCACTTGGCAGTGACAGCTTGTCCCTTCGGCGATCAATTTAATGATTCTCTCCCTGACTTTTCATCCAGTATATTCAGTTTTTAACGCAAGTACTGCGTCGATCACTTATAGAATTTTCTGATAGAAGATTCGTATTTATTTAACAATCTTTATGTTACATCGTCATTATAGTGCATTCACAATTAAATTGCAACCCCTAAAAAATTTTTTGTCAACAAATTAACAACACGTTGAAATCCTTTATTTTCAACGTGTTGGCGGATTTAGAAACAAGTGAATGAATTATTATTACACTCGATCTGATAAATCAGGAAAATTATTTTCTAAAATAGGCAAATGCAACACAACCCGGGCCAGAATGCGTCCCGACCACGGCACCTACCGTAGAACGATGAATTCCGGAAGGACGAATGACGCTCGACGCCACATCGATCATTTCCTCCATGAAGATAGGGTCTGCGGCATGGAAGAAGCCTACGCTCTCCTCTGACATCTCCGCCAGGTGATCCTGAAGATATTGTTCAAACCATTTGAGCGTCTTCTTTCGCCCTCGCACTTTATCAAGGGGCGCCAAAGCCCCATCCTTGACACAAAGTATTGGCTTGACACTCAGGAGACCACCAATCACAGCCTGTCCGGCACTCAGTCGTCCGCCTTTGTGCAGGTAGGTCAGCGTATCGACGAAAATAAGCATTTCGAGCCGCCCCATCAAGTTCTCACAAGCCTTCACAATGTCTTCCCTGCTCATGCCTTCTCTCGCCATTTCAGCGGCTTTCAGCACAATGAGGCCCTGTCCGAAGCTGACGAACTTGGAGTCAAGGACCGTAACGTGACCTGCGCCCGCTTCCTCTGCTGCAGTCACCGCAGCGGAGTAGGTCCCGCTCAGTTTTGAGGACAGCGTAATCACAACGGCTTCATCCCCAGCTTCAGCAATGCGCTCAAAGCACTCCACAAATTGGCCTACGTTAACCTGGGAGGTCGTTGGCAGTGTCTGCGCCGTTTTCAACTTCTCAAAAAAAGCCTCAGGTGTGAGGTCTATGCCATCCCTGTAGGAGACCTCACCAAAGTTGACCATCAGAGGCAGCACTTCAATTCCATAGGCTGATTTCAGATCGCCGGGTAAATCAGAAACACTGTCGGTGATGATTTTTACTGCCATTTAAACACCCCTCTAGTTTGAATAATTTAATTATACCGTGTATTTTCAAGTTGCGAAAGCAAAACAAGTCAAAAGCCTCTGCCGATGACACCCCGCGACACAATCTTCCAGGCCTCTAGTAGTACATTCTCAAAATTCTCAAAATAATTGTGCAAAGGTAAATGGATTATAAGCCTGAATTTGCCAGCAGGTTTTACATTCTTTTGCACAGATATTTCAAATTCGATGTACTAAATCAGCTCCGGAAACCCCTGCTGCCTGAGCGCCTCGAACAAAACTATGGCGACCGCATTCGACAGGTTCAAACTTCTTGCATCTGATGAGTCGCGCATTGGAATACGCATCAAACCTGATTTGTAAGCGTCGTGAATCAGTGGCGGCAGTCCACGGGTCTCGCTGCCAAAGACTATGACCGCATCCTTCTCATACACAACTTCGGTGTAAAGCTTCCGGGCTTTAGTGGATGAAAAATAGAGCGGGCGTCCCTCCATGACCTCCAGAAATGCTTCCAGAGATTCATGTACTTTGACATCAACCAAATGCCAGTAATCGAGTCCGGCTCTTTTTACGTATTTTTCGTCAATTGAAAATCCGAGTGGCTTAATCAAATGAAGCTTGGCGCCGGTAACCGCGCAGGTCCTGGCAATATTCCCGGTATTGGGAGGAATTTCGGGCTGATAGAGCGCAATTTCAATAGACATAGTCATCTCCTAGAATTTCGTCATAATGCGAAGCAGGAATGGTCGATGAATCTCCACCGCCTCCTTGGGGCACAGCTCCTGACAGCAGTAGCATCTGATGCATTTCGAAAGATCCACCACTGGGTAGCCTTCCTTGACAGACTTATCCATAGCAATCGCCTGAGGCGGGCAAAGGCGCCTGCAGTCCCCACACTTCACACAAAGGCTTGAATCAAAGACCGGACGCGGCTTGAGCATGAGATCCGCGGCATGCTTGATGAAATAAGGAGCGTGGCCTCTTAAAAATTCAATGCTGCGAATGTTCGGCGCTTTAAAATGAGGTATATGAAAGGCTTCAATTGGCGCGCCCACAAACAAGGCGGGGGCATTTTTCGGATCCACCAGACCGCGGGCAATAGCTCTCCTCAAAGTCGGTACGTCCTGCGGATCGATCTGAACCAGCTTCACCGCGGTCATGTCCAGCCAGTGCGGATTGTCAGAGGCAAGCACCACCCCCAGCTCGACGGGATCACCAGCGGACGGTCCTGCACCTTCCATGCCTACTATCCCATCCATCAAGGAGAGAACCGGACTGACGTGCTCACAAACGTCCACCAGCATGTCCGCAAAATCGTCCGGCTCAGGCATTTTAAAGTGGTATTCTGCCTTGATCATCCCGGGCACCGTCCCGAACATATTCTTCACAGCGCCGGTAAATTTCATCATGCCGTGGGTTTTAAGCTTGGAGACAGAAATGACTTTGTCAACATCATTCAAAGCGTCTATCAGAATGAGGCGTTTCAGCAGGTAGCCATCGGCATTCTCTCTTTCCGTACTCTTCACATTCCGATTCAACTTTACACCTGGCTTTTCAGAGCTTTCCGAACGCTCGAGCCGGTCATAGCCGCAGCCCTTGTAGACGCTCTCCAGCATTCTCAGCACAAATGGTCCGCCGGGGCTGTCCGCTATGAGGACCTCGCAGCCGAATTCAGCCACGAGATCAGCCAAGGCTTCCACAAAAACCGGGTGGGTCGTCGTCGCCTCTTCGGGCGCTTTTTTCATCAAAAGATTGACCTTCAGCATGACACGCTCCCCGGGTGAAAGGAACGCAGAAAAGCCCCCAAGGGCCTCAACGGCCTCCCTGATGGCTTCTCTCACAAGTCTATAGTCGTAGTCGAAGGATTGGCATTTGAAGAGCGCGACCTTTGAATTCATGGTTGACCTTCTTTCTTACATTAAGGAAGTTTGGGTTGATAAAGGAAGTTGGTGTCAGACACCAATTTCCACTTGATAAAGGAAAAAGGGTCGATAGGCTTCATCCGCAGACACCAATTTCCACTTCTAACTATGCCAGCCACAGCACCAGGGCTCCAAGGGCAATCCTGTACCAGGCAAAAGGTTTGAAATCATGCTTTTTAATGTAACCCATAAATCCGGCAATGACGACATACGCCACAATAAAGGACACCACAGTCCCCACCGCGAGTAAAATCCACTGCGGCTGAGTTAAGGCCGACTCAAATTTCGCCATTTTGTAGATGCCGGCACCGACTAAAGTTGGGATGGCAAGATAAAACGAAAATTCCGCTGCCAGGGACCTTGAAAATCCTATGACAATAGCGCCAATAATCGTAGACGCAGAGCGGGACATCCCCGGCACCAAAGCCATGCACTGGGCAAGGCCTACAAAAAGGGCCGCCCGGTAGGTGATTTGCTGCTCTTCTCTGACGAGCACCCTGAAATGTTTGTTTTCAATGAACAGCAGCATAATTGCACCGACGACCAGCGCAATGGCGACCACAGTTGGATTGAAGAGCACTTCGTCAATAGCGTCCTCAAATGGGACCGCTATGGCAATCGCCGGCAGGACGGCGAGGGCTACCTTGGACCATCGGGACACATAGGTCTTCATCTCGCCGCGTTTTGGGAAGACTTTGTCCCGGAAATACAAAATGACGGCGAGGATCGCGCCAGTCTGAATCACCACCGCGAAAAGATTGGCAAAGTCACCCTCAAAACTGAGGTAGTTGTTGGCAATGATCAGATGCCCCGTGGAGGACACCGGCAGAAATTCCGTCAGACCCTCAACTATGCCCAGTATTATAGCTTTTACAACGTCCATAAACATACATTTTTCTCCTTTTGACAAGTCATTGATAATGATGGATCACAGTATTTTGCAGTACCCAAGCAGGGCTGCTGAGACTTTGGTAAGAATCATCACAGTAAGCTGCAGCACCCAAGCAGGGCTGCTGAGACTTTGGTAAGAATCATCACAGTAAGCTGCAGCACCCAAGCAGGGCTGCTGAGACTTTGGTAAGAATCATCACAGTAAGCTGCAGCACCCAAGCAGGGCTGCTGAGGCTTTGGTAAGAATTATCACAGTAAGCTGCAGCACCCAAGCAGGGCTGCTGAGGCTTTGGTAAGAATCATCACAGTAAGCTGTAGCCTCCAGGGACCGTCCGCGTCACGAACTGCTTCTGATACCACTCCAGCACACCCAGTGACCGCAGCCTTTCAATCAAGACTGATTCCTCCAGGGCCTCCGGCATGGCAATCCCCAGAATTGTGCCGCTGTGAGCGCCAACGACGCCATAAGCGCCTACCCTTTCAGCCATTTCCATAATAGCCTCGAGATGGGGCTTCATCAAAACCGCCTGATGCTCCAGCACACTGGCGGCCGCAGCCTGAAACACGCCTCTGACAGAGCTTTCTCGAATGGCTCTCTCAAATAATCGAAGAGGCCACTCCGTCTTCTGATCAAGGGAAGTCTTTACCGCCTCATCAGACCTGAATGTGTCCGTCACACAGGTGGATGGCGGCTCCAGGACCAGCAGCTTCACATTCTCCATCGTCTTATAGGTTTTGAGTACCCTCCCTGTCAGATGATTAAAGAGCGTCCAATCCTCAAACATCAGTCCGTCACTTGGCTCGATCTCCGCGCAGAGGGCCGCCAGCGTCTCCGCCGGCTGTGGTGCCTCAAACAGTTCAAACACCGCTGCCATGACGCCGCAAAGATCCGAGGTGCTGGACGCATAGCCTTTCCCGGGTGCCACAGGAGAGCTCAGTTCCAGCGCCACCTGCGACATTTCCCGTTCGGTCAATCCCAGGTGTTTGACGGCGCTCAAAAACCCCGCAGCCGCCTTGGGCTGCAGGTTTGTTTTGCCGATGGTTCCGCTCCCCCCACCCTTAACCAGGCGAGCTTCCACTTCAGTATACAAATTGATGGGCAGCGAAATTAAGGACTCCTTAGCGAGATACGGTCCTTGAATCAGCTCCCCGCAGGTCGTGGGCACCTTGAGTCGAACATGATTTTTTGACATCTTTCAGCTTCCCTAAACATTATTCGTTTTGAATCAGCAGCGACGACAAGGCTTCGATCAATCGCGCCTGATCCTCATCCCCAAGCACCGCCAGCCGGAAATACCCTTGTCCAAGACCTCTGTAATTGGCGCAGTCCCGAATGAGGATCCCTAAAGCTTCAAGCCCCTGTTTTAATGTGAGTTGAAACGGCTCAGCGACTCGAATTAAAAGATAATTTACTTCACCCGAAAAGAGGGCGACCGTTTCAAAGGCGGACAAGCTTTGTGACAGCTTCGACTTCAGCCTGTCGAGCTCCGCCCTGGTTTTTTCTATGTACTCAGAATCGTCAACAGCCGCCAAAACGTAAGCTTCCGCCAGGGCATTCATGCCCCAAACCGGTTTGACCTGCTGCCAATAAGCCTCAAACACTGGTGAGGACGTCATCAGATAGCCTGCTCTGAGACCTGGTACAGCAAAAAACTTTGTCAGCGAGCGCGTCACAAAGAGCGTCTCCCAGTCTGGGACTTCGCAGGCCATGGACCAGGCGTTTGAGTCCTCATCCGTCAAAAATTCCATGAAGGCTTCATCTGTGAGCAGTGCGCCGCCCCATGACGACAGGCGTTTTAAGGTCTCCCTTAAGACCGCTTTCTCGACGAGCTGGCCTGTTGGATTGTTGGGAGACCCCAGCACAACAAGGTCCGGTTTTTGCTGATCAAGGGCGCTGAGAAATGCCAGTCGTTCCAGCTTAAAGCTCGCATCCGAGCTTAGATCAAAATAAACGACCTCCGCAGCATGTGCTCTGGCAGCCTTTTCATATTCGACAAAGGCAGGTGAGACAATCATGACTTTGGAAGGCTTCAGCGCCCTGAAGACGTCGTGAATCGCTTCAATCCCGCCATTGGAGGGATACAGGTGCGCTTCAGTAAGCGCCCCGCCGTGATAGGCTGCGAGCCGCTTCCTTAGCTGAGTGTAATCTGGGTCAGGATAACGCGTTAAAGGACCTCTCTTCGCGTTCAAGGCCGCCATAACTGCGCTAATGCCTTTTGGAGACGGCCCAAGAGGGTTGATGTTGGCGCTGAAATCCACCACTGAGTCCAGGGGAATGCCAGTGCTTTCTTCCAAACTATATGGATTTCCGCCGTGTTCGTAGCGTCGCATTGTGATCCCCCTTTTTCATGATGTTACACGATGTGACCTTAAAGGACAAGTCGTATTAATCCCTGCCAAAAAAGAAATGCAAGGATAGAGGCACCGTAAACCAGCCTTACGGTGGTTTTCAGATGCGCTCGTACAGGGCGTTCCACTGGATCCCCCATGGTCTTTTTTTCATAAGTGACACCAAAATAAGTGGCTCTCCCGCCAAGCTGAATGCCCAGCGCCCCTGCCACAGAAGCTTCCGGATAAGGGCTGTTGGGGCTCTCATGATTGCGTCGATCCCGGATCATGATTCGGGCGGCGCGCTTCCAGTCCAGTCGTAAGATCCAGGCTGCCAGAATCACAAAAAGGCCGCTGAGTCGTGCCGGCAGCCAGGTGGCGAGGTCGTCGAACTTTGCGGCGGCCCAGCCAAAATGCAGATATTTGTCATTCTTGTAGCCCACCATGGAATCCAAGGTATTGACGGCTTTATACGCCATGCCCAGCGGGACGCCGCCTATGGCGGTGAAGAAGAGCGGAGCGAGGATGCCATCGGCAAAATTCTCTGAAACGGTTTCGATGCCCCCCTTAACAATGGCGACGCGGTCCAGTTTTGAGGTATCACGGCTGACCAGCATGGAGAGCTGCTTTCGAGCAGGGTCCAATGGGTCGTCCAGATCCTCGTCAGGGCCCGTCTGAGGTCCAGACTCGGGATGCTGAGGCGATGCCGCACCCGTCTCATTCTCCGGCTTAGGCTCAGTCTCAGGCCCAGTCTCTGCCCCAGGTCCAGACCCAGGCTCAGGCCCAAGGGCGTGATAAAGCTTCATGCCTTCGTCGCAGAGGCTTCGGGTGGCCATCATCTGGAAAAACACCAGCGCCTGCACCACGAGGCCAGCTATAGGGTGCAGCCTAAACGCCAAAGTGACTAGTGACAAATAGAAGAAATATACCGGAACGACGGTCAATAAAACGAGGACGACACCCCGCAGCTTTAAACTGCCGTGTGAATCGCCCTCTCTCAGAAGCTTGTGTTCCCAAAACCTGACCAGCCGTCCTATATAGCGAATGGGGTGGGGCACACTCACAGGGTCCCCCACCGCCAGATCCAGTCCGTAGCCGATCCAGTATGCCAGCATGTCGCTAACCCAGGATCTCGTAGATCTTATCCATATCCAGGCAGGACTTCAGGAGCTCTGCCAGCTTATTGTACTCTTTATCCTTGAAGTCCTCATAGGTTTCAAGGGGCGCCTGCAATTTGTCGAGGCCCTTCTCCTTGCGGATGATGTTCACAAGTGTGCGTGTGAACAACAGATTGTCAAAAATGCCGTGGACATAAGTGCCAATGATTTTTCCGGTTTCGTCTACAGAGCCGTCTGCGACTTCCGTGTCGAGACCAAAGCGGTTGTAGATGTCAATGATGTGCGGAGCGCCCATTCTGCGGTAGGAGTGGCCCATGTGGATTTCATAGCCTTTGAGTTCCATGCCGTTGAGTTCCTCGAAAGCACCGCGCATGCCGCTGACTCGGCCGAAGACTTGCGTTGTGGTCTTGATGGTTTCAAAGACAGTGTCGACATCGAGAAGTCCGAGGCCCGGCATTTCATCGATAGTGCTCTCTGCGTGATGCGGGTCCTGAATGGTTTTGCCCAGAATCTGGAAGCCGCCGCAGAGACCTATGATCATGCGGCCCTTTCTGTGGAGCTCGTAAATCTGGTCGGCGAGGCCGGAATCTCTGAGGAATTGAAGGTCAGACATGGTGGTCTTGGTGCCCGGAATGATCAGGATGTCCGGATCTCCAATGCGTTCGCCCCGCATGACATAGCGAAGGTTGACGTCCTCCTGCATGCCGAACACGTCAAAATCTGTAAAGTTTGAGACGTGGGGCAGATACAGGACCTCGACGTTGACTTTGCCGTGGCTCTCTGCCTTGACACGGAAACGCTCGGACAGGCTGTCCTCGTCTTCGATTTTAAGCTCGGTGTATGGCACGACGCCAAGGACCGGAATGCCGGTCAGTGCTTCGATCTGTCTGAGGCCAGGCTCGAGGAGCTTCACGTCGCCACGGAACTTGTTGATGATCATACCTTTGACGCGCTTTCTCTCCTCTTCTGAGAGAAGCATGATGGTGCCGTAAAGGGACGCGAAGACACCGCCCTTGTCGATGTCGCCTACGAGCAGCACAGGCGCATCCGCGATTTCAGCCATGCCCATGTTGACGAGATCATTTTCTCTGAGGTTGATTTCAGCCGGACTGCCGGCGCCTTCAATGACAATGATGTCGTTTTCTGCGGCGAGACCTTCATAGGCGCTGCGCACCAGAGACACCAGCTCCGGTTTTTTAGAATGGTAGTCCACCGCGCCCAGGCTGTCCACTGCCTCGCCCAGGAGAATGACCTGTGCAACCTGGTCTGTGGAAGGTTTGAGCAAAATTGGATTCATGCGCACATCCGGCTTTTTGCCGGCTGCCTCAGCTTGAACGACCTGGGCTCTGCCCATTTCGCCGCCGTCTTCTGTGATGAACGAGTTGAGTGCCATGTTCTGTGATTTAAATGGCGCCACATTGTGTCCGTCATTTCGAAACACTCTGCAGAGTCCCGTGGTCAAGATGCTCTTGCCCACGGAGGAACCCGTGCCTTGAATCATAATGGGTTTAGCTTTTGGTGCCATCATAACGCCTCCTCTTGGTTACATGGCATCTCGTCTGCCCTCACAGGCGGGCGGATGTCAGTGGTTTTGGTTTTTGGGTCTTGAGTGTTGTAAATCTATGGAATAGCTCTTTAAAAGCTTCTTGAACCACTCAGGAAAAAACATTTACATTAGGCCTAGTCCGGGGTTCGCGCTTCACTCAAATGCCTTGGCCGACGGTCTCAAAACGACCGCTCAGGCGCCGGGAACGGGCTCTTCAAATGAATCAGCACCGCGAAGCCGTCAATAAAATCTACAATGACATGGCCGCAGTTGTCAATCTTGTATCGCCAATAGCCTTCCATGGAGCCGTGGAGCCACTCCGTCAGGAGACTTCGGATCACACCGGCGTGGGACACGATCAGGATGCGGTCCTCTTCTTTGAAATCCTGGCTCAGAGCTCTGTAGGCTGCCATGACCCGCTCATGAAACGTGACCATGGACTCCCCTTCGAGACAGGGGATGTTCAGGTTGTCTGCTTCCCACTGAACTGCATAGTCGCCGCCCGTCGCCATGATCTCCTCATAGGTCATGCCTTCCCAGGCGCCAAAGTTCATTTCTCTCAGGTCCGGATGAAGCTCAAAGGATTCAGGTTCGGTACCGGTCGCGATCACAGCGGTTTCCACGGCCCGTTTCAGGGGACTGACGAGAATGCGCGTAAAGGTGTGACTTTTGAGATCCTCGGCGATATGCCGGGCCTGGGCTTTGCCTTTTTCTGAAAGCGACGGATCTGAGAAACCGCAGAAGGTGCCTTTGGCATTCATCTCCGTTTCTCCGTGTCGTAAAAGGTGTATCTGCATTTTGGGAACTCCTTTATTGCGGAATTGGCTTTATAGCCAGGTTTGCATTTTGTTTATTGCGTTATTGAGGAGACCGACGTTTAAAGGATTTGAATCATTGCCAGCCAGCCTGCCAGGTAAAACAGTTCTGAAAGCTCATGCCAGGCGCCCAGTGTATCTCCGGTCAAGCCGTCAATTCGTTTTCGGACGTGTCGGGTGTAGGCCAGGGTGAAGAGCAGGATGCCAGCCCAAACCGCGAGTGAAGCCGGAACCAGCAGCCCGTGCAGGATTGCGGCGAGGGTGAGGACGGGGAACAATCGGCTGCCATTCACTTTTCCTATGAATAGATGACCCATGCCCTCTTTTCTGGCATAGGGCCCCAAATAACAGCTCAGGGCCAGGGCGGATTTCGCGGCCACCGGCATCAGGAGCAGGACGAGCCAAGGTGCGGATTTAGCAGAGTGGGCGGTGTAGAACTCGAACAGCTCGCTTAGGAGCGCGATTTTCAGGAGCAGCCAGGACATCATGGCCAGGGCGCCGTTCGCGCCTATGCGAGAGTCCTTCATGATCTCGAGGACGCGTTCCTTGTCCCGGTTGGAATAAAGGCCGTCAAAAGTGTCCGAAAGGCCGTCCAGGTGCAGGCCGCCCGTCAGAAGGACCTCGGCCAGGACCAGGATGACCGCCAGGAGTAGGGTTCCAATAAACGGCGACAAGATTATGTAGAGGAGGGTAAGCAGACCGCCTATGACGAGGCCCACAGTGGTGAACCAGACAAAGCCCCTATTAAAGTCCTCCGCGTCCGCCTGGATCTCAATGGGCAGCGGCAGGCGCGTAAAAAATTGCAGCATCAAAATCAATGATTTCACGTGACGACCTCACTTTTTGAAAGTGGCAGACAAGGGCAGTGCGCGACCGGCTGTCGTTTCTAATGCCGATTGCGGGAATTTCCTATGGCTTTGGTGTTGGGCGTACTTATTTTATTTTATTTTATTTTATTTTATTTTGACCGGAATCCCGCTCACCAAGAGCCAAACTTCGTCTGACATGGAAGCTATGGTCTGGTTGACCCGGCCCGCAATATCCCTGAAGGCTCTCGCCATGGGATTCTCAGGCACAATGCCCATGCCAATCTCGTTGGTGATCAGGACGCCGCTCATTTTTGAGGCTTTAAGCGCTTCCACAATGGCTCTGGTGTGAGCGATGGCCGCGTCCTGAATCTCGTTGACTTTGGCCGGGTCCGGGTTCTCCCAGTCCACGTCAGGCGCCTCGAGCATCATGTTGCTGACCATCAGCGTCACACAGTCCAGGATGATCCCGTCGTGCTCGACGGCGATGCTCGGGATGACCCGGTCTATTTCAAAGTATTTTTCGACGGTGGTCCACTCCTGAGGTCTGGAACCGCGATGGTGCTTGATGCGGCTTTTCATTTCATCATCAAAAGGGATGGCCGTCGCAATATAGGCAATTCTGGAGGCGAGTTCAGCAATGTAGTTTTCCCCAAAGGTGCTCTTGCCGCTGCGGGCGCCACCCGTGACGAGTACGATTTTCAAACGATTTCAGCTCCTTCTGTGGCTTGCTGCATTGGTTGAATAGTTATGGCAAATGAGAAATTATTCATTTCCTAAGGGTTAGACTTCGCTCAGCACCGTTTTGCCATGTGGACAAAGACCGTTCAGTCCGCAGGTCTCGCAGGCCGGCTTTCGCGCTTTGCACACCCGGCGGCCGTGTAGGATCAAGCAGTGGTGGAGTTTGGTCCAGTGCTCCCTGGGCATGACTTTCATCAGCTCCTGCTCGGTCTTTTCGACGTTCTGGCCTGAGGCCAACCCCAGCCGTGCTGAAACGCGGAACACGTGGGTGTCCACGGCTATGGCCGGCACGCCAAAAGCGTTGCTGACCACCACGTTGGCTGTCTTCCTGCCGACGCCCGGCAGTGCCATCAGCTGCTCCAGGGTCTCGGGCACTTTGCCGTCGTAGTTCTGGGCTAACGTTTGGGACATGGCGAGTATATTTTTGGCCTTGGTATGAAACAGCCCACAGGGGCGGATGATCTCTTCAAGGGTCTCCAGGCTCAGGGTTGTCATGGCCTGCGGTGTGTTGGCGCGCTTGAATAGGATGTTGGTCACCTCGTTGACGCGCACGTCCGTGCACTGGGCGCTCAGAATGACTGCGACCAGGAGCTCGTAATCTGAATTGAAGGTCAGTTCGGGTGCTGCGTCCGGGTAGAGCGCCAGGAGCAGCTCAATCATCTGCGCCTTCTCTTTTTTGGTGGGTTTGGAGACTTTCTTTTTTGCCATGGTTATGCACCTCGATGCTTTATTATAACCATTTTGTAACAGCGTTAAAAGGGTACGTCAATGTTTTTATGTCAATTCACAACACAAAAGTAAACCTAATTTGAAATTTGGCTTAAATTTTTAAGCCGATTCGACTTGGTGATTCAACTTGGTGACGCGGACAACTTTCACTTTGGTGACGCGGACAAAAACGAAACTGGTGACGCGGACAACTTTGAATCCAGTGCCAGAGCTTCACACAATTTACTACAATTCAAGGTTGTCGGTCGTGAAACCATCGGCATAACCTTCAGCCTCAAGCAAACAGAAGCGGGATCGCCTAGGCAATCCCGCTTCCATTTTTATTCCTTTTCCTCTTCTCGTTGGCGATCCTCTTTCTCAATCGCCAGCGCGCCGCCACGGGCGACCACCGACACGGTATCGCCGTCATTGATTTCTCCAGTAATGAGAGCCCGCGCCAGAGTCGTCTCCAGGCTCCGCTGCAGATAGCGCTTCAGCGGGCGCGCCCCAAAGGCTGGATCATAGCCCTCCTTGAGGATCAGCGCTTTCGCCGTGTCATACAAGTGAATTTTAATCTCACGTTCGGACAGTCGTTTTTCAATGGACGCCAGCAGCAAATCAAGGATCTTGGAAATCTCTTCCCTGACCAATGGCTTGAACAGAACTGTTTCATCCAAACGATTCAGAAACTCCGGCCTGAAAGCATGTTTCAGCTCGCTGAGCACCGCGTTCCTGACCCCCGCCCTCAAATGGCCTTCCGCGTCCACCCCTTCAAGGAGCATTGGAGCGCCAATATTTGACGTCAGAATCAACACGGTATTCTTGAAATCCACCGTGCGGCCCTGGGAGTCGGTAATTCGGCCATCATCCAAGATCTGCAGCAGCACATTGAACACATCCCTGTGAGCCTTTTCCACTTCGTCAAACAGCACCACCGAATATGGCTTGCGTCTCACGGCTTCCGTCAGCTGTCCGCCCTCTTCGTAGCCCACATACCCCGGAGGCGCCCCAATCATGCGCGCCACGGAGTGTTTCTCCATGTACTCCGACATGTCAATCCTGACCATGTTGTCCTCGCTGTCAAACAGCGCCTCAGCCAAGGTCTTGGCCAACTCCGTCTTACCAACGCCGGTCGGTCCGAGGAACAGAAACGATCCAATTGGCCGGTTCGGATCCTTGATCCCAGAGCGAGACCGCAGAATCGCGTCCGCAACCTTCTGCACCGCCTCATCCTGGCCAATAACCCGCCCGTGAAGAATCTCCTCCAGCCTCAGCAGTTTTTCACGCTCGCCTTCCATCATCCGTGCCACAGGGATGCCCGTCCAGCGGGAGACAATTTTCGCGATTTCTTCAGGGGTCACACTCTCCCTCAGCAGCGTATTCTCGCCACGTCCCTCAGATTCCAAAACCGCCTGAGCCAGCGCTTTTTCCAGCGCCGGGATGTCCCCATATTTGAGCTGCGCCGCCCGGTTTAAATCATAATCCCGCTCCGCAGCCTCCGCTTCGTGATGCAGTGCCTCCAGCTGTTCCTTCAGCGCGCTGACCTTGGAAATGGAAGATTTCTCACTCTCCCAAACCGCCATGAGGGATTTCAGCTCATCCCGGCGCTCAGAAATGTCCCGGCGAAGGTTGTCAAGGCGCTTCAGGCTCGCCTCATCCGTCTCCCTGACCAGCGCCGCCTCTTCGATCTCCATGCGCATGATGTCCCGACTGACCTCGTCCAGCTCCGTCGGCATGGACTGGAGCTCTGTCTTGATCAGCGCGCAGGCCTCGTCCACCAGGTCAATGGCCTTGTCCGGCAGGAACCTGTCCGTGATATAGCGGTGTGACAGGATCGCCGCCTGAATCAGGCTGGCGTCGTGAATCGTGACTCCATGATAAATCTCATAACGCTCCTTGAGCCCCCGCAGAATCGAAATGGTCTCCTCCACCGTTGGCTCATCGATCATCACCGGCTGAAAACGTCGTTCCAGCGCTGAATCTTTCTCAATATATTTCCTGTACTCATCCAGTGTTGTGGCGCCAATGCAGCGCAGCTCTCCGCGCGCCAGCAGCGGCTTGAGCATATTGCCGGCGTCCATGGACCCCTCCGTCCGCCCCGCTCCGACAATGTTGTGAATCTCATCAATAAACAGGATAATGCCGCCTTCACTCTTGGCTACCTCATCCAGCACGGCCTTAAGACGTTCCTCGAACTCGCCCCGGTACTTCGCGCCCGCAAGCAGCGCCCCCATGTCCAGGGAATAAACGCGCTTATTCTTCAGGTTTTCAGGCACATCCCCCCGCACAATCCGCTGGGCCAGACCCTCGACCACTGCCGTTTTGCCGACCCCCGGCTCACCGATCATCACTGGATTATTTTTCGTCTTGCGCGACAAAATCCGAATAGTATGCCGAATCTCCTCTTCACGCCCAATCACCGGATCCAGCTTATTCTCCGTGGCCCGTTTCACCAGGTCCGTCCCGTATTTCTCCAGGGCGTCGTAAGTTCCCTCAGGATTATCCGTGGTGACCTTTTGATGCCCCCGCACCGCCTGCAGTTGCTGCAGGAAGCTGTCCCGGCTGACCCCCCGCTGCTCCAGCCGCTGTCTCAGTTCTTTTGGCGCATGGGCAATCAGCCCCAGCATCAGGTGCTCCACACTGACGTAGTGGTCCCCCATAGCCTCCGCCTCTTGGTCCGCCTGGTTCAGCGCCTTGGTCGCTTCGCTCGAGAGCATGGGCTGGCTCCCCCCGCTCACTTTAGGTTTTTTGCCGATGGTCTCCCGTTCCACATTCTGCAGCCCACTCACATCGATCTCCATACGCTTCAATATGGATGGAATGAGACCTTGGGGATCCGCTAAAAGCGCCTCTAAAACATGATCCAGATCCACAGTCGGATTTCCGTTTTCAACACTTTGATTTATGGCGTGCTGTAACGCCCTCATAGCATTTTGCGTGTATTTTTCAGGATTCATTCAAATCACCTCATTTGTATTTAAAGAATTTGAGTTTCTAACGGTTGGTTTTCATTAATTCAAAATAGAGTTTTTCCAGGGACGGCTCAAACCCCGGCCCGCCTTCCTCCCTGCCAAAGTAGAGATTAAGCGACCGGTTGATCCACTTGCAGGTGTTGAGCAGCAGGTCCGCCACCTCTTCGCTGGTGGTTTCCAGCGCGTTGAAGTGGTATTGGCGGATGAACCGGGTGCCGTCGAAGGCCGTCACCGGTGCTCGTCCTTGATCTCTTGGAAGCAGGTTCATTCTATCCCATGCGTCAAGCGGCAGCGCCTCTGGAAGCGGCGAAGTCAGCATTCCGCCTCGCCGGGCCTCGTTGATTTTCAACACTTCCATATTGTCCAGCCGCATGAAAAAGTCCTTAAGCAGCGACAGCAGTGCCGCTGAGGTTGTCCTCGTTGAGATCCTGAGCGTCGCCGTCAGCCACTGCTCTGACATGCTGAACTGAATCTGAAACAGAATTTTGGGTTGATAACGGTAGGTCAGGGCTGTGCGAAATTCAACAGCGTTATCCGCAACATCCTGGAGAACAGACACTGTATGAAGCATGGCCATACGTTCATTCAGCATGCCCACAATTTCTGAAAAACGAATCGATGGGAGATCTATCCCATAATGCCTTGCCAGCAAGTCATCAATGAGCTGGGATCGACTCTTGCCAGTCCGCGCGCATTCTCTGTCCACCTTGGAAACTGTCGCGTTCGACAACACTAAGCTGATGATGCTCTTTGACATGGTCTCACCTGCCTTTCGCTATATCCTCAACTATATTTTGTCACCAAATTATTATTTTGTCAACGATATTATTAATTACAAATACAAATTAAAACAGGTGACGCGGACAAGTTTCGAACCAGTGACGCGGACAGCTTTCAGTTTTGGGGACGGTAATATATTTGTAACACTGATCCCATTTTTCGCATTCGATCAAACCACTAAGTTCTAATGCTTATTCAAAAATAAAAAAAAAAACAGACCCAAAGGTCTGTTTGCAATAAACTGCTATGGTTTTGATTCCGCCGTGCCTTCTGTCACTTCAGCTTCAATGCCCATCCAAGGCATTTCTTTAAAATACGGCATCAACTCTGCCAGCGGAACAGAAATGACATTGTACACCGCCGCCTTGTCGTTCTCCAAATAGAAAAAGTTGAGATTATCTTCTTCAAAATAAATGCCAAGCCATGGCCCGAACTCGCTTGAGAAAGTTTCATCCGCGCCCTGAAGAAGCGCTGTAAGCGCCTTCTTCGACACCTCATCATTCAGGAACAAAGTCGATGCATTAATCTCCCTCGACGTTCCCGCAACAAGATTCACTGAAAACATGACATCATAAGTGCTCTTCTCATGAGGCTGCAACCCTCTGATCACCACCGACAGAATCTCATCATCCATCCGCGTGATCTCATAGTCCAGAGTGACCTGATCCCCATCATCATTCGCCGATACCACATAGCCATTGACCGCTGAATAAATAGCGTCGTTGATCTCATTTTGAAGCTCAAGATCCCCCAGACCTTCTATGACAGGGTATCTCACCTCAGCCTTTTCAGATCGAATCCAGGCTTCCTTCTGTCCATAACTCGCTGCCTGAGACTCCCCTGCCATTCTGGATGCAGGTTCACCACCCGACAAATTTTCCGCACCCGCTGCCATCATACTCTGAACCACTTCGCCTTCAGCTGCCGTTTCAGCCTGATCCGCTGTGTCCTGAGCCGCCTCTTCCGCCAATATACCCACGGTCGAACCTTCTGCAGAGCCTTCCGGCGCCTTCTTTGCTTCATTATTTTGAGCGGTGCATCCCCCAAGGAAAACGACCGCTGATAGAATCATCCCAAGCACTTGCATTATTTTTTTCGTTCGCAACCAAACACCTCCCTTACTCCAACATAATACCTCAAAAGGATTAAGAAAAGATTAAAGGAATGAAAGTAATTCAAATTTTGTTTCACTTCATTTGGAAAAGGGGTGCCGGAAAGCAGAGGAAGGGGGAATAGGCACTAGCCGCTGCTGCCAACTTATTCCAACAAAAGGAAAGCCGATGGCGCACCCGCGTCATCAGCCTTCCCACCTTTTCAACGGGCTATGCCCTCGTCAACTGATCAAACTCTTCCACCAACTCACCAAACAGTTCCAGGGCCTGATCCACCGGCGCTCCGGAAGCCATGTCCGCCCCCGCGCGCTTCAAAATCTCTATTGGATACGCGCTGCGGCCCGCACCCAAAAACTCCAGGTAACGCTCCGCCGCCCCCGGCTCCTTGTCCAGGATCGCCTTCGACAGTGCGATCGCCGCCGAGAAGCCCGTGGCGTACTGGAAGACGTAAAAGTTGTAGTAGAAATGCGGGATCCGCGCCCACTCAATGGCAATCTCGTCATCGATCACCACGTCCGGCCCGTAATATTTTTCATTCAGGCTGCGGTAGAGCGCCTTGAGACCATCGGCAGTTATTGCGCCGCCCGCCTCCACCGCCCCGTGGATCTCACGCTCAAACTCCGCGAACATGGCCTGCCGGAACACCGTGGTCCGGAACTGGTCCAGGTAGTGGTTCAGCAGGTGCAGCCGCTCCGCCTTGTCCTTAACGCGCTTCAGGAGATAATCGTTGAGAAGCGCCTCGTTCGTGGTCGACGCCACCTCCGCCAGGAAAATGCTGTAGTGCCCATAAAGATATGGCTGCCGATGGTGAGTCATATAACTATGCATCGAGTGCCCCATCTCGTGGGTGAGCGTAAACACGCTGTCTAGGGTCCCCTGGTAATTCAGCAGAATATACGGCTTCGAGTCATAAGTCCCCCAGGAATAGGCGCCGCCGCGCTTGCCGGCATTCTCATACACGTCAATCCAGCCCTCATCAAAGGCCGACCGAACCGTCTCCACGTACTCTGTGCCAAGCGGCTCCAGGCTTTCAATCACCTGCGCCTTGGCCTCTGAATAATCCATCTTCTTCGTCACCGAAGGAATCAGCGGTACATAGAGGTCATACATATGCATTTCCTCAAGTCCCAGGATCCTTTTCCTAACCGAAATATACTGGTGAAGTTTTGGCAGATTCCTGTGAATGGCCTCTATCAGCTGGTCATATACCTTCACCGGCACATGATTCTCAAAGAGCGCCGCCTCTCGGGCACTCTTAAAGTTGCGGGCCTTGGCGAAAAACTGGTTCTTCTTGACCTCCGCCTGAATCAGGCTCGCCATGGTGAAAATGTGATCCTGATAGCACTGGTAGTAGGCCTTGAAGGTATTTTGCCGAAGGGTGCGGTCCTGGCTCTCCATAGTCGGAATGAAATTGCCGTGAGTGAGCTGAATCTTATTCTCCTCAGCGTCTTCCACCACCGGAAACTTCATGTCCGCCGCGTTCAGCATTTCAAACACGGTGCTCGGCGCAGAAGCCAGATCCCCCGCCATGGCGAGGAGCGCTTCTTCTTTTTCCGAAAGCGTATGGGCTTTAAACCTTAAAATGTTGTCCAGGTATTGCTTATACTCCGCCAGCGGACCAGCGCCCATGTACAGGCTCATGATGGCTTTATCAATCGCCATAATCTCAGGCACCAAAAACGCCCCCGCTTCCTGGGCAGCCACGGACAGGGATTCCATCCTGGACACCAGTGCCTGGTGCTCGCCAATCCGGGTGTCTTCATCCAGCTGCATCTTGGCGAAGGTATATAAATTGGAGATCCTTCTGGACAGCGCCAGTTCCGCGTCAATAGCGCCTCTGAGGGTGTCCGCGGATTTTCCGGTCTTGCCCTTAAACGCAGCAAGGGCCTCTATCAGCTCTCGCGTCCCTGCAAATTCCTGTTCCCAGGCTTCCACATCCGGGTACATTTCCCGTATGGCCCACCGGTGCTCCGCCGGGATGTCTTGTCGCTGCGACAACGTATTCACAATCTTTCGTCTCCTTCCAATTCCAGCCCGTCTGAGGTTTGCCCACAGCGGCTGGCTTGAAAATTTTTCTGTATGTTAGTGTATACCTTGCAAAAGGACCTGCGAAACAAAATGATGCCAATTTTTGAGACTTTCTTAAGTTTCGAGTGGTATAGTAAAAATAGATTTTCATCTTTTGAGAACGAAAGGATCCGGTGAGATCATGAGACAAAGACTATTTGACCTATTTGGGCGACTCGGGCTGTCAAGCCGGGTGCACTCATTCAGACATTTCACTTCTTCCAGCCGGTCAGGCAGCCGTCTGCTGTCCAGCCTTCTGATCCTTCTGATTCTAAGTACCTCAGCGCTGCTGGGGGCCTGTACAGCGACGCCCCCTGAGGAAGTTGAGACGCCGGTGCCGGAACCATCGGCAGAAGAAGCCCTTGAAGAGGCGCTTTACAGCCTGATGGCCGAAGACGCTGAGCTCGACGTGGTCACGGCGGCCTGGCTGAAGGCCCTGGAGGCCACCGAGGACGAGCAGGTCAAGGACCGCATCACCTCCCGCTGGTTTGATCACGCCAAATACCAGACCAGCGTGCTGTCCCGGGCGCTGTACAGCGAAGACGGCGACGCCGCGAGCCCACTCTTCGACGTCTACAACACCCTGTTCGAGCGGCAGTGGGACGCCGCCAAGATCAAGGACATTGAGGATCCGGCGCTGCGCAGGTACTTCGAGGTCCTGGACCAGAGCTTTATGCGCATGGTCGAGTACGGCGAGTACGTGGGGCCGGGCTTTGATTTTGACCGCCTCTCAAAGCTCAGTGCTTTAGCCGATGGTTTCAAAACCTACTTCAGCCTCTCCGCATCCTATTATGGCTTCCTGGCGGAAGTATACCAAACGGGCCTCCTGCCGTACAACGCCTTCGCCGATTACACGCTGAAGGTGGAGGAGGCAATTGAGGCGTCGGACTCCCCCTACCAGACTGTCTACCTTGAGCCGCTGCTGAGATGGTCCTACGGCATGCTGTTTTCCGGCACCATGGGAATTGGTCCCTTCAACTATGAAACCAAAACGCTGAATCCGGAGTTTGAGGCTTTGCTTGAGGGTGTGATGGATCGTGCGCCGGACAGCGGCCTCGCGGAGCTCGCCTCAAAGGTTATAGATCTGCCTGACGGTACCGATGCCTCAGAGTACGCCTATGTCGACGCAGTGCAGAACTTCAGACGCTTTGGCTTTGACTCCCCTAAGGGCATTAAATCTATTTACAATTACAAGCACCCGACGTTTTACGAGTCCCGTCCTGAGTTGTATGGCTTTGAAGACATGGCGGTCATGAGCACCATGGAAGGCAATTTGAATTTGATTATGGAGCAGCTCAAGGAAAAGGTCGCCTGGGGTAAGAATCCCAAGGCGTCCTACAACCTGGGGTTCTATCTCGAGTTCGCCAATGACCGCTGGGCCAGCTTCCAGCTGGCAGCCTCCTCCTTTGATCCGGAGACTGAGATTAACATCAATATTAATGAAGCAGTGGTATTTGATCTGACCACCGGTAAGCGAGTGACACTGGACGAATTTTTAGGGGATCCCAGCGGCGCGGCTGCAGACAAGCTTGAAGTCATCCTCATTGAGCAGGCCAAGCAATACATGGATCTGGCCTCCACCGTTCAAGTGGACATGAGCCAGCGCTTCAGCCTGGGAGAGGATTATATCCTGGCCATGCTGCCGCCAAAAACGCTGTCCGAAGCACAGGTCTATGATATGTTTGTAGATGTTCGGTATGGGCTGGCCTTTCCTGAAGTGGACGTCCGGTCGAGACTGCTGCCTTAGATAGGTGCCTAATATGACTTCGAAGAAAATAACCCCGCAAGGAGGCAACAACATGTCTGCTGCCAGGAAAACCATCACTGTTCAAGTTGGCTGCCGTACGGAATGGCGCGCCCTTGAGAACGCTCTAGATGTCATGGCACCCCTTGTTCCAGAAGCACTTGGCCCGTTCTCACACTATCACAGCATGACCCTGGAGGGCGTCGACCTCATTCTGTTTCAGGGCGGACCCTCCAAAACCGTGGCCGGCGCGGCTTGCCAGCATGCCCTGTCAGCCCATAGACCTGACCTGCATGTTATGCTGGGGACTTGCGGCGGTGTCAGCGGGAAGCCTGCAATTGGCGGCCTTTTGTATGCAGATCGGGCGGCGCAGTATGATTGTATCGACCGCCTCTGTGACACCAATGATTTTTTCTACGAGGCCTATGATGTCCACATTGACAACCACTGGATCAGAGAGGTGTTGGAACCTTTGGGGTTGGTGAGTGGAACAGTTGCCACGGCGGATCAGGATATTGATTTTGCCGTCAGAAAGACCTTAATGGCGCATCATGCCGATGTCGCCGACTGGGAATCCGCCGCCGTCGCGCTGGTCTGCCATCACAATCACGTGCCTGTCCTGATTTTGAGAGGCGTTTCGGATATTCCTGAGGAAGATTTGTCCCAAGTGGATCAAGCCGAAAGCTTCATCAATAGGACGCCAGAGATTATGGCGGCTTTTGCCGGCTTGCTTCCGGTTATTGTAAAGCAGCTCACCCTGCGTCAACCCCTGCGCAATACCAGAATTCCGTTGTATGCGAGACCTTTCGAGTTGTTGTGATAAGGATAAAGGTGCCAGTGGCTTCAGCCGCAGGCACCTTTTATATTTTGGAAGTCGGTGTCTGACACCGACTTCCGTCTTAAAACAGGACGGGATGCGCCGCATCCCCACCAAGGCCTTGGAAGATTTCCGTGCCCTCCACCGCCTCGTAATCCACCTCACAGGCCATCTCCATAACCTCAGGATACTGGATGCCAAAGTCAAATCTGGCGTATTTCCCATTTTCACTGTACATGTAAAACGAACGGTATTGTCCTGACTTTTCACCACTGAGTGTAATTGGGGCATGCACGGTGTGAAAGGCTTGTAGCAGAGTGCCATCGGATTTCAGGATCATCAGGGCGTCACCTTTAGTCGTGGTGAAATTGGCACCGTACAGCCACACAAGGGTTTCGGGGTGCGAACGTCAATAAAAAAGTAGACCACGTGCTGGAAAAAAAGTAGACCACTTGCGATGGTAAAAAAGTATACCATTCTGGCCTTTGTGATGGGAAAAAAGTAGGCCACTAGGACCCTATAATAGC
>Ga0302240_1000938_pt1 | contig 25737 bp, 18 predicted proteins | sample AAG_UR_His_MG_FD_193538 | JGI IMG/M metagenome (GOLD analysis project Ga0302240, IMG submission 193538) | Enriched activated sludge microbial communities from anaerobic digester in WTTP, New Holstein, Wisconsin, United States - AAG_UR_His | ecosystem: Engineered > Bioreactor > Anaerobic >... | reverse complement strand
TGAAATCTGTTATTACAGAATATACAGTTTTGTATTTATTTAAGTTATAACTTTCTCCTTTGACGGCATATCTTTTGCTCCAGAGCCCGGACAGAGACAGGTGTATATATTTTTTGGATACTTTTTTACCTGTTGCGGTACTTAGAAGAAGGAAATATAAAAGAATTTATTGAATTTAAAGATAAAGTAACCATCCAGTTAACAGGTTTTTTATTGACATTCTAATGCCTGTTACATAATTATAAGAGGTGAATATATGTCAAAGTATAACGTAATGACAGGTGAGATGCTTATCCTGAAATGTAAGACATCCTTTCACGTTTCACGTTTTACGTCTTACTTCTCACTCTTACTTCTCACTCTCTTAATCTTTTCGTTCTTCACCCCTCCCGCTTTTTGCCAGGACCCGAATGCCCCTTATGACTCCAATGCCATTAAAGTACACCTGGAACAGGGGAATAAATATTTCAAAGAAAGTAAGATTTCTGAAGCACAGAAGGAATATGAAGAGGTTCTAACTCTGAATAATAATTGTCCCGAGGTATGGTATAACCTGGGACTTCTTTTTGAAACCCAGGGAGATAAAGAGGGCGCTATAGAGTCTTACAAGAATTATCTGATTCTTTCTCCAGGAGCAAAAGATACAAATACTATTACCTCCTGGATATTTACCCTTGAAGGTGAAAAGCTTTATGAAAGTGGTGATTACCAGGAAGCTCTTGAGAAATTTAAAGAAGCTGTAAAACTAAATTCTTTATACGCTTATGCTTTTTTCGATCAGGGTCTGGTATATGATAAGCTTGAAATATATGACCTTGCCACAAAGGCCTATGAGATGGCAGTAAATGTGGACCCCAATTATGGTAATGCTCATTTTAATCTTGCTATTCATTATGAAGCTGATGGTAAATATAAAGAAGCTATCAAACATTATCAGGAGTATTTAAGGATTTTTCCCAATGCAAAGGATGCTAAAGGAGTAAAGGCATGGGTTGAGGAACTTAAGAAGAAAAAGTGAGAAGTGAAGGGTTAGGAGAAGGTTATGGTTTAGATTTAGAGTACTTTAAACTCTTAATTCTTGCTTTCATCAGCTGCTTTCTATAATTTTCTTTGTAATTATTTAATTTGTCATAGGGAATCAATCCCTGTATATACAGGTTAAAAGCTGTGATAAGATTGTTTTGAGCTTCTGATAAATTCGGTATGTTCTGTGTTTTCTTTGTTTTTATTTCGCTGAATATATATTCAGGTGGGAATTCATATGTCAGGGTGTTTAAATGAGATACCGGGTAGATATCTTTTAAGGTTTTATAATCATTTCTCAGCTTTTTAGTTTTCTCCTCCAGTTCCTGCATTTTTATCTTCAGGTCATGATTGATAAAAAGTTCTTCTACAAGCTTCTTTTTTTTAGTTGCTAATTCAATATGTTTTTCTATAATAAATATTTCTTTTCCTCTTTCCCCGGAAGTTCTTTTAAAATCTTCAGCCAGATATTCTTTCAAGCAAGTAATGTAATCAAATTCTTCTTTATAATTTTTGCCGTCTTTTAACCCGCCTATATACTTCTGTTTGAGAGCCAGATGATAAAGAATAGCTTTATAGTATAGAGTTGAGGTTTTTACATAGTCTATATGAGCTTCTGCTAAATTAAGATGAATAGATGCTTCTGTAAGTAATATAAAGGATCGGACAGGTTTTTTTTCATTTTCATATGAAATAGAGGGAAAATTTTCTATTATTGTAAGAGGTTTTGAAAAATCTATAAAGTTTCCCTCTGAATCTTTCATTTTTATATCTACATGATCGCTCCAGCAGAGAGCTATAATATAATCACGGGAAACCCGCTGTCCTACAACTACCAGAGGCTTTACATGTCCGTAAGTCATACTTTTTCCATCATGTGACAGTACTGTTATTCCATATTCTTCCCCGTACCAGGGCGTTACAGCAGTTACTATTCCAGGCCATCCGGCAGGAATTTTTGTTCCCTTTTCAAGATATATGTCATAACCATTATGTAATCCTGCTTGAGCTCTATATTTAGATATATTTCTCCATTCTCTGAATCTACCTGTTATCTCGGCTGCCGGGAAATATTTTCTCGTGAGATTAAGATAATCCATAAGAGGTGAAATTGTAGAGGTAGTGGTGATTTTAGTGGAATGATCCGGTATGGTGCTTAATTGTAAGAATTTTAATCTTGCTCCAGCAAGGTTAGTTTTAAGTTTTATCTTATTCTTTTTATATAATTCCAGTCTATCTTTATAGAGAGACTGAATTTTCTGCGGGTCTGATGTGTTAGCCAGACTGAAGTCTGGTGTTAGACTATTAAAGATTAATATTATTAATGTGATTTTTATGAGAAGATTTTTTAGCATATAGAGAACTTTATAATAGCGTGAGACGTGAAACAATTGTTTCACGCATCACGCATATTACTGGTATGTATTTTGTCAAAATATTCATTAATATTATTATATTGCAAAATCATTGCCAGAATTTTATAAAAAAAATAAACAGGCACATTGCCTGTTTATTTTTAAGTAATTTAATTTGTCAGATCTATTATTGTATCTACTGTGGCAGGATTATTAGCCACATTAATTCTGAATACTGTATCACTCCCTGCATTTGTAACATAAATGTAATTTATATCTGATGAATCACTGTTTATATCATAAGGTACATTCAAAGTTCCACCTGTAATTGGCATGGTCTCTACAATTCCTGTAAAGAAAAATCTTGATATAGTATTATTTTGATTTGCTGTAAAAGCACGATCATTAGAATAAAAAACATCTACACCAAAAGGCCATTGCTGTGTTGCTACAGGTGAATATATATTATAGTTCCTGGTAACTACATCATATACTGTCATATTATTAGAATCAAGGTTGGCAATACACCCATTCCCACCTCCAATGTCTATATCCATTGGATTATTACCTGTGAGCAGACTGACAGGAGCAGTCGCAGGGTTGGAAGCATTCAGTATAATTACTTTATTGTCAGTCGGAGCAGGACCTGTATTTGTTATATGAAGTTCTCCACCTGTAGCTGTCTGATTGAATGCTATATATACAGGAGATATGGCACCTGGAATATCGTATACTGTTGTATAGACATCAGGAGCAGGAAGAGGCGTGTCTAAACTATTAATAGGTATAACAAGCAGTTCAGCATTTCCCCAGTCTACTACATATATAATACCATTCCCAGTAGCTATTCCAACGGGTACTCTCTGTACATTCCCTGCTGGAAGAGGGATGTTTCTTACTGAATTATTTATGAGATTAATTTCTGAAAGATCTCCACTTCCTGAATTTGTTATATAGGCAAAGGTATTTGTAGTGGCAACCCATTCCGGTTCGGTTCCTACAGGAACATGGATTTCATTAAAATTAACTGTACTAAAAATAGCAGCAGTATTACTTCCATATTCTGCTACTATTATTTTTTTAATACCGACACCGGCCTGAAAAGCTATTCCATGAGGTTCTCTTTTTAAAGGACCTTGTGTAGGTGTTGCAGTTGCAGTCGCCGCTATCGTGGAAGTAGGTGTTGCTGTGGGGCCTTCCGGTTTAGTTGGTGGTGGGGGAGGAGGTGGAGCCGGTGGTACAACATTTTGACCGGGTGTGGGAGTTGGACCTGTTGGCGTATTTGTAGGGGTTGGAGTTGGAAGAATATTTCCTTCCTGTAATGTTACTGATATTGTTTTATTTCCAATTACTGTAGCAAAAGTACTGGCTATAATATTTCCTGCTGAACCAATAACTTCAAGTGTATAAGTACCTTCCGGTATATCATTAAAGGTGAATATTCCATTTACATCAGTCACAGTCCTGGTAATCTCACTACCGCCATATCCACTTCTTAATATTACCACAGTTCCGCCTTTCTCTTTTATATCTGTTTTCAAAGGATTTCCCCCTGCATCGAGAACTACACCTGTAATGTTACCTTTTGCAGGAGGGATAACAGTCTGCTGGCTTACTGGATCAACAATGATAGGTCCCTGATAAGAGCTGTTGCTATCACCGCATCCAACTACATATAATATAAGTAAAAAAACTAATAATAAACAGGGAAGTCTTAAAATACTAAATTTTTTCATATTTTCCTCCTTAAGAAAATTATATATATTATAAATAAATAAATTGCAGTACTGTACATTATAATCTTTTCTTTTAATAATTACAAGAAAATTTTATAAATTTATTCTTTTTCCTCATGTTTGCTTTATGAGAATGAAAGTGATATAATTTGATAAGCCCTGAATTATATATAGTTATTCGTAAAGCGTGATGCGTGATGGGTATAATAACCTGTTACGCATTACACATTACACATCACTCATCTATAAGAATTTTTGTCATAGAAGGTTGCATTTTTATGTGGTTCTTTAGAAGCAGAGCTGTTGTGCCTCCAGTAGATATTGCTTATATAGACAATGTTCTTAACTTTATCAATGCCGGAGATGTAGACACTTTTTGTTCAGAGGTTAAAAAACATGAAAACTTTCTGGAAGATATTGCTTTATATATAAAAAATCAAGATCATCTTATAGCCCTGGATGTATGGTCTTCATTATTTATCTCTCTTACACTGGCTTTCAGAGTGGAACAGAGGGAAAAGGAAGGAAAAATTTTAAATACTGTTTACTATAAACTGGTAGAATTAATTTCACTGATAGTTGAAAGCGAAGATGAGGAAAAGGATGTCTTTCAAAAGATCTCTTCTAAGCTTGCAGATTCTCAGGAATACGGGAGGGAGCTTATAGTTTATAGAGCTTTGAGATATTCTATTCAGTATAATGATGAGGAAGGATGTAAGAAAATCCTTGATAGTAAATTACTGGGGAAAGGGGAAATTTATTTTTGCTCTCTGGATTTTCACGATGAATCCGACCCTGTTGATCAATCTAAATTAATCAAATGGTTTTTATATAGATATGATATATCAAATGCTATAAGATATCTTTCACTGATCTCCTGGAAATGGACTTTTTTAATAAAATTGCTTCACTGGCTTGTAAATAAACGGGGAACTACAATAATTTTGCTGCTTTTTTTCCTCTACTGTAATGTACCCTTTTTAAGAAGTTTTACTATTCCTGAGAGATATTTTTATTATCTTGAATTTATAGTGATTTTCTCTTTTCTGATTGTATATTTAGTCAGTAAAGCCACTTCAAAAGCAATAGATGAAACCAAAGCTTTACTTCTTTTATTTCAGATAAGTCTACCGAGACTGTGGGGTGCTATTTTAATGGGATTAATAACTGTAGCTCTTTCTGAAATAAGCTGGACTTTCCCCCTCAGGATTAAAGAACGTTATTTTTTTATAATATGTATACTGACGTTTATTTCAGCTTTTTTATATTTATATCTGGAGGTGAGTAGTTCTGTAGTAGATTCTAAACAGGCCATTGCCAGGACTTCTAAAATTGTAATACTTGGTCTTATTGAAGCCTTCTTCCTTTCTTTTCTTATCTGTCAGATGTTTTCAGAATCAGTTATGCCGGATCTTATATCTTCTGAAGGCCTGATAGCTTTAAAAGAAGAATATCTTTATAATATATCAAATATTATTGCTATGCCGAAGTTTATACCCAATGTTAAAATTTATCCTCCTCTTATAATTTTATGGTCTTTTTTGTCTCTTCTTATAGGTATGTTTATTCAGAATTTTTGGGACAGGGAAAATTTAATAAGTTCACCCTTTGATAAAGAAATGACCCTTGGTGTTGCTCCCAGGCCTGGAATTAAATAAATTATAAAGATTGAGGTGTGTAAGTATTAATGAATAAAGTAATCTGTACCCTTATTATTATATTACTGTTAATAATTAGTTCTTTTGCAGGAGAAAAAAGTATATGTATTAAAGAGAAAGATGTATGGGGTAGTGGTAAATACCCATATAATTTTAGAATTATTGATGATGCACTATATGCAGGGGGAACACTGTTTAACCCTGAAACACAGGGAAATTCCATAGAAAAAGTAAGGACTTATATAAGACTTCTGAAAGGAATGGGTGTTAAATCAATTATAGCTCTTAATGCCTCTTCTAAAACTGAAGAGAATATAGTAAAGGAAGAAGGACTTATCTATTATTCCTGTCCTATGAATGCAGAAAAAGTACCTACCCTGAAAGAAACAGAAAAAATAATGGAGTTAATTGAAAATAAAGCCTATGTGCACTGTGAATGGGGAGCAGACAGGACAGGAGCAATTGTAGCGAAATATCTCAGAACAAAGAAGGGATATTCTGGTTATGATGCCTGGCAGGCTGTAATAACGGGAGGTAGTCATTCCGGTATAATCGGAGGATTTAAGCAGAATTGCGGTAACAGGAAATTACTCCTTTATTTCTGGCCTGAAGTGGTGAAGGAAAGTTATAAAGTATGTGAAATATATGGGATATAAAGGGGATTTTTGAATGCTGGAGAAATATTTAATTAGTTATAAGCATTTAGCTATAAGGGTTTCTTAAAGCTGAAGTACTGATAGCTGTGGAGGAATTTCTATATGCCATTAAGGTCCCTTAAACCTACATTGATTATAGGCCTTGGAAACCAGGGTAAGAAAGTTCTGGAAGATTTCAAGAGTGAACTTTTTTCTTCTTACGGTCATCTCCCTGCTATTCAATTTCTATCTGTAAATTATAAAGATGAAGTTCTTGAAGAAGAAAATCAAAAGGCTTTAATTCAGGATTTTTTTGCATTCCGCCTTGCAAGAGATGTGCTTTTGGACTGGTTAAAGGATACTAACTGTAATCTGAATGCAGAAAAATTTATAGAGGAGCATAAATTAAGAGATAAATACAGAGAAGAGTTACAGAAGACTATCCTCAGAAAGCCGGAAGGAGATCCTGTAAAGATAAATATTGATGAGAAACCTTATATGGGTTATGACCCTGGAGGCCTTAAAAAAGCTATTGAAACCAACAGGGTAAAATTTGAAACAGACGGAATGACTAAAATAAAAGGAATAATAGATAGTAATCTTTCTACAGGAAAAGAGAAGATACTCTATGACCTGGAGGAAGCTTTAAAAAATAGTAAACTTTTTGATAGGAATACTTCTAATTTTTTAGAGTCCCTGGAAAAAGAAAAAAATCTTATGGAAGTTTCTATAAAAAAAGAACTTGAGAAGGTAAATAAGGATTGTGAATTTCAGAGTGCCCATCTGATGAAACTTCTTGATGGAACTTTAACAGTTACTGATTCCGGTCTTCCTTCTCATAGAAAAAAACTTATAGAGAGTCTTGAAAAAAAATTAAATCTTATGGTGGAAATTAAGGCTTATTCTGCCCTTATAGAGCTTCTTTCAGACTTCGGTAAAACACTTAATCTTAAAATACAGGGAATAAAAAAGCGTCAGAATTTATTAAGTTATATCCAGGAGAAGATTAAGGAAGCCGTCAGGGAAGAAGGTTTAGATGAGAAACGTGATATATATACAGAACAGAGAAAATGTTATGAGAGATTAAAGGGATGTATTAATCGATTAAAAGAAAGATTTTCTCCATTAATTGAAAAAGAGTGGTTAGAACTGGATAGTAAAGAAGAATTTCTTTCAAAATTCAGTCGTTTTTTTCAGGAATGTTTTATACCATCAGATAGAGATGAAGGTATGACTTCAGGAAATATAAGAATTACTCTTACACTGGATGAAATGATCTTACTTCCGAAAGAAACTTCCCCTCATATGGAGAAAAGAAGTTATACCTGGGCTGATTATAATCGATGGATAGAGGGTGAAATTAAAAAAATAAAACAGCGAGAACCTTTACCGGAAGATATTAAAGAAGCTACAAGGGCCATAGCCAGATCAATCTTCTGGGAAAATCTAGATGACATATCAGGAAGATTGGATAAGAAACTAATAGACGTAAGTCTTCTCTCTAACAGAGCAGTATTGAATGAAAAAGGATTTGAACTTGCTGAGGCCAATGATTTTGATATATTTCTTATAGCAGCACTGGATGACCCCCTGGCATCAGGTATTTATATAGATATGATATATCTTACAGAAGATCGGGTAATATATAATCATGGTACTTCCAACAGATACGCTCTTTTATTTTTGCCGGCTTTATTAGAAGGTACAATGAAGGATAAAAATGAAATGCAGTCTATGGCCTGTGCTGCCCTTTCTGAACTGGAGCATTTTCTTCAAAAAAAAGAATTTAAGAAATATTATTATCCCGGCCATCTTGAAGTGGAAATCAAAGAAAAGCCTTTCAATGCTGTATTTCTTGTAGATTATATTAACAGTCAGGGTTTTGCTTTACAGAGCGAAAGTGAAAGAAATCAGATGTTTCGGGAAATGCTTCGTGGTATGATATTAACTCCACTGGGTCCAAATCTTAAATCTCTTCCTCATATAACCTCATCACTGGAAGGCTATGTTGACGGAAAAAATACATCTTATGGATCCTTTGGAATAAGTATTATGCAATTTCCTGCTTCTCTTGTAAGAAAATACTGTGCCTGTCTTTTAGGAGAAAGGATATATTCAGGTATATTACTGAGGGAGGATATTAATGAAAATAAAATAAATCAGGAATATGAAACCTGTATGAATTTTATTAACTCCATACAGGACAGTTCCTTTATTCCTCCCACGCCAAAACTGGATCGAAAGCAATTTGAAGGAGTAGACCCCTCTATATTGATGAATCGCATAAAACATGAAGCAGGTTTACTTGAAAGTCGTTTTACAGAGGAAATACAGAGGGATTTTCAGAAACAGGAAAATTTAGAAAAAATTCAGACCACTGTAAAAGATCATGTGAATTTACTTTCAAAAGATACTTCTACGGCTTTAAGAAGTGTTCCTGTATTTATGGATAAAGTTTATAATGAAATAAAAGCAAAAAAAGAGGAAACAAAAAAGAAATATCAATATATCAGAGAAATTGTTCAGCAGGATGAAAAAAATCACCTCGGGACTTTTGATCTTTTTCAATCTGTTATTGATTCATTTGCCATACCTTTTATAGGAGCAATTATACCTGCAAAAAGGATTAAATTAATCGGTATTTTATCCTGTATACCATTGCTTATAATACTTATTGCAGCTATTATAATATTACCCCTATTTATTCTATTTTTCGCTTATCTGGTACCATTCTTTTGGTACCTCCGATCATGGAAATGTTATTTTGAAAGATATTTCGAAAGCCGTGATGCTCTTTTCAATCATATTGATAATAAAATTTTAAATAGAGGCAAGTTAATATCTCTGGAATTTAAACTGAGAGAATTAGAGAAAATAGAGGAATTCTGCTTGAATTATATAGATTATTTTGAGAAAATTATAATGAAACTTTCCGGTATATCTAAAGAATTTAAAGAAGAAGCAAAAGATATAAGAGAAGAGATCTTTGCTCCCAGAGGTGCTCTAACATATTTACTTATAACAGATAAATATATAGAAACCTATCGTAAAGATGGTGAAAAAACACTTTCTTATGAGGCTAAATCCCTTTATGAAAATATTGGAAACTGGGATGATCCATCTCCTGTATTAAAAGAAAAAACGACAAAAATTCTCTGGGAAAGATATGCCTTTATACAGGAGATAAGTGCCGATGAACTTCTCAGGGGACAGGAAAATTCTCTCTTTAAAATAGAAGATATCCTCAGAATGAGTCATCCTTTCTGGACTATTGATGAGATAAAACTGTCTCAGAGTGGAAATAGAGGAAAGATTTATTTTTGCGGTGTAAGAGGCGCTGAAGAGAGTTTTCTTGCAAAGGGTTTAAAGGAGAAACCACTTTTTTCAAATATGATATTTTTTAATCTTAATAATCCCCATATACTGTTACTTGGTCAGATAGAAACAGGATCTCCTCTTTTTGCATTAAAGACTTTTTCTCAAATGAGAAAGAGTTATAAGTTTCTTTCTACCCAGAAAATATACAGGGCTATTGAAGATGCCACTACTGAAGTTTTACCTCTTAAAATGACGGAAAAGTATAGTCAAATAAGAAGAATATATCTTCCTTCTACTCTTCTGGGAATTTATAATGCCCCTCTCCATATGGAAGAGGCAGAGATTTATCAGAATCTTATAGATAATCCTGATTTTTTGTCTATAATAGAAGAAAAGCTTCAGAGATTTATTCAAGAACAGGGTAAAGATACTGTTATAAAAAGATTGATGGAAATTTCCAGTGAAAAGACTTTTTCTGCTGAAGACAGAGAAGTTATAAGGGAATATATTAACGATTTGAGACGTGAGACGTGAAGAGTGTGGAGGGGCAGAACAGTGTTCTGCCCTTTGTGAGACTGATCACCCATCACCCATTAGCCATCACCATTGAAAGGAAGGTTTGATATTTATGAGAGAAATAAATAGAAGAAGCTTTTTAAAGGCCTGTGCAGGCACTCTGTCGACATTCTGTCTGGGAGGGATGCCTCGAAAAATAGTGGCTCAGGATAATAAACTGGATATAATAATAAAAGGAGGAACTATTGTTGATGGTTCTGGTCATGTAAGTTTTAAAGCAGATCTGGGAATAAAAAACGATATTATTGCTGTTATAGGTGATCTATCTGCATACTCCGGGCAAAAGATAATTGATGCTACTGATAAAATAGTCTGTCCCGGTTTTATAGATATACATACTCATTATGATGGATGTGTAAAACCTGACCTGCCTGATGTGCCGACTAAATATACAGATGGTATATATCAGGAAAGATTAAATAAAATATTACTCTTTCAGGGAGTAACTACTGTAATCGGTGGTAACTGCGGGTATTCTCCTTTAAATCTGGAAAAACATTTTGCCATTATGAAAAGAAAAGGTATTGCTCTTAATTATGGAGTTTTAATCGGTCATGCATCTCTAAGACAGAAAATAACAGGTTCTTCAAGGAAAGTTACACTTTTAACAAATGATGAAAAATCCGAATTAGAGCGTATCCTTATGAGGCTTATAAATCTGGGTGCTCTCGGTGTATCTACAGAACTTGAAAACTCTCCTGCTGCCCTTGCAAATACAGAAGAACTGCTATACCTATGTAAAATTATTGCCCCTTACAAATGTATGCTCGCTATACACAGACGAAGTGAAAATGAAGAAGCAGTTCGTTGGACTCAAGAGGCTGTAGATGTATGCAAGAAAGGTCAGATTACTGTTCAGATTTCTCATCTCAGGCTTATAGGAAAACCTTACTGGAATATGAATGATGCCATGGTAGGTGTAGTATCAAAGGGTGTAGGTGCAAAATTCCCTGTGAGATGTGACTTCTATCCTTATGATTCCTGTCAGGGAAACCTGGAATATATATTTCCTCTATGGGCAAAAAAAGGAGGGTCCCTTAAGCAAAACCTTAAAGATTCAACTATGAAAGCCAGAGTCAGAATGCATCTACCGGAACAGTTTAATTTAATATCAGCCGAGAATATAATAGTTTTTTCAAAGGCTTTACCTGATATATATGGTAAAAATCTTGTAGATGTTGCAAAAATACTGGATAAAACTCCAGCAGAAGCTGCCATAGAAATTGTTCTGGCAGATGAAAGCGGAAACGGCGGTCCTGTAATTTACCGTTATGCCATTTCAAGAGGCAATTATGAGAGCCTGGTTAAATCAAGTTTTGCCATTATATCCTCTGATGGAGGAATAAATTATGATGATCCTGAAATGACAAGTGTTGATCCCAGGATATTCGGTACATTTCCTAAATTATTTGGTCTTTATGTAAGGGATAAGAGATTTATTTCTGTTGAATCTGCTGTACAGCGTGTTACCTCTCTCCCGGCAGAACAATTGGGCTTAAAAAATCGCGGATTATTGAGGGAAAAAATGATTGCCGATATAGTAGTATTTGATCTTCAGACTATTGCTGATCTGTCAACTTATGAATCTCCCCCTCGGTACCCTGCAGGTATAGAATATGTAGTTATATCAGGAAAGGTTGTTGTTGATAAAGGTTTATTTACAGGAGTAAAAGCAGGGAAGATAATAAAGAAATTTGAATGAATTAAAGGGCTTTAAAGTAAATTGTCGAATCTTAGCCGAATGTTAGTTGTTATATATTTGAAAGCTAATAGATAATAAATGATGCGAAAATATGTAAAGAGAACGTCAGCAAATATATATTTTATTTTAGTTATTCTAATTTTCTCTCTTTTGTTTGTTATTTATGGTTTAATGCGGTATATGTTCAGTACTGATACCTCTGTTCTAATTCATGGGGCCTTTATAATTTCAGGTATTGTTTTTGCATTTCTATCAGTTGGCATTCTTCTTGAGTTACTTGAGAGTGAAGGCATAGAATATATAGTGAGAGATGATACGATTTCCATAGCTAAATTATGGTTTTTAAAAGGATATTCTTTAAAGTGGAACAATATTAAAGTGTTTAATACGTATAAAATCGGGTCCGGAGATCATTATAAAAGGCTTTATATCCTTAAGGATGATGAAGGACAGGAACTTGGTTTCGGAGAGGAATTATATAATGTTCAGGAGTTAGTTCAATATATAAAAGAAAAAACTGGAATTGAACCGGTAGAACAGTTGTTACCAGAGAAAATTAATATAAAGAATTTTTATTATTTTACACGTAAAGAAAAAGATATTAACCCATATACTTCAGGTTTTAAAGTCCATAATTCCTTTAATATAGTAATTTTATTGTTACTTTTGGGTCTGAGTTTTTTTATGCAGCATAGAGTGTCGTCAATGGCGGAAGAGACAAAAAGAACTTATTTTTTTATACAGATTGTTATAGGGATTCTTTTAACAGTAGGAATAGCAAATTTCATTTTTTATTTTATTCAGAAAAATCGAACTGTTACAAAATTATCAGAAATACTCCTTATGTTTATTAACCTGGTAGTAGTATTATTTTTTCTTTCCTTATCTATGATGCTGATTTATGCTTACCCCAGGTTCTCTCTTGTATTTTCTAATTTTTACGTAATACTAATAGTGGGGTTAATAGTTTTTGTATTTCTTGCCCTGGGAAATACACGGGCTATTCTGTGGATAGTGAAAAATATTCAGAGAGAAAGTTAATTGGTCAGATAGATGGAAAATCTAGATTTACCGTTCTGATTTTATCCTGTTTTTTATCGTAATATTTCAGATATCCGTATTTCCTTCCATATAGAAACAAATCCCTTGTAATTGTTACATCCTGTTTACAGTATTCGATTATCTTTTCTATTTCCCCATTTTTAAACCACTCAATGGACTGTAGTCCATCGGCACTTTTCTCTACACTGAGGGTGGTTTTTGCAAGGGCATTCAGGCTTATTCTGTGGCCGAGTTTCTTATAAACCTCATGGAGGATATCATAAGCAGGTAAAGAGGAGAGAGAAAAATCCGGTATATAGGGCTGTATAACTCTGTAATCAAAGCGTTTTATGTTAAAGCCCACAATCAGGTTTGCCTTCTGTAGTTTATTTACAAGGAGCATTAAATTTTCTTCACTGTAGTGCTCGAATTTATCTTCTTTACTGCTGTATATTACAACTACAGCCACTTTCATATCTTCTATATTATTCCATCCCCCTACTTCATTTGCAGATAGCTGAGTTTCTACATCCAGATATATTATATCTTCTTCTTTTTTCTCAGGCACTCTGTTTAAAACTGCCTCTATATGGTGACACATACCTTTTGCTTTATACACAGGACATGTGCAGGTATGACTTTCAAATAGATCATCAGAAATAAGTACTTTATAAATTTTTTCAGAAGAGGTTTTTATTGTAAATAACAGGGGACTATTACTTTCTATATGAAATTGTTCTTCTTTCATTATAAATTCTTACTCCCGGCTTATTCCATATGAATATTATTTCAATTTCTTAACACTTTTTCCTTTAAAGAAAATAAATTAATTGTGTTGTTATCTTTGTTTTTTATGCTATAATTATAGAATAAATCAGGAGAGGGGATACACTATGGGATTTTATATAAATGTTTGTCCTTCTATGGTAATGAGAATAATTGAGTTTAAGAATAGAGTAAAAGATAAAATTAAAGTTGGAGTTGATATAGGTAAAAAAGGTAGATTAGATACAGACCTGGAAAATCTTATAAAAAATCTTGATGATCTGGAGGACACCTGGAAAGAACAGATGGATATCCAGAAATAGTGTTTTCTTCATTATTATAAGAAATCTGTAAAGAAATTTCTCCGGTGTAGTATTATTATGGATAAAGATAGCCTTATAAGTGAAAGAAAAATTCTCCGCATCAGTCAATTAAATAAAATAGAGCTTATACCTGAACTTATTGGAGATGAAAAGCTGGAATTTTCTGAAGATGGTTCAATGCTTTTGGGAATTAGTTCAAATGGCACTTTTAATGTTTATGATATAGAGAAGAAAACAATCATAAGAAATTATGGAGCTAACTACTGTTTTTTTGATTGTACTGATTTTTCTCCTGATGGAAAATTTTTTGCTTCAAAAAAGAGTAATTTTTCACCTGTTATAAATGTATGGTATACGGAGTCCAGGAAATTATTTAATACTTTTGAAGGACATTCCGGTACTATTCAATCTATTTGTTTTGCCAGTAACGAAGCATTTATATCCCTTTCAAATATTCAAATGTTACGTTCTATAAAAGTAGAAGTAAAAATATGGGATATCATCGGAAGACGTTGTATAAGGACATTTCTGGAAACCAGTCTGGTCAATGCAAAAAAGGTTTTCTCTTCCCCTGACGGAAACTATTTAGTAATTATATATCCCCGTAAAATTCAGATCTGTTCAAGTTCTACAGGGGATTTTATAGCCTATATAGGTGGCCTTGATGAACATATAGATAAGGTCAGTTTTTCTTCTGACGGTAAGAAGCTGGCTATAATAACAAGACAGAATAGATTAAAGATATGTAATACCTTTGATGGGCGACGTATTAAGGAATTACAGCTGGAAGATCCAGGAGAAATAAAAGAGATTATCTTTTCCCATGATAGTAATTCCATAATGGTTATTACATCACCTGATAATAAGTTCAGAGTATTTGATATAAAAACAGGTGATAAATTTTTCGATATAGATTTAAATGAAGAACTTCACAGTAAAATTATGGGCTTTTGTATTTCTTTTGGAGGAAGATATTTAGCGGCTCAATTTAAAAATTATACATTAATATATGAAATAATATGGGAAGGAGAAAGCTCAAAAGTCTTTTCTGATTTTGAGAATTTTCTTGCCTATGGAAATAGTTTTTTAAAACAGGGCTTAGTGGAAAAGGCTTATGAAAGTTTTAAGAAAGCTATTTCAATAAAGGGATATGAAGAAAATACTCTTGCTCTGGAAGGTTTAAGAATCTGTGAAAAGAGAATAGAAATAAGCAAAATGGTTCTTCTTGGGGAGCATTATTTTCAGGAAAGGGCCTACGAAAAAGTAGAAAATCTTTATAATGAACTTTTAGAGATTAAAGAACTGGATGCAAGAACAAGATTTTTACTTTCCGATAAGATAGAAGATATAAAATTAATAAGAAATTTAAATAACTTCTCAGAAGATTTTAAACTGCATAATATTAAGGAAATTGATGATTCCTTCTCAGCCTACGGTGTATATTTCAGAATTTACAAAGAAAATCTCGGTAAATTACTGAACTATATAAAATATTTATCAAAAGTTACTGATTTACCTGCAGATATGTGGAATATGATCGGTTATGCTTATTCTGCCAATATGCAGTTTTATGAAGCCCTGGCAAGCTTTAAAAAGGCTTATATCCTGGAGGCTGAACATAAGTCATATCATAGAAATTATGCCTGGGCTCTTTATTATGATGGACAATATGTTAATTCATTTTCTGAATTTAATAAATTATATGATAAAACAGGACAGGATGAGGAGATATTAATAGATATGGCAGTTGCAATGACAGGAAAAGATAATAATCTGAATGATTCTCTTGAGATATTCTCACAGATAACCAGAAGAAACCCTTCATCAATCAGAGCAAATCTGTATTTTGGAGAATTATTGTCGGGAATAAATGACTTTTTCCCTACTTTTTTTAACCCTGCTCCTGATAAAGAAAGAGCTTTACATTATCTAAATAAGGCAGAAGAACTTAATCCTCATCTTATTCGTATAAAGTCTTCCCTGGATTATGCTAAAAATGGTATTTTTGCAAAGTTAGAAGATAACTCTGACGATTATTCTGATAGAGATTTCTTTAGCATGTTATACGGTGATTCCCTCAGAGGAAAAAACTGGTCTATTCTGGAAACTTATATGGGGCAACACAGTGGACCTATAAAACATATTTTATTCTCAAAACCCGGTAATATATTTCTCTCTCTGGGAGAAAAAAGTGATAAGATGATCTGTTATATCCATCAGAACCGCAGGTGGAAACATGTATCTATGGGTCTGGAAAAAATAGGTATCTCCTTTATAGCCATATCTAAAAGAGGAGAATATATAGCTTCTTCAGGAAAAGGTGAAGTTATAAACCTGTGGGGTTATAATGATGGGGAATATAAATTTTTAAGAGGATGGCGGAGTCTTCAGAATAATATAAACAATCTTTTTTTTATTCAGGGAGGAAAACAGCTTGTTTCCTGTGGAAAAAATCAAAATCTCAAGTTCTGGGACGTGGAAAGTGGTATTTGTTTAAAGACTTATAAAGATGATACCTTTCATCCGTCAGAATTAGACATATCTTCAGATGAAAGAAGATTTATTTCTGTATGTTCAGATAAAACTATTAAATTATTTGATACAGATACAGGAAAATGTAGTGGGACTTTCCCGAAATGTTCGATTTCAATTACCAGTATTAAATTCTCCCCTGATAATAAATATATTGTCTCAGGAGATACGGAGGGAGATGTTAAGTTATGGGATATAAATAATCTGACATGTATTAATTCTATTTCAACTCAACAGGGTAAAATAAGGAAATTATATTTTTCTCCTGATGGAGAGTTTCTTTTTATATGGGGGAAAGAGCTTTTTATCTGGAATCTCTCAAAAAATTTTAAGGAAGATCTTGAGTTTTGCAGTAAAGGTGTCACTTGCCTTGCATTTTCTCCTGATAATAATCTTGTGGTAACAGGTGATAATAGAGGTGTTATAAAAATCTGGCATAAATCTATAATATGTGAGCTGAATTATATATATTATTTAATCAGTGATAAAGTAATGGTGTCAAATTTTCATGAAGCATTTAAAAAGAAGAATATTCACTTTGAACCTGTTCAATCTAGTAATGATTTTAAAGAACAGGAAACCATTAAAATTCCCCAGGAAAAGACAGATAAATATGAACCTGCAGGATTAAGAAATGCATGGAAAAATGTAATTAATTTGTTTAATAAATAGATTCATAAATAAGTGAAAAGAGGAAAAGGGTGCACAATGAATAAATTATAGATTGTTACTAGAAAATAACTATAAATTTTAGGAGGCTGTTTTTATGAAAGAAAAATTAAAAGTTTATTTTGAATCCAGACGAGAGGAAATAACAGAATATACTATTTCTATTTTGAAGGAAATGGTTCGTGAAAAAACTGTAAATGCAGGTAAAGATAGTTTAAAAGATTTTCCATATCTTACAATTCCGGGTGAAGAAAGTAAGGTTGCCCGAATAGTTATGAGAGAACTTGACAAATACGGTATACCTTATGATGTGAGGGAACTCGTTAAGGGAAGAGCCAATGTTATAGGTTATTATGGTAAAGGCGAACCTTCCCTTCTGGTAGGAACCCATATGGATGTAGTTCCTCCAGGAGACGGATGGGACAGCGATCCTTTTGAACCTTATATTAGAGATGGTAAAATATATGGCCGTGGAGTCCTGGATAACAAAGGACCTCTGGTGTGTACACTTGTTACTATGAAGATATTTAAGGAATTAGGAATTGACCTTTCCGGAAGTTTTATGCTTGGGGCCATAGTAAGTGAGGAATTCAGAGAAAAAGGTGAGATGGATCCCGGGATAGAATTCTTAATTAAAGAAAAGCATCTTTCCCCGAAATATGCTATAATTCCTGATATAGGAGAAAATATGGAGAAGATTGATATTGCAGAAAAGGGCCGTCTTGTAGTAAAAGTGATTTCCACAGGTAAACAGGCACATGGTTCCACACCTGAAAGAGGAATAAATGCAGTATTTATGATGAATGATTTCCTGGTAAAATTGAAAAATCTTAAAATGTCATACAAAGAACATAAATATCTTGGTAACCCTTCTTTAAATCTTGGTGTTATAAGAGGTGGTTCTGCAGCAAATATTGTTCCTGCCCGATGTGAAGTTCTTCTTGATATACGTTATTTACCAGGTCAGACTGGAGAAGGAATAGTTCAGGAACTTAAAACCCTTGCAGGAGAAGTGGAAGGTAAATTTGATTTTCATATTGAACAGTGCAGTTATCCTCATGAGATTGAACCTGATAATATACTTGTAAAGACAATACAGAAAAATTCAAAGGATATTACAGGAATTGAACCTTTTCCCTTTGGTCTCGGAGGAGGCACCTTTGCAAAATCATTTAATCTGGCAGGTATTATAGCTGTAGGGTTTGGCCCCGGTGATGATTTCGCTTTTCATGTATCCAATGAATATGTAGAAATTAAACAACTGGTAGATTTTTCACATCTTTTGGGTGCCATAGCTATTGATTTGTTGTGTAAATAATTATATAATAAGTTTCTAAAGGTAATTTTTTGACAAGTGGAGGAAGGATGTATGAGTGAAGAAGAAAAACGCATCTGTCATCCTGATGGCCGGATAAAGTATATAGATACACCTGAAGGCAGATATAAATTTAATTATACGGAAGATAAAGAATTAGATGTAGTACTATGCCCTGATGACAGTAAATATGAATTTTTCTATGGAGAAGAAGGCGAAATAGATTGTATGGAAACACCCTATGGCACACTTAATTTTTTCTATACCAGATCGGGGAAATTAGATTCTATTAATGTGGAAGGTATAGGCGAATTTGTTTTTTATTATGATGATAATGATGTTCAGATAGAAATCGTCGGTGAAATTGATGAAATTCTGGAAAATGAATTGAGATTATTCGGGATATTATAGTAGTCAGTGGTCTGTGGTTAGCGGTCAGCAGTCAGCGGTCAGTATAATTTATACCTGAAGGTTGACTGCTGAAAATTTATCTAAAAGTTAACATTTTATTAACTTTAACCTTATTGCATTGTTATAATAAGTATGATAGTTTTATAATATAAGATAGATATAACAGATCTTTTTAAAAGCTGATAGCTGTTACTGTTAGCTGATATTATAAAGAAAAGAGGGATAATATGAAAATCGGGAGTAGTGGCGATCCATATGAAGGCCTCCACTTTGGTAAACTCGTGGAGGAAAGAGATAAGATATTAAGCGATGTAAAACTTGATCCTGATAAAATGGATGGTTTTATGAAGAGCGGCGTAAAAGAGGATAAGGAGTTCAAAATAGTTCTTGACCTGGGAAAACTGAAACAGGGTTTAAATAAGATGACAGGTAAGGAAGGAACAGTTGTTGAAGATAAGAAAACAGAGATTAAATTTAATCTTGGTTCAGCTAAAAAAGCAGTGGATAAACTCTTAAAACTACAGGGTAGCAGTCTTGAAATGGATAATTATATGATTCCATCAAATGAAGGAAGGATAAAACATCTCTGTCTGACTTATGGTCATTCAAGTTCAATTAAAGATAACTACAGGGAAGCTATGAAGACATTCTTAACCCATATGTCTTCTGCAAAATTTACTATTCTCACTTCAGATGAAGGTAGTAGGAAAGAACTGCAGGGTTATGTGAATAAATGGTCTAAAGAAGGGGTAATTTCAAATCCTGAAAAGATAAAGGTTATTAATACAGGACAAGATCTATCTATCTGGGCTCAGGATTCCACTCTTGTTGTGGGAGATAATGCTGTGCAACAGGATAGAATGGGGTTCCCCGGATCCGGTGACTGGGCAGTGGCAAGTGAAGTGGCAAAAGCAAATCCCGAAGTAAAATATCAGAGAATGGAAGGCAGATTTATTGACGGAGGAAATCAGCTTGCTACTTCTGATACGTTATATATAGGTTCTGATGCCATAGCTTTTGCCATAAGAGATATGAAAAGGTATCCTTCCAAATATGATAAGATAATAGGAGATCTCAATATAACCAATGCAAAAACTATAGGCAAGGAAGAGCTTGTAAAAACTATGATAGATAAAACCTTTCCTCATCAGAAGGTTATTATAGTAGGTTATAAAGGTGAACAACCGGCCTTTCATATAGATATGGCTATGACAGCTCTGTCGAAAGTTGACTCTGAAACAGGGAAAAAGGTTATAACAGTAGGAGATCCTTCTATGGCTATTAAGATCCTCAGGGATATTAAAGCAAAGGATCCGAAAAAATATGCAGCATATCAGGTTGATTTACAGAACAAGGTTCCCGGTTGTCCGAAAAATCCTCTTGACAGACTTGTAGATGGCCTGAAAGATGATAAAGCATTACAGGAAAATTTTGATGCAATTGCAAAGGGTTTTGAATCCGACGGATATAAGATAGAAAGGGTTCCTTACCTTGGCGGCACTCGTCTCTCGAGGCTTCCCTGGTTTACTTATAATAATTCAGTAGTAGACGGAGATAATATCTTTATGCCAAATTTCGGAATTCCTGAACTTGATAAAGCAGGTAACAGTATTTATGAAAAGTACGGTTATAATGTTATACCTGTAGATATGTCTGCCATAAGTTCTTTACAGGGTGCCATAAATTGTATCACCAAGGTTATTGAAAGAGATTATACTGCTGCTTGAGATTATGAAAGATAATAAACCCTTAATATTTTATTTATTAAAAAAGCATAAAGGGGAATATGAATTAACTGGGAGAAAAATTCTTCCAGAATTTTTATGAATATAATCCCTTCTCCCATTAAGTGTGAATAAAAATAGGGGATCAATATAATTTTTGTTATAAATTGTCCTGTTAAAATTGCCAGAGTAAGATACCAGAAAGGGGGTATCTTGTTTTTTTTCTGAAAGGATATTAAGAAAAGAGCAGGTATAAACCCTGTAAGGGCCGCTGTAAGAGTAAAACCCGGGTGATATGGTTTGCCGAAAGAATTAAGCATGTAACCCAGTATGTCAGACATAGCACCAACAATGGCTCCTGACAATGGCCCGAAGATAATTCCTGATAATATTATAGGAAAACCATTAAATGTAAGAAATGTTATGTGAATATTCAGATAACGTGTAAGTATTATGGTAATACCAATGAAAAGACCTAAATAAATAGTTCTGCGGGTATTATTAATAGATTTTTTATGCTTATCCTGTGTTTCCAAGAATGTAATACCAGTTTTCTTAAGTATTTAATAGAGTTCCGGCATTATTTCTTCCCCTTCATGTATTTGATATATTCACGGCAGTATTTATCTCTACCAGTAAGAACCATAGCAGTTTTCATCGTATCTATGAGATCTTCATCGGCCGGATCTATTATGACGGCATCAAGACCAGATTCTATCATCATGACAAGAAAGGTCCTGTTTAATAATCTTCTATAAGGAAGTCCAAAGGAAATATTACTGAGACCTGCTATTGTTTTTACAGAGGGAAATTCTTTTTTATATTCCCTTAATGTCTGAAGGGCAATCTTCCCGGCTTCAGGATTACTTCCCACTCCAATTATAAGGACATCCAGATAAATTTTATTTCTATCTATTCCGCCTTTATCAAGTTCTGAGAGAAGTTCTTTTGCTTCTTCCATTCTCTCCTGAAGGTTAACTGGCATTTTTTTCTTTCCTCCAAGAGGCAGAGCTATTACATGGGCATTATAATCCTTTGCCAGTTTTATCAATATTTCTCTTTTCTTTTCATTTGTTATTGAGTTAATCATGGGAGGAGTCCTGCAAAGTTTCAGACCTTCTTCCATAGCGTCAATTGCAGGTGTATCTATAGAAAGAGGTATATCTGTTTCACTCTGAATTATTCCCACTAACCACTTCAAATCTTCTACCTCAGATTTAAGACTCATAGCAGAATTTACATCCAGGAAGTTTGCTCTCTGTGATACCTGAAGTCTCACAAGTTTACGTATATATTCTTCATTTTTTTCTTTTATAGCTTCCTTTACTTTACTTCTCGTAGAATTTATAAGTTCTCCTACAATAATCATGGGGCTTCCTCCTGTATAATTAAGTGAAGAGTGAGGATTTTCTGCCTAATCACTCTTGACTCTTCATTTTACATATTTTTTATATATGAAATTTTTGTTCTATGTGAAATTTCTTTAAGGTTAAAGGTGAAAATTACCTTGCCTCCCGTTTCTTGTTTTCCTATTTCTACAAGCATTCCCATAGCTTTCTTCAGATCTGTCTTTGCCATTTCGTAATCATGTAATGCTTTTATATAATCTGATTTTGCTCTCGTAAGAGATGTCTGTGTATCAAGAACTTCCTGAATGGTAGCAACACCGCCTTTATATCGAAGGTCTGCCATTCTCATACTTTCTTCTGCCTGTTTGACATTTTTAGAATTTACCTCTATCTTTTCAGCAGCTGCATTTAAATTAAGATAAGACTGTTTCACCTCAAGTTCTACGGCTTGAAGAAGAAGTGCCTCATCCTGTTTTGATTGTTCAAGTCCTTCTTCTGCCTTTTTTATTCTTGCATTTATTGCTCCTCCGTGAAATATGGGAAGGGATGCTCCTACAACCAGATTCCATCCATTTGCTTGCTGTATAAGAGTAGAGTTCTGCCCATAGTAGCTGGAACTGAGGGTTAAATTAGGATAACCTTCAGCTTTTGCATAACTTATTTTTTTTTCAGCTATAGATAGTAAAGTATCCATTTGCTTGATTTCCGGACGATTTGCCAGGGCATAATCAAGACTTTTTTTATATTCAATTTTCCATGGTTCATATTTAAGGCATTCTTTAATATTTACAGGACTGGACAGGTTGATTCCCAGGGAATTGTTGAAAGACGCCTTTGAGAGTTCTACATTATTCCTGGCTGTTATGTCGTTTTCCATGGCTTTTGCAAGATCTACATCCACTCTGAGAACATCATATTTAGGCACAGAACCCTGTTTATAAAGTTTCTGGCTGTTGTTGAGATGAAGTTCATACTGGGTAACAGTTTCTTTTGTCAGTTCAGCGAGAGAATTGCCTGTAAGGACATTATAATAAGATTTACTTACATTATATACTACAGACTGTTTCGTGATATCGTACTGATAATCCATATTCAGGATATTGAGTTTTGCCATCTCATAATCTGTAAGCATCTGATAATTAAATAATAACTGTGTAAGGGAAACATAATATTTATAGTTGTCCGGAGAACTTACATTCTGGACGAAATCTACTCCGTAGGGGGTTAAATCCAGTACGGGAATATTACCCTGTCTTGTATAGTTTACTCCCACATCTATCCGGGGTAGAAGACCTCCCCGAACTTCATTTTTTCCTTCTTCTGCCTGTCTTATATAAGATTCTGCCTTTTGCATACTGGGATTTTCTTTTAGAGATATATTGATTGCTTCTTCCAGAGTCATTTCTCTTTCCTCCGGTAAAACTATAAGAGGTATTAATACTACAAATAATAAGAGTAAAACACCTGTTAAATGTTTATTTATCATTTTAAGCCTCCTTAATATTTACCACCTGGCATTATCTTCATATTTTACTCTCGTATCTCCCGGCATACCGGGTTTCGCTTCTCCTGCAGAATTATCTTTTATATAAGCTTTAAGTCCGAAAACAAGTTTTACTCTCTGGTCTTTGACTTCTATATTTTTCGGGGTAAATTCTGCCTGCTGGTTCATTTCTTTAACAGTAGCTTCAAAATATTTATCCTTATAAGCATCCAGATAAATTCGCGCTTCACTGCCTATTTTGATTTTTCCAAACAGTTCTTCTGGTAAATAAGCTTTCATGTAAAGTTTATTCAGATCAACCATAGTAAAAAGTACCCCTCCCGGTGAAAGAACTTCTCCTAATTCTGCCACTTTTGTCAGTATTACCCCGTCAGATGGAGCATATATATTTGTATCATCCAGATCGGCCTTTGCAGAAAGAAGGGCAGCTTCATAAGCCAGAAGATTTGCTTCAACACCTTTTTCTTCAGATAAAGCAGCTTTATAGGAAAGCTCAGCCTCTTTCAGATTGGATTGGGCCACCTGAATCTGTAGTTGAGCAGTTTTTGCCTGTGCCTGTGCCTGACCGAGAGATGCTATGGCTGTGTCATATCGTGCACTGTATACATCTACCATAGAATAAGCGCTTGCTTCCTTTGCCTGAGAGCTTATGACTGTAACTTCAGCCGAATGTTCACCGTATTTTGCATTATCCAGTGAAGCATATGCAGATTCAAGTTGTTTTTTGTTGAGGGCAATATTATAAGCAGTGGTCTTTGCAAGGTCCAGAGAAGATTCTGCCTGATTCAGTTGTTTCTGTGCTGCGTTAAGTTGTTCCAGAGCATTTTTATAGTATGCTTCTGCAGAATCATACTCGCTTTTAGATATAACTTCTTCTTTATATAAATTATTCTTACGTTCAAATTCTTTCTGCTGGTAATCATAGGCTGCCTGTGCCTGTGCCAGATAAGCCTTTGAGGCCTCTACTTTGGCCTCTGCTTCTTTTATCTGTGCATCAGACTGCCCCTGACTCAGTGAGACATTTATATTAGCTTTATCTAAATCCTTTTCACTTATCTGGACATAATTTTTTGCCTGATCTAACTGGGCTTTAGAAACACCTACACCGGAACTCGCTTCTTTTGCCTGATAGAGAGAATAGCTTTTATTAGATGCTGCTTCCTGAATTTTAGAATTTGCAATATTGACACCTTCCATGGCATCTTCATATTTTGCTATAGCCATTTCAACATTATCTTTTGCCGAATCTACTTTTGCTTTATAAATTTTAGAATTATCCTTTGCTTTATCTAACTGTTTTCTGGCTCCCTCTACATTGGCTTCTGCCTGTTTTACACGGGCAATAATCTGTTCAGAAGTAAGTTTTGCAAGAATCTGACCTTGCTTGACATTATCACCTGTATCTACTAAAAGCTCCATAACTTTACCTGAAATTTTTGTCCCAACTTTAGATTCATCTCCTTCAATCCTTCCATTACAATCAATAAATCCCGGGGGCGTTTTTTTTTCACAGGAACACAATAAGAACGCAAAGATTAACAATAAGAATAAATTTTTCCACTTCATAAGATACACCCTTTCTAAATTTTTTATAATATTTTAAATTAAATGGCAACAATTTTAATTATAATAAATATATGATATCTATAAATATGTTATCTCCCATTTCACGTCTTTTATTTGGCTTTCTCCAGACTATCTCTGAATTTGCTGGCACTATAGAAAAACAGTATCAGACCTAGAACAAGAAGTATAATTATTTGTTTTATAAGATCATTCGGTCCTGCTCCTTTAAAAATTATGGCAAGAGATATTTCTATATACCATCTTAAAGGAAAGATATATGTTAAGTATTGAACTACAGGATTCATTGCTATAATGGGTGTAATATTTCCCGAAAGAAAAAGCAGTGGTGTTACCACTATAAGAGAGAACATTATAGTTTCTGCCATAGATCTTGCAATAGTAGATATAGTAAGACCTATACCTGCAGAGGAAAAGACATGAATTACTGTTACCAGAAGAAAAAAAGGAATATTTCCTACTATGGGAGTGTTCAGTATACCTATTATAACAATATACAGGGATAGAACAGTGCATA
>Ga0302240_1000932_pt1 | contig 25806 bp, 27 predicted proteins | sample AAG_UR_His_MG_FD_193538 | JGI IMG/M metagenome (GOLD analysis project Ga0302240, IMG submission 193538) | Enriched activated sludge microbial communities from anaerobic digester in WTTP, New Holstein, Wisconsin, United States - AAG_UR_His | ecosystem: Engineered > Bioreactor > Anaerobic >... | reverse complement strand
AAATATTATGATGTTTGCGATTGTGGCGATAATATTGAAAATTATGCGTCAATTGTATTTGCGAGGAACGCCTGTTTTGATATTGCGGAATCGTTGAATATTGAAACGTTTATAGAAATTGATGATGATATTACAGGATTTGAATGGCGGTTGACGGCTTATGGCGAAAGCATTTATTATTCTATAAAAAATAATATTGATGACATATTGACAGTATTGATTGAATTTTATGAGAAATGCGGGCGGATAGATTGTTTATCAATAGGACAAACTGGCGGAGATTTTACTGGTGGTGGAGTCAATAAGCCGTTGTCGAAGCGCAAGATGATGGGGTTTTTTATCTGCTCAACGAGAAGGCGTTTTGAGTTTATCGGAAGGATTAATGAGGATGTAAATACGTATGCAGCGAAGGCGCGTGCGGGAAATTTGTTTATTATGCAAATGATGATTGTATTTCACACAATAGCGACGCAATCGCAAAAGGGCGGATTGACCGAAATATATCTGGAATATGGAACTTATTTAAAATCTTTTTATTCTGTAATGTATTGTCCGTCCGGCGTTAAGGTGATGTTATTTTGCGATGGACAACAAAAAAATGAGCAAGGGCGTTATCATCATAACATAAATTGGAATGCGGTTGCGCCGAAGATATTGCGTCCGCAAGCGTGACCTTAAAGACCGACCTTTTCCGACCTTGACTAATACCTTAAAAAGACAAAAAAACCGTTCTACGGCGATTTGTGGCGGTTTTTGCGATGGTTTTTAAGCCGTATATATCTATATAATAGACCTAAAATAACAAGACTTGTCTTAATGCCTTAAATACAATATATTGTATGCCGCGCTATATACAAATACAATATATTGTATGTCGTGTTTCAAGGCGCAAAAAAATATTAAATTATTTAATTTTTTTCTTGACGTGGCGAAAACGTCTATATTATTAGTTAAGCACAAAATTGATAAATTAAATTGTTCATTGAAAAATTAAAACGGACGCCGAGAAGAGATAGAAACAACAAGCGGACGGCGGACGATTTAATAAATAACCCGAATCGAAAGGAGAATGATGATGCCGATGACAAGAGAACAAGCGGTGAAAGAGTTATCCGAGATGGACGGACACGAGATTATTGATGGCGATTATGCCATCGAACTTGCGGGAGCGTTTGGAGTAAGCGTTAAACCATACATCTTGCGTGATGACCCGCATTCTTTCAAGGGCGTTCATTTAGATAACGGCTTGAAAGAAATTCGCGGATTTGGCGTGATGGAATTGGCGCGAGAAATATGCGAGGGAATTGGTTTGTCTGGCACACGTTATTATAATGGACGTGGAAGTCAATTTCGAGCATACGTGCGCCGCATTATTGAAGGTTAATTGGTGTTAACGCTCCCGCTATTGTTTATACGATAGCGGGAGTAACCTCCAAAAAAGGAGAACGTAGCATTAAAAAAGTAGGAGGTGATGAGTTATGGCTGTTGGAGCAAAAAAGGTTCCGATTAAATTTCCCAAAAAAGGAAAAGCAAAAAAACCGGCAAAGAAAAAGGTTAGAATAAACGTTAAAAACATGCCGGCAGAGGCGGTGAGACTTACCGGAGGCGGAAATAAATAACAATCGGCTGTTCATTGTGTTATTATAGACAAGCGAGGATAAATACTTTGCTTGTCTTTTTTTTGTTTTTACAATGCCCTTAAATCGTTCAAAAACATGTCAAGGCGGTATTTTAAATGTTAATTTGTGAAAAGATATGAGAAAACTTATAAAACCGCTCAAAATTAAGGGAAATGGCATTAAACGTGAAATTTTAAGATATATATATTTATATATTATATATTATATATTATATATTATATTTATATATTATAATATACTCTTAAAATTTTGACTTGACTTGTATATTCCTGAATACGTATCGGATAATTCCATAATGAATGAGAAATCTATATCTAATCGAGGGCGGAAGTCTAAATATGATTTCTATGTTAAACCACGTCTTGAAGAACTCGCAACGTGGCTAAAATCAGGCATGACGGAAGCGCAGTGTTGGAAGAATCTCGGAATATCTGTTGAAACCGCCAATCAATACAAACGCAAACATCCCGAATTTCTGGAAGTCGTTAAAAATAGCCGTGAGGTTGCAAATAATACAGTAATTTCAAGCCTTTATAAACTATGCACCGGCTACGAATCGCAAGATGAAGTGATAACAATCACCGAAGTTGACGGAAAAATCAGAAAACACAAAGCAATTAACAAGCGGACACACAAGCCGGAGGTTGCGGCAATTATATTTTGGTTGACCAATAGATGCAAAGATAACTGGCAAAATCGTTTAAATAGCAATATTAATAGCAATGTTAATGTAAAATCGTCTTTTGCAGATATAGTTAAAGAGTTTCACGTGAAACATAATGGCAAGAATGGCGAAAAACAAGAAAAACAATCAAACGCTAACGAACCAGAATAAAGCGGATGATTTGTTATCAAGGCGTATTGAGCATTACCGAACATCCGAGCATGGATGGAATGATTTTGCATCTGATATTCTTGGCGTGTCTCTTGATGGCAAACAGCAAGAAATTATTGATGCCATACAACACAATTCCAGAGTTGTAGTTAAAAGCGGACATGCAAGAGGAAAAGATTATCTTGCGGCGGTTTCTGCGTTGTGCTTTTTGTTTCTTAACTATCCATCGAAAGTTCTCAATACGGCTCCAACAGATAGACAAGTCAATTTTATTATGATGTCCGAAATCAGGCGCATTTATAACAATGCGAAAATAAATTTAGGTGGAGAATTGCTCGGAACGTTGATTCGTATGCCCGACCCTGACTGGTTTTTGCTCGGATTTAAACCAACGGATAGTGATACAGAGAAGTGGACAGGTTATCACTCGCAAAATCTATATCTCATTATGTCCGAAGCGTCAGGTATGTGTGAAGCCATTTATAATGCGGTTGAAGGCATATTAACTGGCAATTCTAAACTACTTCTCGTTGGCAATCCAAACAATACCGCTGGTGGATTTTTTAATGCGTTCAAGTCCGATTTGTTTAAGAAATTCACGCTTAATTGTCATGATGCGCCAAACGTGGTTGAGCGTAAAGTGGTTTATTCTGGTCAAGTTGATTATAAGTGGGTTGATGACCATGTTAATATGCAGGGTTGGACGACCAAAATAAGGGAACAAGAAGCCAATATTGATGATGGTGATTTCTGCTGGAATGGCGAATGGTATCGCCCGTCAGATTTATATAGGGTTAAGATTCTCGGTTTGTTTCCAAAAGAATCGCCCGATGTTCTTATTCCCTACTCATGGATTGAGCAGGCAATAGAGCGATGGAAAGAACGTTATCCCTATGGCGTCAATACCTATGCTCCTGTCGAAGGGAATTTATCAATTGGTGTTGATATTGCCGGTTTGGGAACAGATAAGACCGTTATAGCATATCGAACGGATAACGCCCTTATTGGATTTGATGCTTATGCCGGTCAAGAACATATGCAGACGGCGGGGATTGTTAAAAAAATTTCCGAAAGACATTCTCGTGCGTCTTTAATGCTTGATACAATTGGCGAGGGAGCGGGTATATATTCAAGGCTTAAAGAGCAAAACGTAAAAGCCATATCAGTCAAATTCTCGGAGTCGGCGGAAGGATTGACGGACAAATCTGGTCAATTGCAATTCACGAACTTGCGTTCATATTGCTATTGGATGATTCGAGATTTACTTAATCCGCAATGGAAAAGCGATTTTGCCTTGCCGGACAATCAATATCTAATCGAGGAACTAAATGCGACCAGAATTGTGTTCAAATCAAATGGCAAAATACAAATGGAGGAAAAGGAAAAGGTAAAAGAAAAGATTGGGCGTTCACCTGATTATGCGGATGCGTTTGCTTTATCTCTATATCCTATAAATCGAAACAAGCATATTTTTATTGACACGGGTATCAGTGTTCGGAGATGACGTTAGCCATGATACGTAAATTTATTCAAAATTTCGTTGAAAACAAACGCCTCAAACAAGAAGTGCGTGAATTGCAATTCACAGTTGATTCCTTGTTATCGGGAACACGCCTTGAAAGTGAAACGTCTAATCAATACAACACAACCGAAGCGCAAATAACTGAAATCGTTCGCAAATACAACGGACTTGCCGAATGGGGATGCGATTTGACCAAAGCAATCGTTGAACTGCGAGCCGCCTTTATTTATGGGAGCGGTTTTAAATATGTTCCGATAGATAACAAGCAAACAGCCGCCGTTGACCGTATAAATCAAATTCTTGAATATAATAATATTGACATCGAGGTCGGACAGGCTTTGGCTCGTGAAGCCGAGATAGAAGGGCGCATATTGGTTCGTCTTGTCCCCGAAGAAAATAAAGAAACAAGCAAAAAGACAATCCGCATCGTTCATTTGCCCTACTCGGAATATAAATATAAAATTATAACCGGTGATTATTATAACATATATGAGCAATGCAAATATACAGATTCAAAGTCCAATAAAGACGAAATAATGAATATGGGCGAGTTTGTATATCAGAAGTTTGGTGGACGATTGACAACGCCAAACGAAACCGCTCCCATTGTTGGATATTTGCTGGGGCATATTGAAGCCGTTGATAAGTGCTTTTATGACTTGCGTCAAATCAATAACTTATTCTCACGACCCACGCCGGTCTTTACGGTTCCTGATGCCGATGCCGCCGCCGAATTAAACGCTACGCTTAAATCCACGAATTGGAAAATCGGCAATGCGGTTATTACAAATGGGAACATGATATTCGTTTCTCCGTCTGCCGCAACCATGTCCGCACTCATGGATGAGATAACATATCGAGTCAAAATTATATCAAGTGTTTCCGGTATTCCTGTTCACTTTTTGGGAATGCCCGACTTGATGTCTAATCGGGCGACTGCGGATAGTTTGGTTGACCTTGTTTATGGCGCAACGGAGCGAGCAAGAAACGCATGGATTGGATTTTATGAAGAATTAGGGCGGGATTGTCTAAAAATGCTTACGGACAAATTTCATGAAACCCCGTATGACCTTAATTCGTTCAAAGTCGAATTGCCTTTTATGACATCTGACAAGGTTCTCAAAATCGTTCAAGAGTGGTTGCCGTTGTTTAATTCCGGTTGTTTGTCGAAAAAGACCATCATATCTAAAATCCCTGATATTAATGTTGATGAAGAGATTAAAAGCATTGAAGCAGAGAAACAGGCATCGTCTAATGAATACTTAAAGCGATTTATGGAAACAGAAGAGAATCAGAATGAATAAACTTCGTTTCAAAGCATCATTACAACAAATGGCGAGCAAGGAAATTCTCGAAACCATTCCAGCGTCTTTGTGGGAAGAGATTAAAGAGAAGGACGCTCATCCGTTGTTTAAAACTTTTTGCATTGCGCATGAAGGCGTTGCTGATTCTAAAATGGTCGGTAGCGGACGACTATCTTTGCAATATTTCAAGGACGCCGTCCGCAAAGTTTATGACCGTATTAAGAGCGGGTTGCCGGTCTTTTCTGGACATGCCGCAACAAACGACCATGCAGGACGAGAGTTAATCGGTGAGGTTGTGGGTGGTAAAGTGATTGAGCAAGACGGCATTCTTAAAGCGTTGGCGACTGTTTATATCAAACCAGAAAAGCGAAATGTCGAATATGATATAGCGTCCATAGAAGCGGACGCATTGATTGAGTTTGATAATTCAGGAAGTCCCTATGTTAAAGACATAGAGAAATTAACTGGAATTGCCATTGCGAAGCAAGGGGAGCGGTTGCGTGCCGGTTTTGCCGGTGCGACTCTATTAGGTGCTTTGCAGGCGTTCCGAGAAAATCCCGAAGAGGAGAAAAACAAGATGGAAATCACGCTTAAAGACGTGAGGGAATTTGTCAAGGCTGGCGGGTTGCGCCCATCGGATTTATTTGGCAAAGAATCTCTTTTATCTGATGGAACAGTTGTCGAAATTGTCAATGCGGCAAAGCATGATGCGCAAGGGTTTGGAATGCGTAAAGAAGCAGAGTTGCAAGAGTTAAAAGACAAAATAAAAAAGGAACAAGAAGAAACACAAAAAAAGGTTGTCGAACTTACTGGCAAGTTGAACAAATATGAATCAAGACCTATTCTCGAACAACGATTGAAAGAGCGCAAGATTGATGATGCGAAACTCAAAGACTACATAGACAGGTTGTTTTTGTCTTTTACTCCCGCAACGATTGAGCGAGAAAAAATTGCCATAGAAATTGACCAGTTTTTAAACAATGCCATTAAAGACTATGAAGAGAAATACGAATTTTTTGTTGGCAAAAAGCAAAAGACAAAACAGAACAAAGATGATGACAAAAACGAAGAGCAGTCAAATGAAGAAAATTCGGACTTGACAATCCCAAAGAATAATCCGCTGATTCCCTGATTATAAGGATTTGAAAATGCCTTGTCATAAAAAAAAGAAAAAACGAATCAAACGCTGATAATTGGAGGTGATTATTATGGCAGAAGTTGTTGATGGCGTGGAGCAGGGTTTCCGCCTGCTTTGTCCCATAGATGCTTGCTGGACGATTGATGTCGAGGCTCCGTCTGGCGGTTATGATGCCGGTGATGTTGTCAAAATTGGTGATACGGTGGCGGTGATTGTTTCTGATGCCGCAAAGGATAGTTTGGTCACGGCTATTGTTCGTGCGCCAATCATTCTCTTGCCGTGTGCTGCGTCAACCGGAGAATTTGTTGCTGGTTATCCCATTGCGTATGAACCAAGAACCGGCGACATTGTTGGAGAAACTTCCGGTAATGTTATTTGCGGTATTTGTCGCAAGACGCCTGCGGTTGGCGATACATGGGTCGAGTGTTGTTTTGATGGTATGCTTGCAGTTTTGTAAAGAAAAGGGGTGATTCAATATGTTTAAGGGACGAATCGTGAAAGATTGGGATAAGGTCAATTTCGCCGACCGTTCCAGTATCAAACTTTTAGAGGGAGCGGTAAATTATTTTTTGTCCGCGCCTTTTGAGAATAAAGAAATCAAGAAGGCTATTCAACAGTTCGGACAATCGGGTGATTTTCCTGCTTCCGTTCTTGAAATTCTTGAAAAGTATAACGTAACTCCGGATTATGACCTTGCGTTTGAGGAAATATTCGACATTCGTGATTTTACAGGCTCGAATCGCAATGGTTTTAAAATTCTTGACGTCGAGAGCGGAATCACATTTGTCGAGGTTCCGGTTGGCGGTTCTGCGAAGTTGGCAAAGATGGCGGGCGAGCAAATCACCGTCAATTTTGCAAAATATGGCGGTGGTTTGCAATGGGACAGAACGCTCATTGACGACAAAGAGTATTGGACGCTTGAAGATAACGCCATTGCATTTCGCAATCGTGCTGCGTATGACAGAGCGGCGGCGTTCTATGCGTTGATTGAAGCGTTGCCAAATTCTTGTAATTTGGCGTGGCAAGCACCGGTTCCAGCCGCATTGTCGAATACCGATGCGAATTATGCGGCGATAAGGGACATCGAAACCATTAATGCGGCATGTCAAGCAATATTGACTGATTGTCGCAACAAGGGTTATGGCATTACGCCAAATTCCAAGTTTGTTCTCCTTGCTCCAATCCAGTTGAGAGCGAGAATCACGAGGGCTTTGGGATTGCTTAATGCGTCTCTTGCCGGAGCGAATTTCAATGGTGTTCTGTATAATGTTGTTCCGCGATTCACGATGATGCTTTCGGCAACGAATAAGTTTTATGTGTGTTTGCCGAAAATCAAAGCGAAGGGCGGAAACAGAATGAATTTGACCATATTCACGCGCTTTGAGGAAACGCAATATTCTGACATTGCGGTCGGGTGGATGCGCTTTGGCGGTGCTATCGGTGATGTGGAACAGTTCAAACGTTGTTCATCTGCATAAGGACATACCCATTGCGGTAATGCCATGAAAACGTGATAAAAAGAATAAGGGCGGTGTCATTAAATCGGCATCGCCCTTTTCTGTTTGAAAAAAGGATAGATAATGCGTAGTAGAACAAGAAAAGATATATTACAAATATCAAAAACGGCGCAACAGAATACGCCAAAATCAAGAGATATAAAAGCGGTAAAAACGAGATATAGGGTTATAGAAAAAGAACGACCAGATTCAAATGTCGTTGAAATATTGCACGATGGAATGTGGAAGGATAATCCGTGTTATATCATAGGCGGCGGCGAATCTGTTAAGAAATATGATTTGAGCAAGTTGCGCAATAGTTTGGTCATCGGTATTAACAGAGCATTTGAATTTATAGACCCTGCTATCATATTTTCTATGGATGGGCGTTTTTGGTCATGGATTGAAAAAGGAGAATTTGGAGAAGAAACAAGAGAACGCTTTATATCATACAAGCACGGACTTAAAGTATGGCTTAATACAGGTGGAATGTTCTATCCTGCGGACATCTTGCAAGTTCGTTGTTCCGGCAACAGAGTTTGGAGTTATTCGCTCGAGGATGGAATAGGAAGTGGAGGAAACAGTGGATTTGCCGCATTAAATTTGGCGTGGTTGCTTGGCGCAAGACCAATATATCTGTTAGGATATGACATGAAGGGTGACGGAAGTCGCCAAAAGTGGTTTCATGATGGTTATCCAATAGTGCAACCTGAATCTGTTTATCATAAATTCAAGTCATCGTTTGAAAAATATATTCCAAAAGAAGTCTGTAAAGATGTCATTAATTGTAATTTGGAATCAAATCTTAATATATTTGAACGGCGTTTGATTGACATGGAAGAGGAACCGCTTATGCCGCTATTTGTGTCGTTCTACACAAAAGGCACCGGTTATGAGAATGAAGCGAAAAAGTTAATCGCCAGTTTAAGAGCGTTTGGAATAAGACACGAGGTTGATGAAATTGATTCTCGTGGAAGTTGGATTAATAACGTGCGATATAAAGTTGACTTCATTTTAAATAAATTGATAACGCACAAGCGAGATATTGTTTGGGTTGATGCCGATGCTATTATAAACAGACGACCGGTATTGTTGAGAAATTTAAAGAATCTATCTGCTCATTTCCGTTTGCGCAAAGATGGAACGAAGGAGTTATTAACCGGAACGTTGTTTGTTCCATATACAGAGCAAGCCATTGAAATAATGCGGGCATGGAAAGAGACAACGGAAACAATGCCGGACACGTGGGAACAAAAGACTTTGCAAGGCATTTATAATGCTTGCGGCGGCAATGGGTTTGATATATTGCCGAAGAGTTATTGTCATATATTTGATTCGGGTGGAGACGTGAGCGAATCTCATATTGTCCATTATCAAGCCAGCCGCCAATATAAGAGGGTTATTACATGAAACACATAACAGTTGTTATTCCGACACGTGATAGATTAAGCAAGTTATATCGAACCATTAATAGCATTATGACATCATTCAAGATTGAGAAATTGGTTGATATTGTCGTTGTGTTTGACGGTGATGAGAAGAGTTTTAATTTCTTTGGTGAGACTTATGATAAATTGAATGACAAAATACAATTGACTTATTGTTTATATCCGCAGCATGTCGGGTCTGTTGTGTGCCGAAATTATGCGATGCCCTATGTGACGGACGGCTTGCTATACGCAACGGATGACATTATATTTTATGAGAATGCTATTGAAAAGGCGTTTAATGATTTCAATTATTATTTTCCTGATGATGATGGCGTTGTTGGATTGAGTCAAGACAAGCATTCATTCAATCCAGCGGGTGTGGCGTTAGTGGGAAAGAAGTTTATAGAGCGATACCCTAAACGTCAAGTCTTTTGTCCCTTGTATTATCACTTTGCGGCGCAAGAGGTTCACACATTAGCAGATAAATTACATCGTTTTTATTTGTCGTCCGCAATGTTATTACACAAACATCCGGCTTTTTATAAGGATGAGCGAGACAAAACGCATGATGACGCAAGAGCATTCAGAGTTAAAGACATGAATTTGATGAAACAACGAAAAACGGAGGGTTTAATATGGGGAATGCCGGAATAATATTGTGCTTTGATGATTATCACGTTAAAGAGTGGTATGAGTTTTTGCCGAGCGATGCAAAAGCAACCTTTTATATCTCAAACCATGACAAGTTGACAACAAAAGACTGGGATATGTTAAAAGAGTTGCAAGATTTAGGGTCGCTTATAGGTCATCATGGATTTAATCATCGAAGAGCGGGAACGGTTCACTTGCCTGTTGATGACCCGCGCAGAGCGGATAAAGATAATGACTTTTACGAATCATGGGAAGCGTGGTTGCGAGATGAGATATATTCGGGATTTGAGCAATTCAAAAAGCATGGATTTACTGTTAAAGATTATGCTTATCCGAGAGGGAATTGTTCTCCGCAAACGCACGTCTTATTGAAAAAGGTTTTTCGTTCTTTAAGGATAGGCGGCGTTGGGATATACAACCGAAGTTTATTTCCTGATATATTTTGTGCGTCAGCGTTTGATATTGTGCCGAAGAATGAATATTCTGGACACGAAAAAGAAGTGATAAGAGCGTTTGAAAAAGGAATGGTTGTATGTGTCCATATGCATCATGCGTTAATTCCACGATTAGACTGGTTGGATAATATGGTCAAAGAGTATGGTGCCGATTGGTTGACTCTTAATGATGTAAAATTTAAGGAAACTGTAATATGCGCCAAATAGTAAAGTATTTGTTTAAAATATATTTTGATTATCAATCGTGGCATAAAACGATGACAGACAATTTGAGACAGCGTTTCGAGATGTTTCAATCCACGACTTTACGCAGTTTATTATGCCAGAACAAGATGATTGATGATATAGTTGTAATATGCGACCCGAATAACGCTCACATAACGTCAGCGTTTAAATGGCATGAGCGATTATACGTAAGTTATGATTGTATGAAAGAGTATATCGAAAAACAAAATAGCGATTATTTATGCGTGATTAGAATTGATTCCGATGATTTGTATCATTGCCGCGCTCTTGGAGCAATGATGGATGCTGTTATGAGTAATCTTAAAATTGATGAAAAAGGGCGCAGAACGTTTGTTTATCGCAAGGGGATAACATGGGATAGAATAAATATGACAATTGCGCCCTATAAAAATTCTGGTTCTCCGTTTTTTGCTCATTTGTTCAAAAAAGACGTATATAAATGTCATGATTTATTCTGGAAGTTAAATAATACTTGCCACGGACATGCGTCTGGTGCGAGTGATAATGATGCCGTTGGATTGCCGGACAATATGATTTGCGTTGTGAAACATCATTTAAATATTTCATCGGTGGAACAGAAACGAGAATTGTTGAGTGATGAAAAAAAATTCGACTTATATTCGCACGGCAAATTATTAGCCATGTCGCCTTTTGAGGTTATGCGGTTTTTGGCATCTTTTAACGTTTCTCAAATGGAGGCGTTGCGTGAACTGCGATGATTATATAAATAATCACTGGATTAAAAAACAAGTGTGGAACAATCTAAAAATCGATAAGCATAAAATACGATTTGATAATATATGCTCATTTATAGATGGCGAAGGAACCGCCGTTGACGTTGGTTGTGCTTGCGGACATTCAACCAATATAATGAAAGAGAAAACTGGAAACAGAATTAAATGGTTTGGTGTTGATTTTGCGAACGCTGCGGTTGACAAAGCCATAGAACTATTTCCGGATATCATGTTTCTTTATTTGAGCGAGATAAGTGGATTGCTGAATCGTGGTCAAATGTTTGATTATGTCGTCTGTTCGGAAGTTATTGAGCATGTTTATGATGATGCTTTGCTTGTTCGTGGTTTAATGAATTGGGCGAAGAAACGAGTTATTATAACAACGCCTTGCGCATCTGTTAAAGACCCGGGACATCTGCGTCTTTATAGCATGGAATCTTTGACTGTATTGCTTAAAGAGAACGGAGCGAATAATTTTAGCATTTATAAAAATAGTCCTTTTTATTATGCCATAATTGATATTTAGGAGGTGAAGAAATGAAAATCAGTGTTGTCTTGACGTTCAAGGATGAGCAGAGGGCAATTGACATATACAAGATTGTTCAAGGGTGGATTAATGCCGGTGCGGATGAAATAATTTTGTGCGATTGTTGTCCGACTCCGAAACATCCTCATTATTATTACAAATCAGAGGACAAGAGCAAAGTCTTTTATGTGCGATTTGAACATGATTTCGGGAATGTATGCCGCTCATGTCTTTCGTTATTGACGAGCGGATATTATATTATATTTGCCGATGATGATGTTCTGCCGAGAAAAAAATTGATAGAAGATATGATTGGTTGGAAAGAGAGCATCGGTGCTGATTTTGTCGGCTTGATTGGACGCAAATTAGATAATCCGAATTATCTAAATTCCTCTTTTTTTGCCGCCAACAAGATAAGCAATCCGGTGGAAGTTGCTTTTGTGGGCGTATGTGTGTTGACGGAGCGAAGATTTTTAGATTATAATCTGCGTCCGCTCATAAATCATTCCAATTTGAATGATATTTACTGGCAATGTGGCGAGTTTCCGAATGCGTCAAAATGGGTGATTCCGACCCTTGAATATGAGAACTTGCCGACTTGCATGTCCAATACGGCGTTATGCCATGACAAAAACACGTTAAAAGAGCGATTTAAGGCATGGGAAGAGTATTACGAGGCAAATCATAAGGGATAATAACAAAAAGTGTCGCTACGTTGAGTTTTGACGTTAAATATTACATTTTAGAAGGAGTTATAAATGACAAAAGGCGAGTTGATTCAAGCGGTGTTGATTTTGGACAAGGCGGCATCACAAGCGGTCATGACGAGGGAGGCGCACGTTCAGGTTCAATCGGCATCGCAAAAGGTTCTTGAATATGTGAAGAGTATAAAAGCGGAGGTTATAGAATGCCAGAAACAACCTACGGATGGGTGACGGAAACTTATGCCGATGACTATATGCAGTCTCGGCTTAATGTCGTAAATTGGTTTGCGAGCGGGGCGAATAAGGTAGCGGCATTAATGATGGCTTATCGGCAATTGATTAGTTCGCCATTGTTTTCTTTCACGTCAACAATCTCCGAACAGATGAAATGGGCGCAATTAGAGCAGGCGTTGTTTTTGCTTAATTATTCCGCCGATATAGACGCTCGTTCTTCGTTAAGAAGTCAAGGCGTTCAATCTGCGGGGATTGTTCAAGAATCTTATAAAGAACTAAACCGGCAAGCAATTTGTGAGGCAGCGATGGATTTCTTAAAGGACTATAAAAAATCGCAAACTTTTGCTTTTGGCATTGTCGAATTGCAACGAGAAGAGACAACGCAAACAACGGAGTTGGTTTAATGGTTTCGCTTGTTCCGACATCGCCTTTTCAAGGTGAAAATATATTCACTAAAAAGGCGGATATCATGCTCAAAGAATATCGCAAGGCGCAGAAAATCATTTCCGAAAAGTTATTGAATGCGAATATCACTCCGGCGGCAGAATGGCGTTATCAATCTTTAATGCGTCAAATCGAAGATGAGGTTCAAAAACTAAATGGCATAGCAGCCATAACGGCAAAAAAATCAATTGCTGATGCTTTAAAGCGAGGCGCAGAAGCGGCGCAAAAGCGATTAAAAGATATGGGCGTTGTCAAGAAACGTCTTGATATAGATTTTGTCTTATTAAATCGCCGGACGGTGGAAGTGATAGCGCAACAAATGGCAATTGATTTGATGGCTGCAAATGACTCTATAAAACGGATGGCGGCGGGATATTTAAGAGCAACGCAACAAAAGGTATTAACGGAGCAAGCCATTAATGAGCAAATTGCGCAAGGCGTTATTCAAGGCGCAACACGCAGAACTGTTTCTGATGCTTTGTTTGGCGATTTTATAAGCCGCATGGATGGCGAAAAATTTATTCACATAAACGGACGAGATTATCAACCATCTAAATATGCGGAGTTGGTTGCGAGAACAAGGACAAGAGAAGCCGCTTCTGCTGGAACTATAAATACTTGCGAGGCTTATGGATGCGATTTGGTTCAAGTTTCTATACATGAGCATAAAGACTGTGAAGGCGATAGATGTCCAGAGTTTGCTGGGAAGATTTTTTCAATAAGTGGAGATTCGAGCGACTTCCCAAAGTTGACAAAGATGCCGCCATTTCATCCGAATTGCGCCCATGTATTATTGCCGGTAAGTGAGGATGCGTTAAGGTTGCGAGGGCAATATGAGACTCTTGTTGACTTTTCCAATGGTGAAAAAGAGATTGACAGCGTCAGCGAGTATTCGGATATGGTGAGTGCATGATTGGTGAATATTTAAATACAAGCGCAATATGCCAAAGCATATCGCACAATCAGTGGGGCGAGGAGATAATAACCGAGACGCCAATTCGTTGTTTTTATTGTGCGAATGATACGCGCCATATAACTGCGGATGGAGCAGAGGTCGTGAGTGCGGCGAGCATATTAACAGAGAATGCGGTGGAAATGAAAAGCCGAATTATAATTGATGGCATTACCTATAAGATATTATCAATTCGCAAAGAAAAAACTTTTTCATCGCAAAGTCCATTTTACAGGATATTTATAGCATGACTGATTATCACGTTGACATGTCGGATTTAATAAAAGGATTGAACAAATCTGATGCGAGAATTATGGAAGCGATAGAAAAGGGTTTGGCGCAAGCCGGAATGCAATTATTGAATGATGCAACATTACAAATACCGGCGACGCCGTTAGACGAAGGAACATTGCGAGGGAGCGGGAGCGTTTTTGTCGGAAATAAATTGGTTGGAACATCTCCGCCGATAAATGGAAAAGGGGAACCGAATCGCCAACATCAAGAACCTATGATTTCTATGGTCAAGACGGCAACTGTGGGATTTAACACTCCGTATGCGGCATGGTTGCATGAGACGCCAGAACTCGACTTCGGTTCTACTCGTGAAAAACGTGGATTGCCGAGACCGACCGGAACAGGCGCATTTTATTTATCAAAAAAGATGGCGACAAATTTCCGATTATATATGCAGATAGTTGCGCACTCAATAAAGCGGTTTTTGGGAAAATAGAATGATAAAAGAGATAACGCAATATATAGCAAACAGTTTGGGAATGACGATAGGAGTTGACTTATTTTGTCAATTGCTCGTGCCGGAAGACCCTGATACGCTTGTTCTTATTCGTGAGACCGGTGGATTTCAGGAATATGATGGCGATATGATGTTTTCAAAAGATATACAAGTTATGTCAAGGGCATATAACTGGTCGCAGGCAAGAGAACTAATAGAAAACATCCACGACTTTTTGCATGGGACGACTAATCTTGTTTTAGATAGCATGACAATTACGAATGAACAATATCAATTTGGAACAATCGCTTGCGTTTCTTTGCCTGCTCCGATTGGCGAAGATTCAAAAGGGCGAAATATTTATACTGCGCATTATTTAATTCGAGGATGGAAAATAAATTTTAACAATACAAGCGGAAGTGGGTCGGGAAGCGAATCAAGCGGGGAAACGAGCGGGGAAGAACCGCATATAACCACGATTTATGTAAGACAGGATGGAAGCGGTGATTTTACAAACATCACTGATGCCGTTGAATATGCCATTGATGGCGACACTATAATTGTTTATGACGGAACGTATAATGAACATGTCGTTATAGATAAGTCAATTACGCTACAGGGCGTAAATAAAAATACGTGCATATTAAATTCTACTTATGATGGAGACGCAAAAAGACCTGTTTTAACTATTCAAAATAGCATAAGCGTTTCGGGCTTCACTATTGTCAATAATTATAATGGTTTGTCGGTTGCAATAGAAGCGAATGAACATGATATAGATTTTATGAATTGTAATTTTTCTGTAATTGAGCCTGATGAGTATGCCGCTATAACAATAAGTGGAAAAGGAATAATGAAGTTTAGAAATAGCGAAATCACAAGTGATGACAGCGATAATTATGCTATTAAATTGCTTGATAACTTCGATGGCGAAGAGATAAAAAGAACGATAACAATATCACAATCAGTAATGAAATATGGCGCCGAATTGTATAGCATTATTTTCCATCCAGAATATGGGATAAATACTCATGTCAATATTTATCGTTGTAATAGAAAATATGATGTAATCGGTAATGATAATATAACATATACTATTTTGGGAACTTAACAGGAGGAAATATTATGGGTAATCAATCACCAATGCGCGATTTGGGCGCATGTGCGGTTGTGTTTGGAAGCACGACAATTGTTGGTGGAACTGTTGGCGAATCTCATGGCGGTGTCCATTTTAAGACATCGCAAGATGTTGCTCCGGTGCATGAGGACGTGGCGGGAAGTCAACCGGTGGATGAGATATTTACCGGCGAGGCGTGCGAGGTATCCGTGCCGTTGACGCGCTTCCAGTTGGCGACTTTGGTATCATTGATGCCGGGTTCTTCGGGTTCAGGAACAACCGGAAATACGATGGTTGTTCGTTCTACGGTTGGGCGTTCTGCTTATGACAATGCGCAGAAATTAATAATTAAGCCGATTGTCAATGGTGCGGTATCAACAAATTCCAACGAGTGGTTGACTGTGTTTAAGGCAAGTCCGAGAATATCTGATGCCGACCTTGTTTATGATGTTTCGACCCAGCGAGTTATTAACATCGTATTTAAGGGATTTAAAGTCCGTGCGAATGGTGTTGGCGAAAAAATTGGTTGGTTGTATAAAATCGGATAATATGGAGGAAGAGACATGCGGGAATTTAACGCTGATGACCGTTTTCCGAGACTTGTTTTCACGTTAGAAGGCAAGAAGTATGATATCGGAGTCATAACGAATGCCAAAGCGGAAAAGTGGTTTGCCATTTATAAGGAAATATCTGTTTTAAAAGACGATATATTGCCGGTTAATGTATTTGACAGATTGCTTGCCGCATTGACCAGTTGTCCCGAAGAAGAATTTGCCAAAGCGGACTATTTCAAAAAATCTGCTATTGTTAATTGGCTTCGTGAAACATACTTTGGAAACATTGATGCGGAAAAAAAAACAGACTCCGAGAACTTGAAAGAATAGCGCATATACTCGTTAATATTCCCGCATGTTTTTCTGCCAAAGACCTTGAAGCGATGGACTTTGCGGAGTTGTTGGCATGGGCGAACATTGCGGAAATTCAACGTTTGGAACGAGAAAAATTAATGGCGTCTGCGGTGCGAGCCGGATTCTCCGATGTGGACGGATACGGCTCTTTTTTATTTGAAATTAATCAAGAGATTGAAAAGTTGCGCGGCAATCAGGACGAGGTTATCAAGCGCAATTGGGAAGCATTAAAGCGAGGGATAAAAGATGTTTGATGCTGGTTCAATAATTGGACACTTAAAATTAGACGTGGGCGGTTGGAATAATAAATTAAAACAAACGCTCAACAATACGACCGCAGATGTAAAGCGAAGTATGGCGACAATGGCGTCCAATATGCGCCAATTGGGAATGTCGTTGTCTTTTGTTGGTGCGGGAATTACTGCAACAACGACAATGATAACAAAAGTCGGAGCGGGTGCCGAAGATGCGATAAATAAGTTATCTGTGACGGCAAGAAACGCCGGAATTGATTTATCAAAAAGTCAAAGCGAATTAAAAGATTTTTTCAATGATATCCGAGAAAATACAAGTCAAGCCGTGACTGATACTACTGCGTTGCTCGGCAAATTTATTCCCTATACAAACGACTTGTCAAAAGCAATGGAAGCGGTTAAATTGTCCAGTGAATTGGCGGCGGCGGGAGTCATGGATTTTGAAACATCTGTTCGTGCTGTGGGTGCGGCATATCAGGGAAATTTCATGCTTTTGGAGCGTTCAATAAAAATCTTTTCCGATTATGAGCGGGCGCAATTTAAATCTATGACAAGCGATGAGCAGCGAGTTTTTATGTTTGAAAAGTTGCGGAAAGCGTATGGCGGAATAGCATTAGAAGAAGCGCAATCCGTGACGGGACGCTTGCGCCAGATGCAAAACGCCTTTGGCGACTTTTGGGAAGAAGTCGGCATGGCGTCGAACAAATATCTTTATCCGTATATTGTAAAGATAAAAAACAGTCTTATTATATTACAAGATTGGGTTGCGGCTCACGGTGAGATTGCCGGAAAGATTGTTTCCTCATTGGCGATTGCTGGAACTGCGATGCTTGCTTTTGGTTCTTCTATTTGGGTCGCATCAAAAGCAATGACGGCTTTAAAAGTTATTATCACAGCAATGAATGTGTTGTTTTCTCCGCTTACGATTGCCATTGTTGGCGTGGGTGCTGCGACGTATGCCTTGCGAGCGATGTGGGTCAACAATTTTATGAACATAAAGCAAACATGGAAAGAGTTTGTTGATATTGTCAAAGTGGGATGGGATAAAATAAAAAAATGGTTTGGCGATGAAACGTTTGCAACGTTTGTTAATGAGTTTAGTCGAGGAATACAAATCATTTCGCTTTATGTTCAAGATTTGATAAACGAGATTGAGCGATTAAAGGACGTGTTCAAAATCAGTCCCGAAACATTTGTTCTTAAGGTTGCCGCCAAAATTTTGCCGATTCGGTTCTACAAAGAGAATTTAGAGAATGCCCAAAAAGCCGAGTCTGCTGTCCGTGCCGTATTGCGCAAGTTTGGATTAGAAACAAAAAGCGCATTTCGAGAACCGGAAGCGCGTCCGAAGGTTGCAACCGATGAAGCAATTCGGGACATATTAAACTATGATTACAGAAAAAACAAACAAGATGCTTTCACAATTGGTTATGGATGGGCGAAAGAAAAGTTGGGCGAAGCGAAAGAGTTGGCGTCATCTGTTGTTGACGTTATGAAGGTTCAATTTGAAAAAGATTTAGATTCGCTCGGTGGTATTATTGAGAACAATTTTCCCGAAATATTAGATTCGTTCAACAAAATTCGAGAAGAGTGGGCGAAGACTATTGAAAAGCCTGAAATTGACATGACGCCAAAATTAATGTCGCCGAAAATTGACCCGACGTGGTCATTAATAGCGGATGCCGGACTAAAAACAACAAAAGAACTAGCCAAAAAATTAGAAAAACTACAACAGATAAAAGTATTTGCGCAAATGAGCGATGATTTAAAAAATGACGCTTATTTTCTGGAACAAGTTAATGATAAGATAAAATCAATAGAAAATCAATTGGACGTTGTTGGAAACAAGGCATCGGCTCTCGGAATCACAACGTCAAATTCCATTCAAAAACAAATAACAGAACTGGAAAATCTCAAACAGCATTTGCAAAATGACCCGCTTGCCATGCAAGGCGTTTATGAGAAAATAGAAGAACTGACAATGGAACTTAAACCGAAAATGAAAATGTGGATGGATACTGTAAAAAATGCTTTTGAGAATACGTTTAATGCAATGGAAAATACCATGAACTCGTTTTTTGATGACGTTATTGACGGAAACTTGAAAAAGGGAAAAGATTATTTCAAGTCGTTCTGTCGTGATGTTTTAAAAGGGTTCGGAAATATGGTATCACAAATGGTGCGCCAGTGGATTGCTGGACAGGCGCAAATGTCATTTTCAAAAGGGTCATCTATGTGGTTAATGCTCGGAAAGATGGCGGGTGGATTTGCACAAATGCCAACAGGTGGGGGCATGACTCCGCAAGCATTTGGTTCTGCGAATGGGACGTCATGGGCGTTTTATGATGAAGGTGGTTATGTTCCGAGAACGTCTCCGGCAATAGTTCATGCCGGTGAAACTGTTTTGCCTGCGCATTTATCTCCCGCGACACAAAGAGGAGAAGCGAGGGAGGTTGTTATTTATAACTTCTTAACGCCAGAAGCACAGGCAAGGGCGATGGTTGCAGATGCGCCTAAAAATGTCATTGTTAATATTGTTAATGAGAACATGTTAAATAATGGGTCATTACGAATGAGAATGCGAGAATAATATGGACGTTTTTAATCTGCCAAGAGAAAAGGTGGAAGTTAGTTCAAAGCGAAATGTTCTCGTATCATCTTTTGAGGATGATACGGAACAACGCAGGATAAAGAACACGAGAAAAGCAATGACTTTTCGTATTACTTCACCCGCCTTAACGTTATCGCAATTGGAAGAGTATCGTGAGTTTTATGATGACCATTTAGGCGAGTTATCTGCTTTTCAATTTGTTAGTCCTATGGATGGCGAAACATATACGGTTCGCTTTGGCGGAGAATTAAAAGAGACTCTTGATAGAGGATTATTCAGGTGCGAGTTTTCATTTAAGGTGGTTTATGAGTAAAATTGCGAGTATTGCATATTTTCAAGAAAAAAATAAAATAACAAATGCGCCGATATGGTTATATCGTGTTGGTGTTGATAGTGCTAATCCCGCAACGGATTTGTTTTTGTGTGAAGGAATGGAGTCTGTTGCATATTTTAAAGATGAAATGACTCCGCAAATTTATACGCCATTTCCGATAAAGCATGATATATTACAGGAAAATTCGCAAGGGAACATTGACAGTATAAAGTTGCGCATTGCCAACGTTTCCCGCGATGTTCAGGTTTATTTGGAATCGAAGGAAGGTTTAAGGGATTGCAAAATAACAATCCGGCTTGTTTTTTCTGATTTGTTATATGACCCTGATGCTCATGTTGAATATATTTATTATGTCGATTCGTGTGTTGCCAACGAACAGGCGGCGGAATTCACGTTGCATAGTGGTTTAGACTTATTGCGGGTTTCGGTTCCAAAACGAAAGTTTTTGCGGGATAGATGCCAGCACATTTATAAGGGTGTTGGTTGTTGGTTGGCGAATGGTTCTATGCCGACCGGTTTTGATGCAAATGACCCTGATGAGTGCAACAAAACAATTGAGGATTGCGAGCGGCATAAAAATAATACAAGGTATGGAGCGTTTAAAGGAGTGCCGACATATCGCTATGGGAAACTATGATGATTTTATTTATTCTGTTGTTGGATTGCCGTTTCTTGATAATGGACGAGGTCAAGAAGGGTATGATTGCTATGGACTGGTATTGGCGTATTATAAACGTGTTTGTGATTATGATTTGCCTGATTATCAATATAGAGATAACAAAAACAATCAAGAAACGATAAATCAAAACATCGGGAGTCATTTTATTGAGGTTCCGTATAGAGAACGCAAGAAGAATGATTTGTTGTTGTTTGTGGGCGAAGGCGGGTTCTTGAATCATCTCGGAATATTGATTACCAGAGACAATTATATTCACGCTTCTCGTTCTCATGGTGTTGTTGTTGTTTCGTTGCTGATGCACGGAAAAGCATTGTTGCGAGGCGTTTATAGATTAAAAGCGCACAGGGGCATTTTAGATTAAAAACCATAAGACATATATCTCCGTCCAACAAAATGCGAATTTAAGGCATTTACGGCGTTTTTTTGGCAATTTTGATGCGTTGATAAAGGCGGTTTTGCATAAATGAAAATCATTATCATATTAAATCCGTTGGATTGGACAAAAAGAGAAGAGATAAACGTTGATATTAAGGAAGGCATGACGTATGCTGATATAATTCCGCCGCAATATCATTCCAATCATATAATCACTTCGTCCTTATATGGAACAATCAAGCCGGAAAATTTGTTTGATATAGTTAATCCCGATGATGAAATATTAATTAAACCCGAAGTCAAAGACCCTGTTTCGATATTTGTTATTACTCTTGCGGCATTAAAAGCAATAAGCATTACCGGAGTCATAGCGTATGCCATTTCGGGTGTCGTTGCGGCTGGCGTATTGGTTGGTTTATATATGATTTCACGACCACGCACGCCAAAGCAAGGCGGAGGCGGCGATGATGTTTCCAATACGTATGGCTGGGATGGTGTATCTACAAGTAGCGACCCCGAAAATCCGATTCCGATTGTTTATGGAAAACAGCGGTTGGGCGGTAATATCATAGATTATTATGTTGAGACTACAAATAACATTGATTATATGTATTTGCTTCTTGCTTTGGGCGAGGGCGAATTTCAATCTATTGCAGGCGCAACAACCGATTCTGATAATGTATCGTTGTCAAGTATTGGCGACAAAATCCTTTTGGAAAATAATCCGATAACAAATTATAAAGACGTCAATATATATACGAGAATGGGGAGTGATGAGCAGGCTGTTATCGCAGGATTTGGAAATATACATAATTATTATTCGCTCGGCAATGAATATAGACTGGTGATAGAAGGCAAAGACGACGCTGTTCATACTACATGGCGAAATTACACTACATATAATAGCGATGTAGAAGAACTGGTATTGCATTTTTCGTGTCCGAGTGGGTTGTATAAAGTTGATGATGAAGGAGATATTAAGGGACAGGAAATAACTGTCGTTATCAAATACCGCATGGTCGAGCCTGTTCTTGATTCTAAATGGAAATCGGTTTCAATATCATACAAGCAAAAAATAATGTCAACGTTTCGATTCCAAAAAAAAATATCAAATTTAACCGCCGGAAAATATGAAATTTCGGTTGGCAAAACTGCTGGTGTCCAAAAAACCACAAACAGCGTGGAGACTTATTTATCAGCGGTTGATGAGGTAAAATATAATACTTTAACATACCCGAACGTTGCTTTGTTGGGAATTAAGGCAAAAGCGAGCGACCAATTATCGGGCACGTTTCCGCTTGTCTCGGTGTTATGTGAAGGGCGCAAAGTTAAAATATGGAATGGTTCTACGGACAGTGTTGAATATTCACAAAATCCGATATGGTGCGTTCGTGATTTTGTGGAAAATGATCGTTTTGGTTGTGGTGGGTTTGTTGTTCCCTATAATGAAGATACGCTTAATTTGTTATTAGATGAAGCGAATTATTGTGATGAGTTGATTGGCGATTCTGGTGAACAGGTTCCGAGATTCACAATGAATTTCGTTTGTGATGTTGCTTATAAAGCGTTAGACATGATTGCGCAAATGACCAGTTCATTTCGCGCTTTTGCTTTTTGGAGTTCTGGACGCATTATGGTTAAGGTTGAGCGTCAAGGTTTGCCGGTTCAAATGTTTGCGATGGGAAATATTATCAAGGGGACTTTTTCGGAGTCGTTTATATCAAGGCGTGAGCGTTATAATTGTATAGAACTGGAATTTAACAATGAAGATATTGATTATAAAAGGGACATTATATCGCTCATAAATGAAGATGACCTAATGGAGAATCGCCCACTTTATAAGAAAACTATTTTTATGCCTGCCATTACGAGAGAAATACAAGCGAGGGCGGTGGCGGCGTGGATTTTAAAGGTATGTCAACTGGTGCGCAATATAACGTTCAAGGCGGGCATTGATGCGATTTGTTGTCAACCGATGGATATTATATTATTTGCTCATGATGTTCCTGTTTGGGGCGTGTCAAGCGGAAGAGTAGAAAGAGCGTTTTCAAACAAAATCGTTCTACGTAATCAAGTTGTTTTGGAATCAGGAATAACCTATTATATTAAAGTCAAATTGTCGAATGACCAGATTATTGATAAAAGGATAACAACGCCTGCCGGAGCGTATGTTGCCGGTTCGGTTATAACCGTTGAGTCTGTTTGGGGCGATGATATGCTTCCAAATGATTATGACGTTTATTCCATAGGACAACAAAACATAGAAGCAAAGCCGTTTCGCATTCTTGAATTAAAACATACAGCAGAAAACGAAGTTGAAATAAGTGCGATAGAATATTATGATGAATTATATGATGACACTGATTTAATTCTCAATCCAATAAATTATTCCGACTTGCCGGACTGGAAACGAAAACCGCCGTATGTGACGAATTTAATATTAAGAAACGTTCCACAAAAGGAAGCGACAATTGTTGTTCAATATGATATACCGCAAACGTTGGATTATGACGAAACTGGTATCGTTCCGACCAATTTCGGGTTATGGCATCATGCCGAAATATGGGTTTCTGATGATGGCGGACAAAGATATGTTAAGCATGGCGACACGTCCGAAAATACGTATTTCATAAAGGATTTAATTGCTGGTCACGAATATTATGTTAAGGTAATATCCGTGTCGAGGTTTGGTATTAAAACGGATTTTACCGAATCGCCCACTGGTTCAATAACAGTTAAATTGGAAGTCGCACCGAGAGATATAAAAGGTCTTGAACTATGGGGACAGGGGAATGATAATATTTGGCAAGGAAAACATGCGAAGTTTCGATGGAAAGAATATTCGTCATCGGGAAGAGAACAGTTTTTGGGAATGAATAATAATGAATTGGAAGCTGGCGCAGGCGCAAAAGATGACTACTTTTTAGATTATAAAGTTGAAATACTTCATGGCGGCGTTTCAAAGCGTGTTGAGTATTTACAAGATGCTGAATATACATATACCTATGAAAAAAATGCGGAGGATGGCGGGGAATCGGGAGCAGTCAGAGAATTTACAATTCGAGTATGGGCGAGAGATAAATATAATCAAATATCGGAACATGCGGCGGAATTAACAGTTAATAATCCGCAGTGTGCAAGTGTTCAAAATTTCTTTTCTCAAACGGCTATTCGTTCTATATTCCTGCGATGGAATCCAAATAGCGAGAAGGATTTAGCGGGTTATTTAATAAAGCGTTCTTATACGTCAAATTTTGATTGGAATGATGGAACGCTTATTTATGATGGAACTGGTTCTGCTTTTACCGACAAGGCGGATGATGACGACCCTATTGGAACGGAATATTATTACAAGATTGCGGCTTACGACTTATTCGGAAAAGATTCCTTAAATCCGTCAAGTGCGATTCAAGCGATTGCTGGATATATTGCGCCGCACGACATAGACGACTTTGCTTTGGATGCGTCAAAGTTATTCTTTAAGATACCTGTATTGGAGGGCGAAGTATGGCAAGACGAAACGCCTCATTCTGGATTTGTTGCGTGGAATGAGCATAATTTATATTATAATGGATGTCGTTATAAAATCGCCGCCGGAGAAACAAATTTACGATATATCTATTGGATTTATAGCGAGCCAACAAGCGGTGCCGAATATACCGAATCAGAATACTATGCGTCTGATGTTCACCCCGAAGATTTGACTGGTGGATTAACGGACGATGATTTTATTGTTTGCGTTAATAATGATGGATGGCATGATGCGGCGTGGAATGCCATTGCGAATCAGGTTATTGGTTCTGCTTATATCATGGATGCCGCAATAACTAATGCAAAGATTGGATTGTTGGCGGTTGATACTGCAAACATAAGGGATGCCGCTATAACGGACGCAAAGATTGATTCATTACAAGCGAACAAGGTTGTTGTTGGCGAGAATGCGTCCGGATATACAACGCTTGATGAGTGGGCGCATAGTGAAGATTCGACAATGATTGATGGCGGTCGGATTTATACAGAATCAATAACAATTTCAAAGTGTGGGTTTGGTGTTGTTATTTCGTTTATTGACAATGATATTCCAACGTCAATAAATGAAGGCGATATTTGGTATCAACCATCTACCGGATTAATGTATCGAGCGGCAACGCCGATGTCGAATGAAATAAAGGCTGGTGAATGGGAATATTACATTGATGCGGCGGCGGCGGTTAATAGTGCCGAGACGTTAATACAGCCGGGCAAAATATATATCGCCGGAAGTGGAAGTGATGAAACGACTCTTGCGGATTGGAGTCATGGTTCGGATGCGACATTTATAGATGGCGGAAGGATTTATACAAACAGCGTTAAACTAAATACTCTTGTTGCTGGGGCAAGAGGGATATCAACGGCAGGATTTCTCTTTTCGTTTGATGTTGGTGATGATATAGTCTGGTGGACGGAAGGGTTCATATATTATTGGGATGATAACAATCATTATCACGTCA
>Ga0302240_1000930_pt1 | contig 25854 bp, 21 predicted proteins | sample AAG_UR_His_MG_FD_193538 | JGI IMG/M metagenome (GOLD analysis project Ga0302240, IMG submission 193538) | Enriched activated sludge microbial communities from anaerobic digester in WTTP, New Holstein, Wisconsin, United States - AAG_UR_His | ecosystem: Engineered > Bioreactor > Anaerobic >... | reverse complement strand
GATCCCGCCAACAAGGGACACATCATCAAGACAGGCCTGTGGCAGTACACACGTCATCCGAACTACTTCGGCGAAGCCACCATGTGGTGGGGGATCTTCCTCATCGTTATTGGCACGACCGGTTTTTGGCCGACCATCATCAGCTCCGCGGTGATCACGTATTTGTTGATGTTCGTCTCCGGGGTGCCTATGCTTGAGAAAAAATATGAAAACAATCCCGAATTCCAGGCTTATGCGGCGGTCACGAGCAAGTTCTTTCCGTGGTTCCCTAAGAAGTCCTGAGGCGCGTTGTATTGGGGCCTGTGACCATCGGCAGGGGTCTTTAGCTTTTAAAAAGCTAAGAGATCATGCAGCCGATGGTCTCATTTTTTTACTCCCAAAGCCAAGGGCCAACGTGGGCATAAAACCTCAAATGTGGTACACTGATAACGTCGGCGGCTCGGCGGAAAAGCACGGTGGGCACGGATCACGGACTGCCTCCGACCGACCACGAAGAACAGCGTACCGGAGGGAAAGTGCCATGAGCAAGACTCAACCACCTGAATTGCAGAAGAATCAAGCTGAACCTGCCGGTACGGGGCATGCTCTTGGGCTGCAGGGCAGCAGCGGACCAGAGGGTCTTGCGCCCCTCAAGCCTGGTCGCAGCCTGGGCTCCAACACAAACAATGCAGATGTGGAGACCCTCGCGAACCTGGGTTTTACGCGGATAGAAGTGTGCCTTGGGCGCCACAGGCCCTACCATGACATGCTGGAGCGCATTTTTTCCGATCTGGATGCGGCGAAGGCCTTGGGGATGGCTTATACCATCCACTTGCCGCTGTGCCTTTACGATTGGTTCCCCTTCGATTATCTGGACGGCTATTACCTGGATCCGGATCCCTCGAAGCGGGCATTGGCCTTCCGATTTTTGGAAGAGAACCTGCGTCAATTGGCCGGCCGCTATCAGCCGGATTATTACGTCATTCACTTTCCGGGGATTTACCGGAATGCTTATTTTGGACTGGATTTCCAGGCAATCCTCCACGAGTCACTGGGACGTCTTCAGTCGATCGCCGAAGGATTTGGCGTCACCCTGGCCCTGGAATACTTTGGTGCCAACCGGGATTTTAACCGACCGGAGCAGTGGATCGAAGCCCTTTCCGGCTATTCGAGACTGGCGCCGCTGCTGGATACAGGACATCTGTATTTTTCATGTCTGATGAACGGCTTTGATTTCGATGAGGTCCTTGAGATGATGGCGCCCCATTGTGTGGGTTTTCACGTCTGGACGGTGCAGGGCAATGACTATTATGGCAATTCACCGTTTTACAGACAATATCACCATGTTGTGCCCCATTCCGGGCAGCTGAGGTCTGAAGGCTGGGCGTTTGAGCCGGGGGCGGTGTACCATCGGCTAAGGGCTTTTGAGGCGCCGGTGGTGGTGGAGGCGACCAGCCTCTATGGCGGAAGCGACTACTATTTTGAAGGGCTCCGCTATGCCGCGGACTGCTATTTGGGAGGGGACTGCGAATGAGGGAGAGAAGTGAGACTGTGACTGTGACTGTGACTGAGGCTGAGGCTGGGTCTGGTGCTGGTGCTTGTGCTGGGCCGGCGACGTTCAGGGACCCGAGTCTCGACACCCGGTGGCGGGCGGCGTTTGATCAAGCCCGAGAGAAGGGCTTGTTTGAGCGCCTTTCAGAGGTTTATGCCAAGGTGCCCGGAGGGCGCTGCAGCGGCTGTACCGCTTGCTGCGCAGAATCCGTCAGCACCTTTTTTGTGGAGTGGCTCCGGATCCGGGACTTTTTAGAGGCGTCTGGCCGATGGTCTGAGGCCCTCGAACGGGCGGAAGACTATGCCCGTTTTGAACTTGCCCGTCCTATGAAATGCCCCATGCTGGAGGCGGATGGAAGCTGCATGATCTATGAGGTACGCCCTCTGACCTGCCGGATTTTCGGACATTTGAGGGCTGCGGATTACGGGCGGAACCTCAAGGCAGTGCTGAAGGCCAACCGCAGAGCGGCGGAAGAGATTTTCAAGCACTATGGGGTACAGCTTCCGGCTGCTGTCGTGGAGCGGTCTATTCCCTTCTGCGAATCTTTTGTATCTGAGGCGCCTTTGACTTCTGGGGACCGGGATGAATTGTTTGATGTCTTGTTTTCGATTGACTCCCGGTTTCTGATGACGGGGCTTTTGGAGCCGGATCAGATTCAGCTGGGCTTGGTGGACTGGTTCGCTATGGTCAGGCTCGAGGGTGACGCTTTGGCTGAGGAGAGGGTAAAGCATGCGGCTGAGGCGGGGAAAAAGGCGGAGAAATAGAGTGAATTGAACCGGAAGAGAAAGTGAAAAGAGAAAATTAAATAGAAAAAAATAAAGAAAACAAACAAGAAAAAGAGAAGACAAAGGCAAAAGGTTAAAATTTGGTTAATTTATATTAATATCGAGAGTTCAAAGGTTAGATCAGAGGTAAAATATGCGGATTAGTTGGCAAAAGATGCATTGGGATTGCCGTTTGAAAGTCGCTTAAATCCAGCAATTTGAAGCTTTTGAGATCATTTGGGTCTTGACATAAAACTAACAGACATTTTTCGACAAAACTTAGTTGACAGATTAAATACTCGTATTGTATAATATTTGACTTTTCTCTGTCTGTATGGTAATATTTATACAGTGCGAAAGAGAATGGGATGGTGGTCAACTTGGCGACAAAAGCGACACTTGCAGAGATTCGAAAGTCGGTCGAAGGTCTGATTGGGGAACGCGTAATTCTCAAGACGAATAAGGGCAAGCGCAAGGCGAATGTCCGTGAGGGCATTCTCGAAGTAGCTTATCCAAGTGTTTTCACCGTACGTATCAACGCCGGCCTCGATACCGAGCGCCGTGTATCGTTCAGTTATTCAGACATTTTGACGGACACAGTAGAAGTGACGCTGTGCCAAAGGGTTAATGTTTCATAGAGACTGATTTATTTGGTATTTATTTATGCCAGTGACTTGCCGTGATCGCGGTAAAGTTGCTGGCTTTGTTCTTTTTTTGGGGGTTAATGTTTGAGTGGGTGTCAGGTGCACATTCGTTGCGAGACATGCACCTCGCTTCGCCTGTCGCCTCGCTGTGCTCGGTGACAGGCTGCGCTTTGGTTAACGGCGTCTTCTCAGCCGAGGGCTGCGCCCTATACAAAGTAAAGAAGCACCGCCACTTCGTGAGCAAGCTCCCGCAGTGGGGGTGGATCTCAAATTTCACCTCACGTTACAGACATGCACCTCGCTTCGCCTGTCGCCTCGCTGTGCTCGGTGACAGGCTGCGCTTCGGTTACGGGCTGCGCCCTATATAAAGTGAAGAAGAACTAACTCGCCGTGAGCAAGCTCCCACGAGTTAGTTCTTCTTCACTTTATGCATGTCTCTAGCTTTCGTAAGAAAACCTTAAGAATTATCCCGAGCTTTTCGACGTTTTTTTCTGTTAAGATGAAATTGTTCAAGCTTGAACCTATACTCACATTTATTAGGTCAGTGCCCATCACATCACCACAGGAGCTAAATTATGAAAATCTTAGTCTGCGATGACGATCGCGCTATAACCGACGCCATTGAAATCTATCTGAATCACGAAGGCTATCAAGTCGTCAAGGCCTACAACGGCTTTGAAGCCTTGGAAGCCCTAAAAAACAACGATATCCAGCTCATCCTCCTCGACATCATGATGCCCGAGCTCGACGGCCTGCGGGCGACTCTCCAGATCCGCGAACACTCCAACCTGCCCATAATCATTCTGTCCGCCAAAACCGAGGACACCGACAAAATCCTGGGTCTCAATATGGGCGCGGACGACTACATAGCCAAGCCGTTTAATCCGTTGGAGCTCCTGGCGCGGGTTAAATCCCAGCTTCGCCGCTATACAAGCCTGGGCGCGTACACTGAGAAGCCGTCCGCTTTCCGCAGCGGCGGCCTGGTCCTCGACGACGAAACCAAAGAGGTATTTGTTGACGGTGACCCAATCAAACTCACCCGCTACGAATATCACATCGTGCGGCTTCTGCTCTCAAATGCCGGCAAAGTCTTTTCCTCCGACCAAATCTACGAGCAGGTCTGGTCCGAAACACCCATCAACTCGGAAAATACTGTCTCGGTCCACATCCGGCGGATCCGTGAAAAAATCGAAATCAACCCGAAAGACCCAAAATATTTAAAGGTGGTGTGGGGCATTGGATACAAAATCGAAAAACTGGACTAATCTTTTCAGGCACTGGCTGACGAAAGCCATTGTCATTCTATTGATTCTGGCAGCTGGCCTGGTTTTTTCAAATACCCTTTTCGACGAAGCCGAAGGCACTCTCTTCGACTTTGACTACCGCAGCAGCCAAGCTTATGAGGAGCTTCAAACCACTTATGACACACTTATGTCAGCCCTGCCGGCCTCATCCTCCGGGCAATCTCAGGGGCCAGCTGATGCCAGCCTCACCTGGGAAACCCTGAAAACGAAGCTGCCAGAAGGCGCTATGGACCGCCACTATTACGCAATCCTGAAGGATGGCGTCATCCTTAGCACCAACCTCGACGCGCTCTCGGCCCAGGAGGACTTCTACCTCTATGTGGACGCCCATACAGAGCTTCCGGGCCCTGCTGAGGGCATGTCAGTCCTGGTGGGGCTAAGACACGACGCTGCCCAGCAATCCGCGAACAACTGGCACGAAGCCTGGCTCGCGGCCAATACCCCAACGCTGATCCTTCTCGCTGTCTGCGTCATGATCATGCTTACCGGTCTCATTTTCCTGGCCGCGGTGTCCGGCCGACGTCCTGACTCAGACGACATCCACTTCTTGAAAGCCGACCGGATCTTTACCGATCTGGGCCTCGCTCTTTGGATAGGGATCCAGGTCGCCCTGGTTGGCCTCGCCGGTGAACTCCTGCGCTTCGCTGAAAGTGAGTGGCAGCTTCTGATGAAACCCGTCGCGGCCCTCTTTCTCGTCCTCAGCGGCGCATTAGCCCTCTATGCCTGGACCCTGACCTGGAAGCGCCTTAAAACCGGCACGCTGCTTCGTCATACTTTTGTGGTTTGGTGTGCCTCAAAGTGCTTTGGCGCCGTTTTAAAGCCTGTTCGCAAGGCCATCCGAAGACTCAGGAGCGGTCCGGTGGATCGCATGCCGCTCCTCATTGCGACCGGCTTCCTTGCCCTCAACGCCTTCACCATAATCTTCGGCGGCCTTCTGACTGCGACCCTGGGTGTCCTTGGCTTTTTAATTGGCGGCGTGATTTACCTTTCCGGCATTGCGCTCCTGGCCCTCTATCTGATCCGACAAGACCAGGTCCTGTCGCGGATTGAGACCGGTCTGGCAGCCATTGAAGCCGGTGACTTAGGCTTGCCGATGGTCCCGGAAGGCCCCGCTCGCCTCAAAAGCATCTCCACCAAAGTCAACGGGATCGCTGTGGGTTACCAAACTGCCTTGGAAACCGCCCTGAAGTCCGAGCGCATGAAAACCGAACTCATCACCAACGTCTCCCACGACCTGAAGACCCCGCTGACCTCTATCCTCAACTACATTGATCTCCTCAAGCGCTCCGGCCTCACCGCTCCCGAGGCAGCCGACTACCTGGAAGTTCTGGATCAAAAGTCCCAGCGCCTGAAGACCCTGACTGAAGATCTCTTCGAGGCAGCGAAGGCCTCCTCCGGGAATCTCATCGTTCAGGCCGAGCCCCTCAGCCTCCAGGAATTCCTCCATCAGTCCGCCGGTGAAGTCCGGGACCGTATGGAGCAAGCCAACTTGGAACTCAAATTGACGACGCCGCCACAGGACCAGCCGCTCACCATCCATGCCGATGGCCGCCATCTCTGGCGCATCATGGAGAACCTGTTTCTCAACGTTCTGAAGTATGCCATGCCCGGCTCCAGAGTGTACCTCGATCTCCAGCGCAGCGATCAAGACGCCGTTATTACCCTGAAAAATATTTCCGCTCTCCCGCTGGATGAGGTGGATGACACCCTGACAGAGCGCTTTGTCCGAGGCGATGCCGCGCGCACCACCGACGGCTCCGGCCTGGGTCTTGCCATTGCCAAAAGCCTTGCCGAACTCCAAAAGGGCCACTTCAAAATCGAAACCGATGGCGACCTCTTTAAAGCCATCCTGACCCTTCCGCTCATAGAGGGTTAAATGACACTTCCAAAGGAAGGTGACGCGGACAGCTTTTGGATTGGGGACGCGGACGGAAATAGTATCTTATAAGAATCGTTCATTTTTAAGCGAGATGAGAATTATTCTCTCAAGCTCTGGTACAAAAAATATTTCCGTCCGCGTCACTAAAGTAAAAGCTGTCCGCGTCACCCACCTTCAAACTACAACAAAAAAAACCGCCAAGCGTCAGCCATGGCGGTTTTCTCCTTTTCATTCATTAATCTTTCTTACAACAGCCAACCACCCAAAAGTGAATCCATCAAGGCGACAGCGGTTTCAGCAGTCTCATTCTTGTTGTCGATCAGAGGGTTGACCTCGACGAACTCAGCGCTGGTCATAATGCCTGCCTGGGCGATCAGCTCAAGGGCGAGGTGGGACTCTCGGTAAGAAAGACCTCCGGCGACGCGGGTACCGGTGCCGGTGGCGTAGAATGGATCCATCGCGTCCATGTCGAAGCTGACGTGAACGCCATCGGTGCCGTTTGACGCGACACGGATGGCTTCTTCCATGACCTTTGGCATCCCAAGGAGGTCGACCTCATGCATGGTGAAGACCGTGACGCCCAGTTCCTTGAGCAGCTTGCGCTCGCCCGAGTCGAGGTCGCGGGAGCCAATCAGGACGATATTTTTGGGATTCAGCTTGTTCTCAGCGCCGCCAATCCCTATGAGGCGCTCATGGCCAAGGCCAAGTGCCACCGCGACAGGCATGCCGTGAATGTTGCCGGATGGCGAGGTTTCCGCCGTATTGATATCCCCATGGGCGTCGAACCAGATCACGCCGAGGTTCTTCTTGTGCTGCAGGACACCTGCAATAGTGCCGATGGCGATGCTGTGGTCGCCGCCCAGAACCAGCGGAAATCTTCCGTTCGCCATGATGTCCGCAACTGAGTTGCACAGCTCCGTATTGACGCGGACGACTTCGTCCAGGTATTTCAGGTTGCTCTTAGCATCTCTCGCGTTTTCGGGACGGACCACCTGGATGTCGCCGCGATCCTCGAAATCATAGCCAAGTCGCTCAAGTCGGCCTTTGACACCCGCATAGCGGATCGCAACAGGGCCGAGGTCGACGCCTAAGCGGTCTGCGCCCAGGTTCATTGGGACACCAACTATGGAAATGCGTTTTTCTTTAAGTGCTGTCATAAAAAAGCTCCTTTCAAGCATGCCGGATCCGGACTGAAGCACATCAATATGGCCCGTCCTGAATCCATGTCGTTGCCGGTTGACTTTGTGCTACCATCATACTCGATCCATGCTGAACCTGTCAATCTGTAGTCAAATCGCCTTAAAGTACCCCGAAATGGGGTAAATATCGCTTAAAAATAACTTGTGATTAATCAATATGCACAAAGTCCGGAAGCGGAGCAGATGTAGCGTTATGTCAACCCGGCGAAGTGCGACCATCGGCTGAGTGTTTTAGGTCTTGTAGGGGACCTTAAAAAGAAACGTCCGCCGCAACACAAAACACCTTCAGGTTGAGACGCCAGGCCAACTATAAAAATGCGCAAAAATTCAGAAAAATCTTTATGATCTTTTTTTAATGATTATACAGATTTTCACTGCGCTCAATTTGTTCATAAAGTTCAGAGATAAGTCATAGCAAACGGTGACGCCAGCGAATACCATAAAATAACAATTTATACACTCGATGAATATCCACAGTCCGTTAAATTCTTCAAAAAATTTTTTATTATCTCGTAAACCTTAAAATTACTAAATTTGAATAAAATATTTCTGGAGTGGTATACTAAAATCAAAGGAGAAACGGATGAATAAATTGCCATATAAAACCAATTACCCCAGGCTAAGATGAGTATTGGAGAGGTGGAGCCCATGTTGATCACACCGGCAATCAACGTTTACTCGGAAATCGGAAAACTCAAAAGGGTGCTGCTGCACAGACCTGGCAGCGAAATTGAGAACATCACGCCTGAGCTCATGGACAGGCTGCTCTTTGACGACATCCCTTATCTGGATGTGGCAAGGCAGGAACATGACGCTTTCGCTGAAATCTTCAGGGGCAATGACATAGAAGTGGTCTACCTTGAGGACTTGGCGGCACAGTGCATTCAAACGGAGGAAATACGCGAGCTCTTTATGGAGGAGTTCATCGAGGAGTCGGGGCTTCGAGGGGATATGAAGCAGGAGGCCGTTCGGGAGTACTTCAGGTCCTTCAGGGACACCCGGGCACTCATCGACAAAATGATGGCGGGGATTCGCAAGGAAGAGGTCTATATTGCGAACCCCAAAACGCTGACCGACTTTCTGGACAGCGACTATCCATTCCTGATCGATCCCATGCCGAACCTCTACTTTACGCGGGATCCCTTCGCGGCGGTGGGTACGGGCATTTCCCTCCATCACATGCGGACGGTCACCCGTCAGCGGGAAACCCTCTTCAGCAAATACATCTTCCGGCATCATCCCGACTTTAAAGACGCCGGGATCAAGCTGTGGTACGACCGCCAGGAGCCTTACTGCATTGAGGGCGGGGACATTCTGGTACTGACGGACAAGGTTATAGCCATCGGGATTTCACAGAGGACGGACGCCTCCGCCATTGACCTCTTTGCAAGGCGGCTGTTTGACGACGGCCAGAGCTTCGAGGTCATCCTGGCCTTCGACATACCAAAATCAAGGGCGTACATGCACCTGGACACAGTGTTTACCATGGTGGATCACGCGACCTTTACCATTCACCCGGAAATCGAGGGCCCGCTGACGGTCTATTCCATCCAGCGGCCCGCGGGGAAGAGCCGCGACCTCCGGATTGAGAAGGAGACCATGGATCTGAAGCGCATCCTCGAAAAGTACCTGGACCTCGAACACGTCTCCCTGATCCGCTGCGGGGGCAAGCGCGGCATTGACGCGGGCAGGGAGCAGTGGAATGACGGGTCAAACACGCTGGCCATAGCGCCGGGGGAAGTGATCGTGTACGCGAGAAACCACATCACCAACCACCTTCTTGAGGAGCAAGGCATCCGGCTTCACGTCATGCCGTCCAGCGAGCTGTCCAGGGGCAGGGGCGGTCCGCGGTGCATGTCCATGCCGCTGATCCGCGACCCTCTGTAAGCCGCTCAGCTCGAAAGAAAAGTGCGTTTTGCCGATGGTGACCTCAAAGTCTGCACCCCTTCAAAAAATGCATCTGAGGCTATCGGAATGAATAAATTCAAAAAAATAAGCATAAATAATCAAAAAAGTATTGATTTCTGGCGCAAATGTGAGAAAATAAAATTCAGAATTGTGATAATCAAGGTTTGGTGCGGGAGCGGCGAAGTGGGACTGGAGGCGACCATCGGCAGGATGGAAGCCATAGGACCAGAGGATTCGCCCCTGGGCCAGCAGAATGTATAAGGGGGTTTATCCATGCCAGTCAGTCTCAAAGGTAGGCACTTTCTCACACTGAAGCACTTCACTCCGCAGGAAATCCGTTATTTGCTCGATTTATCCAGAGATCTCAAATGCAAGAAGAGGGCTGGCGTCCGGTCCAATCTCCTCGCCGGAAAAAACATTGTCCTGCTCTTCGAAAAGACATCCACGCGCACCCGCTGCGCTTTTGAAGTCGCCGCCTATGATGAGGGCGCGCACGTGACCTTCCTCACCAACAGCCAGATGGGCAAAAAAGAATCCATTGAAGATACCGCCAAGGTCCTGGGTCGTTTCTATGACGGCATTGAGTTCAGGGGATTTGAACAGTCCACGGTGGAAGCCCTTGCCCAGCACGCCGGCGTCCCGGTTTGGAACGGCCTTACGGACATGTACCACCCAACGCAGATTTTGGCGGACTTCCTGACCATCATGGAGCACGTCGACAAGCCGCTGAACAAAGTGAAATTTGTCTATGCCGGCGATGCCCGCAACAATATGTGCAACTCTTTGATGATCGGCGCGGCCAAGATGGGCATGCACTTCGTCGCCTTCGCCCCTAAGGAGCTTTGGCCGGCAGAGGACCTTGTGGCAGAAATGCAGGAGGTCGCGAAGGAAACCAGGGCGGTCCTGGAGTTCTCTGAGGATCCGGACTGCGTCAAAGGCGCGGACGTCATCTACACGGACGTCTGGGTATCCATGGGCGAGGAGCATCTCTTCGAGGAGCGCATCGCACAGCTGTCGAAATATCAGGTCAATATGGAGCTCATTAATCGCACGGAGAATCCGGATATGATCTTTATGCACTGTCTGCCGGCGTACCACGACCTGGAAACGCAGGTGGGTAAAGAAGTTTTTGAGAAATTTGGCATCACCGCCATGGAAGTCACGGATGAAGTCTTCAGAAGCCGCCATTCCGTGGTCTTCGACGAGGCGGAGAACCGCATGCACACCATCAAGGCGATCATGGTCGCAACGATTGGGAATGTGTAGACGGATTCAAGGCAACACCTTAGAGAAGAAAAGCTGAAGCACTGGGCGATGGGACGCGCGTTGGCCGACCATCGGCAGAAGCTTTAGGCAGTTGATTGAATAATCAGAGATGAAATGAACCGTATAGTGGGCTGGGGGTCGAGTTGAGATTTCCGGCCCGCTTTTTGTCTATGAAAGGAGGGGATGGCCTCAGGTGCCCAAAGTTCCCACAATGCCGTCATTTCCAGCCCAACCTCAACTTCCCCTTTTAAGCGCGTCTTTTTTGGATATAATAAAGAAATGACGTTTGTGATGCAACCGGACGGAAGCAGGAGGAATTGCACATGACTATAAATAAAACGGACGACCTTGAAAATAGAGTTTACGACTACGACGTGCTGGTGATCGGCGGCGGGCCAAGCGGCCTCAGCGCGGCCTATTACCTGGATCAGATGGGGATGGACTACTGCGTCATTGAACGCGGCACCCTGCTGAGGACCTGGCGCCACGAGCGCTGGGACTCCTTCACGCTGGTCACCCCGAACTGGATGACCCGCCTGCCGGGCATGGAAGGCATGGCGCCCAGCGACAACCGCTTCATGACCCTGGAGGAGATCAACCAGCACCTTACGGACTGGGTCAATCATTTCAAGCCCCAGGTCATGGAGGGCGTGGAGGCGACGCGGCTCAGGCAGCTGACTCCGGAGGAGATCGACGCCATCCCGACGGCACCATGCGACCGCCCGCCGAGATATCTCGTCGAAACCTCAGCGGGCGCTTTCAGAGCCCATGATGTCGTGGTGGCGACCGGCCAATATAATCAGCCGTTCATTCCGTCAGCCTCTCAGGAAATTCCGGCAGAAATTCAGCAGCTGCACTCAGTGACTTACAAAAACCCATGCCAGTTGCCGCCCGGCGGCGTCCTCGTGGTGGGCGGCGGCCGCTCCGGCATCCAGATTGCCCTGGAACTGCGCCGGGAAGGCAGGGACGTGTGGCTGTCCCTGGGCACCCAGCGCCCTATCCCGGACGCTTATGACAACATCAACGGCGTTTACTGGCTCAACCGCCTCTCCGGCTTCGCGAAGCTGGACCGGGGCGTGGAATATGTACCGGATGACCTGGAGCGCCTCGAAATTGTGGAGAAGCTCCGCCAGAATCTCGCCACTTGCCAACAAGAGGGCGTGACGCTGGTCGGCCGTCTCAGCGGCTTTGAGGGCGGCGCCCTGTCCGTTCGTCCAAATCTGATCGAGACCCTGAAGGATGCCGAGACGTATCTTCAGCGCTTTATGGATGAAATTGAGTCTCATATTGGAAAAGAAGGGCTTGGAAAGCCTAAGTCCAATCTGGATCTGAAGCTGCCTCGGCTGAGCTGGGGCACCCTCCAGGAGACGGAGCGCCTGGAGCTGACGCAGACCGGGATCACCAGCGTCATCTGGGCTACAGGCTTCCGCCCGAACTACCGCTGGATTGACGTCCCGGTTTTCGCCCAGGATGGACAATTGATCCACGAGGCAGGAAAAACCTCTGCCGATGGTCTCTATTTCACCGGTGTTGAGCTGAATCCGGGCTTTGGAGAGCCGTCGCCTTATGGCATTGGCTTCTACAGTTTCGGGGAGGACGCCCGAAGGGTCGTCGACCAAATCTGTGAGGACTCCGGCTCAATGTTCTGGGCGGATTCCATAATAGAGGAGCTGGATTAATGAGTGTGCTGCACGTGGTGAAAAAGACGGTGCCCGGAGAACGGGAGCGCTCTCTCGCCCTTGACCTGCTGAAAATAGTGGCCTGCGTGCTCGTGGTGGTCATTCATGTCACGGCTTCCGGGGTTACGGGCTACCTGCCGGGTTCGCTGCTTCAGCGGCTGACGGTGGGGTTCAACAGTTTCAGTCAATTTGCTGTGCCTGCCTTCATCTTTGCCAGCGGCTTTGGCCTGGCGGCGCGGTTTCGCAGTGACGACCACGTGGCAGGTCTCCTTCGTTTTTGGGGCCGCCGTCTGGAAACCGTGGTCCTCCCCTACCTGATCTGGTCCCTGATTTATCTGATTCTGCAGCAGCGCTTCATGGGCATTTGTTATGGTGCCTCAGGCATGCTGAAGCTGGTGCTGACCGGCGGGGCCTTCTACCATCTCTATTTCATGGTCATCTTGATCCAGCTCTACCTGGTGTTTCCGTTGCTGCTGGTTTTCAGACGGCGCTTTTCGAAGCTGGGTGTGGATCTCGTGGTCGTGACTGTCCTTTACCTGGTTTACGTCCTGTGGCTGAAGCGGTATGTGCCGCTGAGCGACCGGTTTTTCATGAGTTATCTCCCGTTTTTCTATGCGGGCATGGTGGTTTTTGAGCGGCCGCCCAAGGCGACACTGCTGACGGCGTTTGGCATTGTAGGCGCGGTTGCCTTCGCGGATTATCTGGTTTCCCGCCTCGCCGGTTTTGGGGCGATCACCCCAATCAGCATGATCTCCCTGCCGCTGGCCTGGGAGCTGTATGCACTCTCCATAGTCATCCTGCTCCTTTCCTGGTTCAAGCTGATCAACATTGACGAGAAGCAGAGCGACTGGGTGAGGCGTTTGTCCGGCGTCACCTTTGATGTATATCTGGCTCACCCTCTGATCCTCTTTTTTGTCAGCCGATGGCTGCGCGCCTCAGGCGTCCAGTCCATAAGCCTGGAGATGCTGCTCGGACTCACCTTTGGTTTGGCGCTGCCGGCGCTGGCTAGGATTGGGTACAATAAGGCGGAGGACGGGTTTAAGGAGAGGCAAAGGGAGAAGAAGGAAGAAAAAAAGAGTAAGGATATGAATAAAGATAAGGATAAGGAAGAATAGGAAAGCAAGGCAGGGAAGAAGAAGAAGAAATCGAGAAAAGGAAAAAGAGAAGAAGAAATAAAGATTAGGAAAAAACATGGATAACGCCTCCCCGACCGCCAAGTGCGCGGCTGAGGAGGCGTTTTTGCGCATAGTTGCAGCAATCCCCTGCTGAATAAGCAGGTCTTTACAAAAAAAAACCGTCAAATACTTTTGAATTGTTCTGATTCTTGTGCAAGATGACACTAGTATCTTGCATGATTTTTAGGTATAATACTTGTAATGTATTTTGTATAATGTATAAATTTAGCACAATCTGGATTTTCAGTTTGGGGTGACGCCATGGAGCACAATAGAATCATAGAATTTGCTACCGCTAAGGTCAACTTGTCCTTGGACGTTCTGGGTGTACTCGAAAATGGCTACCACGAAGTTGAAATGATTCTGCAGGAAATAGATCTTGCAGATGATATCATCCTCGAGCCCCTCGAGTCAGGCATTGAATTGCATTGTGATGTGGATTATCTGCCGCTGGATGCCTCCAACCTGGCTTGGCGTGCAGCAGATCTGGTGTTGAAGGAAACAGGTCTCGAAAAGGGCGTCAGGATCTCAATAGTCAAGCGAATCCCTGTGGCAGCCGGCCTGGCCGGTGGCAGCGCGGATGCCGCGGCTGTGATCCGGGGATTGAACCGCCTCTATGCGCTCAACCTGGATCTGGAAACCCAGAAGCGCATTGGGCTGTCTCTCGGCGCGGATGTTCCGTTCTGCATTACAGGCGGCTGCGCTGTTGCGAGGGGCATTGGCGAGAAACTTGAGCCCCTTGAGGGATTTGGCTCTCACTGGGTGGTGCTGGCCAAACCCAACATAGGCGTTTCCACGCCTGCGGTTTATCAGCGTTATGATCAGACTGTAATTATGGAGAGGCCGGATACGCCGGCACTGATTCAGGCCATTCGAACGAATCAGATGCGCTATGTCGCAGAACACATGGTCAATGTCCTTGAACCCGTTACGACGCAGATGCATCCCATTGTGGGAAAAATTCGCAGTCAGTTGATTCAATACGGCTCAGACGGCGCCATGATGAGCGGCAGCGGACCGACCGTCTTTGGCTTTTTCAGACAGTATGACCGCGCCATGAAGGCATGCAAAAATCTTAAGAAGACCTATGCACAGGTCTACCTTGCACGAACGACAAACAGGAAATTAGAGGGATAAACTGTACCTGTTATAGGAAGTATGGTGGATTAAGTTACATATTATAGGAAGTTTGATGGGTTAAGTTACATATTATAAAAAGTTTGATGGGGTAAGTTACATATTATAGGAGGTTGGAGCGTTGAACAATTCGAAATTAGGGACGTTGGAAATCAGGAACTATAAACCTCTTGGGGAAGTTGTCTTCGAATACCTGAGAGAGTCCATATTGAACGGAACGCTCAAGCCGGGTGAGCGCCTTATGGAAATCGCGCTGGCTGAGCAGCTTGGCGTCAGCCGCACCCCTGTACGAGAGGCGATCAGAAAGCTCGAAAAAGAGAGCTTTGTCGAAATGATCCCCCGAAAAGGCGCCTATGTCGCAGATTTGACCGCCAAAGACATCATTGATGTACTCGAAATCAGAATTTTGCTGGAAGGCTTCGCGTCTTCCCTGGCGGCACAGCGCATGTCAGAGGAAGAGCTGATGAGCCTGCGCGAAACACTGGAAGCGTTCAATGATGCCGTCAGCCGTCAGGATCGCCAAGCCATGATTGATCTGGACAACACTTTTCATGACAAGATTTTTGATTCTACCAAGAACAATAAACTGATAGAAATTGTGAAGGACCTCCACGATCAGTTTCAGCGTTTCCGTTTGACTTATTTTACTGAGTTTGACAATTATCCGGAGATCCAGAAATGGCACCAGAAAATTTATGATGCGATTCGCTCAAGTGATGTGAATGCCGCAAAGGAAGCCGCAGAGCAGCACGTGCAGCTGATTATGGATCTGGTCATGAACTGGAAGGAAAAGCGCAACGAATAGGCAGTGTTTAAAGAAAGGTGTACAGGTGGTCTAATGACGACAAAAGGGACTGAAGTGTTTCTTCAGCTGACTACAGAAATTGAGTCCGATGGTGATGACACCCAGCGCATAGAATTCGCCACAGCAGGGAAGTACTATCTCAAGGATGAGACCCACTATTACATCTACACTGAATCAGAACTGTCCGGCATGGAAGGCGGCAAGACGACCCTGAAGATCAAAGACGACACGGTCACCATGCACCGCTACGGCGTCAATGTTGTCGAGCTTGTCTTCATTGCCGGTGAAATCAGAGAGTCCATCTACGAAACACCTTATGGCGTCTTTGATGTGGAGATGAAGACGATTACTCTCGCTTCGGCGATTGATGATCGCGGTGCAGGACACATTGAGATCAGTTATGATATTGAGGTTAAGGGCTTGTCGAAGACACGGAATCATTTGAGGATCAAGGTTTCATAGATAAGGTAATGTAAAAGAGCTGGCACAACAGATGTTGTGCCGGCTCTTTATTTAAATCAAGGCTAGATCCTGAATTATGCCTGAAACCACCTTCACCTGCTGACCGGATGGTGCTTCTCCTTCCAGTTCCTGTAGTAGAGGAAGCCAATCAGAAAGGCAGGACCCGCCAGAGTCAGGCTCCAGGTTAAATTCATTGGAAAAGGTACACCGTTATAAATGGTAAAGCCAATGTAAACCAAGCCTGCCAGAACAAAGACGATGGCACCGACCAGCTCGTGTCTCCAGGCGATAAGGGTCAGCCCAAGCAGGACCAATGCGGGTATGTTGTGCATAAATAGCCCAATCAGGATCTCTTTGAGCGTCGCTTCCGGCGTGATGACGTCCAGTGAGAACAGCATAAGGAATGCTACAAACGCGAGGGAGAGCAGTCGTGGTGTCCAGTACTCAAATTTACTTATAGGGTGTGACATTTGAAAGACCTCCTTGGGTCGTGGAATGACGGTATAGAATGTGACGCAGTCATAAATAGGGGATGAAGACAGTTGTAGCCCGAGCTGCTCACAATTTGCGTGATAGGTACACTTTATATATACCCATAATCCTTTTGATTTTGCGCGAATTCAGCGTGAAGTCAGCCTGTCACCATTGAATAGTGGATATCCAAGCTGTCGATTATTACAAAACTATTACAAAGCTCTGGCACCGTTTCAAGTTTGGTGACAGGCACTCAGTTGAAAGTTGTCCGCGTCACCATTAAAAATTCTGACACAATTTCACTAGGCGAAATCCGTTAAGTTGTGCTACACTACAAAGAGAAGCTGCCGAAAAACCGGCGGCTCTGCGCCGGATTTTCGGCAGCTTCCATCCGCGGAGCGGCCATCTCTCCAAACCGCCAGAAAAGACTTTCCTGTGACCATCGGCAGGGTCTTTGTATTTACCATTCCTACTACCGAAAGGAGCCTGTCATGTTCAGCCTGATCGACGATAAAAATCTCAGCATCATCCTGGACCATGTGTCTGATGGCATCCAGATTATCGACATTGAGGGGCGCCTGGTCTTCTGCAATCGGCTGGCGGCCATGCTTGATGATATCAACATCGAAAATTCCCTGGGCAAGCATCTCTTCGAAATCTATCCCTCGCTGGACGAGGAGAACAGCACCCTTTACAAAGTTCTGAGGACCGGCATCCCCATCTACAACCACGAGCAGACCTTCACCACGTACAAGGGCAAGAAGGTCGCCACCGTCAACACCACCCTGCCTGTCCGGAGGAGCGGCCACCTGGTGGGCGCCATGGAGATTTCACACGACGTTTCCGCCGTCATGGCCCTCAGCGAAAAGGTCGTCACCCTCCAGAACAAGATGTATGGGTCAAAAGACACCACCGCCTCGGATGACGCCCATTTCACCTTTGACGACATCGTCACCCGAAACGCCCGCATGCTCACCGCCAAGTCCATGGCCATGAGGGCTGCCCGCATCGATTCCCCCGTCATGATTTGGGGCGACACCGGCACCGGCAAGGAGCTCTTCGTTCAGGCCATTCACAACGCCGGCGGCAGGAAGAAGCGGCCGTTCATCGCTCAAAACTGCGCCGCGCTGCCCGCCTCCCTGCTGGAAGGCATCCTCTTTGGCACCACCAAGGGCGGCTTCACCGGCTCCACCGACCGCCCCGGCCTGTTCGAGACCGCGGACGGCGGCACGCTCTTCCTGGACGAGATCAACTCCATGCCTCTGGAGCTCCAGGGCAAGCTCCTGCGCGTCCTCCAGGACGGCACCTTCCGACGCGTGGGCGACACCCGCACCCGCCACGTGGACGTCAAACTCCTGACCGCCACCAATATTGAGCCTCTGGAGGCCGTCCGACTGGGCATGCTCCGCAGCGACCTCTATTACCGCCTCAACACCATCACCCTGCACCTTCCGAAGCTCGTCGACCGCCGGGATGACATCCCCCTCCTCGTCGAGCACTTCATCAAAAAATTCAACGACCGGCTCTACCTCAACGTCATGGGCCTCGACGAAGCCGCCTTCTCCGCCCTCATGCGCTACGACTGGCCCGGCAATGTCCGTGAGCTCGAGCACGTCATCGAGGGTGCCATGGGTATGATGGAAGGCCGCGAAATCACCCTGGACGACCTGCCCCAGTCCCTTCAGCGCTTTGCCCGGGAGAGCCGCAGAAGCACAACTTCAGAGACCAATACCAGATTGCCGATGGTCACAGCCCTCGCCAACCTCGAAGCGGAGTACATTGAGGAGGCCATGGCGCAGACGGAGGGAAACGTCACTCGTGCCGCAGAACTGCTGGAAATGCCCCGCCAGACCCTGCAGTCAAAGCTGAAAAAGATGAGGGAAACCGAAAACGCCGAAAATTCGGCGGTTGGAAGCGCTAAATAGGCAAAATGGGACGGATTTTGGGTTGAAGTAACCATCGGCAGAAGGGTATTTAAAGAGTGGAAAAGAAATTTCGAGGAATAGAAACGTTGAAAATTGAAGCTTTGAAGGGAATCCCGAGTCCTAGATTCGGGATTTCGTTATTTTTTTGGCATGCCGATTGCAATATAGAACCTCGACATACACAAACCAGGTGTTCGCACCTAATTCCATTAGCGGGGGTACATAAAATGAAAACAGGTTGCAAATTCGGAACACACAGAGTCCTCGAACCGGTCGGCACGCTGCCGCAGCCGGCGCTCAGAATCGATAACACCATGGAGATCTACGACAACGAGATTTTGATCGACGTCCAGACCCTCAATATTGACTCTGCCAGCTTCACACAGATCAAGGAGCAGGCGGGCGGCGACCTTGCGAAAATTGAAGAAATCATGATGGGCATTGTCGCAGCGCGCGGCAAGCACCACAACCCGGTCACCGGCAGTGGCGGCATGCTGATTGGTACGGTCAAGGAAATTGGCCCTGCCCTTGCTGGCAAGATCGACCTGAAGGTCGGCGACAAACTGGCGACGCTGGTGTCCCTGTCCCTCACCCCGCTGAAGATTAATAAAATTAAGGAAATCCGCAAGGACATTGACCAAGTGGACATTGATGGTCAAGCGATCCTCTTTGAAAGCGGCATCTACGCGAAGCTTCCTGAAGATATGCCGCAAAACCTTGCCCTTTCTGTCCTCGACGTCGCCGGTGCACCTGCGCAAACCGCGAAGCTCGTCAAGGAAGGCGATACGGTCCTCGTTCTGGGCGGCGCTGGCAAGTCCGGCATGCTGTGCCTCTACGAAGCTAAGAAAAAAGCGGGTCCATCCGGCAAAGTCATCTGCTACGGCCGCAGCGAGAAGTCCATGGAGCGCGTGAAGCGCGCAGGCCTTGCCGATGTTCTCATCACCGGCGACGCGACCAAACCGGTTGAGATCCTCGAAAAAGTCCGTGAAGCCACTAACGGCGAAATGTGCGACGTCACCATCAACTGCGTCAACATCACGGGCACAGAAATGTCCAGCATCCTGGCGACTAAAGACACTGGCGTCATCTACTTCTTCTCCATGGCGACCAGCTTCACGGCGGCTGCTCTTGGCGCTGAGGGCGTTGGCATGGATACGACGATGATCATCGGCAATGGCTACACGAAGGGCCATGCGGAGTGCGCGCTCAACTGCATGAGGGAGAGCGAAGTGCTACGTGAAATTTACACGGAGCTGTATGCTTAATATTTTCTGCGGAGGCAGAAAATATTAAGCAATACTGGTAATAGATTTGCGGAGCGGACAGCGCAGCGAATCTATTACAGTGGTGTGTGTCCCGTGAGGTGAAGGAAGGGCAAGGAAGGGCAAGGAAGGACAAGGAAGGACAAGGAAGGACAAGGAAGGAAAATGGTGCTCTGCACCATTTTCCGGGTGGTTTTTCGTACCTTAAGCGTAACTTACACCTTCTTCTTTTCCGTACCTGTCACCGTTTTTGAAGTTAATGAAGTTATTTTTACTGAAAGCAAGTAATTTCAATCTTCTCAAGTTTGTTTAACGTCGCTGTTCCGAAAATTGTACCAGGTACGGTTCGAAGTTGTTGTCGGCGACCGACGCAATTATTTCAAATGAAATTTTGTCAAATCAGAGACTTGGGAATGCGGATGTGGGATGCAAGGAAGGAAAATGGCGCTGCGCGCCGTTTTCCCTCGACTGAATCAAGCGGAAGGCAATTGACGCGGAGCGCCAATTGGCCTCCATGGTTGTTTAGGACGGAGGTCGCCTGCTGGATGGCGATGGTGAGCGATTTGTATCGCAAATCGCTTACATGGTGTAACTGCTTCAATTTGTAAGTTTAACGAAGTTAGGCTGCGCACAACGAACATTCAGGCAAAAACCCAACCCGACCCAGCCGTGCTTTACCCGAAGCAGAATGTTCAACCCAGCGCAGCCGACAACCGAGAACACCGAAGCAAGCAGCACCCGTCAGGCTGTAACCGTGTTTGTCATAAGTGAACCCGAAGCAGAATGTTCTGCCCAACCACCACCACCCCACCAGGCCACCTTCGAAGCATACATAAGTGGAATCCGCGAATTCACAGCTCGAAGCGCTCCACCCAAAGCGCCTTGAGCAATCTTACATAAGCTTTCCCGAGCTCATTTGAACCATATCTACGTTCATACAACAGCATTTACCTTTGGGGTCTAAGTGGGCTTGAGTGACCATCGGCGACCCCTATAGTCATTTGGAGCTGTCTGTGGTGAAACCGCCAAAGGCGGGCTCTCATGATCGCACATCAAATCCTTGCCTTTAAGCATTATCAACAATTATTCAATCCCCATCCATCAGAAGGAGGCCATTCCAAGTGAAGTATTACAACGAGATTGAGCTCTGGAAAGACGTCACCGAGGAGCAGTGGAACGACTGGCATTGGCAGGTCCGCAACCGGATCACGACGCTGGAGGAACTGAAGAAGGTCATCAACCTGACCCAGGAAGAGGAAGAGGGGATCACGAAATCCCTGGAAATCCTGCGCATGGGGATCACGCCATACTACGCATCGCTCATGGACAAGAACGATCCAGGGTGTCCGGTGCGCATGCAGGCAGTGCCTACAATTCACGAGACGCACAAAAGCGCCGCGGACATGGACGACCCGCTTCACGAGGACGCGGATTCTCCTGCGCCGGGTCTGACGCACCGTTATCCGGACCGCGTGCTGTTCCTGATCACGGACATGTGCTCCATGTACTGCCGTCACTGTACGCGCCGCCGTTTCGCGGGGTCACAGGACCAGCAGTCGCCTATGGACAATATCAATAAAGCCATTGAATACATCAGAAATACACCGGTGATCCGCGACGTGCTCCTTTCAGGGGGCGACGCGCTGCTCGTTTCAGACGAGACACTGGAATACATCATCAAGAAGCTCAGAGAAATCCCTCACGTTGAGATTATCCGAATTGGTTCCCGTGTGCCGGTAGTTATGCCGCAGCGGATTACCGACGACCTGGTCAATATGCTGAAGAAATATCACCCAATCTGGCTGAACACGCACTTCAACCACTCCAAAGAGGTTACACCAGAGTCGAAGGAAGCCTGCCGAAAGCTGGCGGACGCGGGCGTGCCGCTTGGCAACCAGTCCGTGCTTCTTCGCGGGGTCAACGACTGTGTTCACGTCATGAGGGACCTGGTGCACAACATGGTCAAGATGCGCGTGAGACCTTATTACATTTATCAGTGCGACCTTTCCGTGGGCATCGAGCACTTCCGTACGCCTGTGTCGAAGGGGATTGAGATTATTGAAGGCCTTCGCGGCCATACCTCCGGGTATGCGGTGCCGACTTTCGTCGTTGACGCGCCGGGCGGCGGGGGCAAGATTCCGGTCATGCCGCAGTACCTGATCTCCATGTCGCCTGAGCGCGTGGTGCTCAGAAATTACGAGGGCGTTGTGACGACTTATACGGAGCCGTCCCCTTATCAGGAAGTCTGCCACTGCGACGTGTGCCAGGGCAAGAAGGCCCACAAGGTCACGGGCGTGGGCGGCCTCCTTCAGGGCAACCAGGTCAGCCTGGAGCTCAAGGAGCTGGACCGTTACAAGCGTACCCATCACGAGTAATCCGTTCAAAGCGTATGGGGGGCCGATGGTCGCGGAAATATCCCAATCCGCAGCAGTTGGAACTCTGACTTCTGCGAGGGCTATTGCCTCTGTTGTCGGTTTCCCATCCTTTCAAATTTTCTTGTTTTTAAGTGTTGAAATTGCGACATAAATATTTTGTATGACAACACACTTTTGTGCACAGGAGGTGACACACATGTCCATTCTGGATCTGATCCGAGGTAACTACCGCGTTGTGTCGGTGGTTGGCATGGCCAAGAATGCCGGGAAGACGTCTGCTCTGAATGATATTTTGTACAGCGCCTTTGACGCGGGGATCAGGCTTGGGCTCACGTCCATCGGCAGAGACGGGGAACGGGTGGATGTGGTCACGTGCACGGAGAAACCCATGATTTACATAGAGCGGGGCACGCTGATCGCTACCGCGGAGAGTCTGTTTCACTGCTCAGAGGCGAAGCTGGAGGTCCTGGAGATGACGGATTACCAGTCGTCCCTGGGGCGGATTGTCATTGCGCGGGCGGTGAGCAGCGGGAACGTGGAGATTGGCGGGCCCGTGACGAACCTGGAGATCCGGGCGGTGTCGGAGCGCATGCTGGCGTTTGGGGCGGAGCTGGTGCTGGTGGACGGGGCTCTGGACCGCGTGTCCAGCGCGTCGCCGGCCATTACTGATGCGACGATTCTCTCGACGGGCGCGGTGCTGAGCCGGGACATGAACAAAGTGATCGAGCAGTCCATTCACCGGGTGCACCTGCTGCAGCTGGAGACGGTTGAAGATCCGGTGGTGCGGCTTTTGGCGGAGGAGTGTCTGGCGGAGCGGCAGATCGCGGTGATTGACGATATATTCGAGGTCAGAACCGTGGAAGCCAAGACGGCGCTGGGGGCGGGCATCAAGATTGCCGAGGTGCTGGATGAGCACGCGCGGTATATTGTACTGCCGGGGTCCCTGGTGACGAAGACCATGCGGGACCTGCTGGCGGCCAGCAGTCATTTCAAGGCGGTGACGCTTATTGTGCGGGATGCCACGAAGATTTTTGTGGACGCCCGGGACTGGCAGCTGTTTAAACGGGCCGGGCTCAGCGTCAAGGTTCTGGATCCGATCCGGGTGCTGGCGGTGACCATCAATCCCTACGCGCCACAGGGCTACTACTTTGATCCCAAGACCTTCAGGCGGCGCATGACGGAGGATCTGCAGCCTATTCCGGTCTTTGATGTCATGGAAGGGGAGTCTGACTTATGAAGCCCTTCAGTCCTGAAGTGATTAAAAATTTGGATCTGGATGACATTTTCAACCGCATTGTGGTGCATACGCCCTATGGAGAGTCTGAGAAGAAGGCTATGGCGCCTTTTGGACCGGAGGAAACTACGGCGCTGATCGCAGAGCTTGATAATGTCGAACGGATCACGGAACTTATTCGTGCCAACCGCTATGCTTTTGTGGACATGCGGGGCACGTTTTCGCGCGTTAAGGATTTACGAGGGACTTTCTTGCGTCTGAAGGCGGGGGAAGTTCTGGTGGTGACGGAGCTCTTCGAAGTGAAGATGCTGTCGCTGGCTATGAAGAAACTTTCTGAAACGGCTGTGCTGCTTAAAGGGCGCCTGCCTCTTGACGCCACGGTTCATGCGCTGCCGGAAGTGGACCAGCTGCTTGATCCTGCAGGCATTGGAACGCCGACCTTTTATATTTATGATGATTACGCTGTGGAACTTAAGGGAGTCCGGGCGCGGTTAAGAGAGCTTGAAGATCAGATTATGCTGGAGCGAAAGCGCATCCGGGCGGGTCTGGAGGAGCGGCTGGGGGTCAAAGTCCGGCCGAGCGGCGAGCTGGCTGTGGGCAAGGATGACCGGGCTATGATTGAGCGGCTGAACGCTGAGCCCGACCTGGTTTACAGCGCTGAGACCTATGTGAATATTACTTACAGATTAAGAGGCAATGATGCCATTGACCACATGTGCTCCCTGGTGGAGGATCTGCGGGCCGAGGAGGAGTCTGAGGAGTTTGAGGTTCGAAAGACCTTGTCTCAGGCGCTTCGGGAGCTGCTGCCTTATCTGGAGGAGAACGTCAAGGCGATTGGGCGGCTGGATCTGCTGGCGGCCAAGGGCTACTTCGCCATAGGTTTTGACTGCGTCCGGCCGGATATCATCCCGCCAAAGACGGGTGCGGCTGAGGGGTTGGCTACGGGGGTACTGGAAATCTTTGAAGGCCGGCACCTCAAGGTTGAGCAGCAGATTAAGAAGGCTAAGGATACGGGCGCTGAGGGCGGACGGTATACCGCGGTCAGTCTGGGTCTGACCCCGGGTGTCACTTGTATTACCGGCGCCAACATGGGCGGCAAGACGGTGACCCTGAAGATGGTGGGCATGCTGACAGCTGTGGCCCAGTACGGCTTGTTTGTACCGGCCAAGGCTATGCGGCTGACGCCGCGGGCGTTTATTTACACTTCCATAGGGGACCTGCAGGACGTGGACCAGGGGCTTAGCACCTTTGGCGCGGAAATCCTGAAGGTGTCGGAGGCGGTGAAGCTGTCTGCCGGGCCTGGGCTGATTTTGATTGATGAGCTAGCCAGGGGGACGAATCCCAAGGAGGGCTTTGCCATTTCCATGGCCATTGTGAACCATTTAAAGCGGGCGTCTGCCATGACGCTGATTACAACCCACTTTGACGGCCTGGCGGATGCCAGGGATGTCAGGCACCTGCAGGTGCTTGGGCTGAGCTTTGTAGATTTTAAGTCGGTGATGCTGGAGATGGAAAACGATCCCGGGAAGGGGATCGAGCTTCTCAAGCGCTCCATGGATTACAGGCTGAAAGAAATTCATTCGCCGGAAGAGGTGCCAAAGGACGCGATTCAGATCGCCGCCCTGATGGGCCTGGACGAAAAGATTTTGGAAGAGGCGCGGAAGGTCCTCGTCACGCCGAGAGGCTGAGTGGTGGAGTTGGTGTAAATTTACACTAAGCTCTGGCACCGAAATGAACTTGGTGTCAGGTACCGAAACGAACTCGGTGACAGGTACCGAAACGAACTTGGTGTCAGGTACCGAAACGAACTCGGTGTCAGACACCGAGACAACTCAACAGGCACCAACTCAGAACTTGTCCGCGCGGCTAGCGCCTATTGCGACTTGCGCCTATTGCGACTTGCGCCTATTGTCCCCAAGCCGGAATCAGTGCCTGTCACCGCCACACAAACCTGTTCCAATCACCCATAAACCCGCACTTCATCAAAACAAAAGAACCAACAAATGAACCAACAAAAGAACCAACAAAAGAACCAAAGAGGAGTGAACATCCATGCAGAAAAACAAGCTGAACCTGGACTTTGGCCTGGTGGCAGAAGCCCGGCAATCCGCAGCCCGCATTGCGGCGGACATCCAGCCGTTTATAGATCAGCATTCCAGCGTCACCGTCGAGCGCACCGTCGCGAGACTTCTCGGCATCGATGGCATCGATGAGCTGGAGCGCCCGCTGCCGAACATCATGATCGAAGCCATCAAGAAGGAAGGCGGCCTCCCGCTGGGCGCTGCCTACTGGATCGGCCGCGCCATGCTGGCTACCGGCAAGACCCCGCAGGAAATCGCAGAAGCCGTCGCCGCAGGTGAGATCGATCTCGCCAAGCTCCCCGAGAAATCCCTCGAGGACATCCAGGCGGCCGTGAACAAAGTCGCAGTCAAAACCGTGGAGCGCATCCGCGCAAACCGGGCGCACCGCGAAGACTTCATCAAAAATGTCGGCGAAGGCCCGAAACCATACCTTTATGTCATCGTCGCCACAGGCAACATCTACGAGGACGTCCTCCAGGCCCAGGCAGCCGCCAGACAAGGCGCGGACGTCATCGCGGTCATCCGCACCACCGCTCAGTCCCTGCTGGACTATGTGCCTTACGGTCCAACCACCGAAGGCTTCGGCGGCACCTACGCCACCCAGGAAAACTTCCGCATCATGCGCCGCGCCCTGGACGAAGTGGGCAACGAAGTCGGCCGCTACATCCGCCTCTGCAACTACTGCTCAGGCCTCTGCATGCCGGAAATCGCCGCCATGGGCGCCCTCGAGCGCCTGGACGTCATGCTCAA
>Ga0302240_1000902_pt1 | contig 26370 bp, 22 predicted proteins | sample AAG_UR_His_MG_FD_193538 | JGI IMG/M metagenome (GOLD analysis project Ga0302240, IMG submission 193538) | Enriched activated sludge microbial communities from anaerobic digester in WTTP, New Holstein, Wisconsin, United States - AAG_UR_His | ecosystem: Engineered > Bioreactor > Anaerobic >... | reverse complement strand
ACTTCAAATTCCCCCTAAAGTTATTTCTATTCAAAAATTTGAAAACCACGTGTCTACGTCTATTTTATAATACGAATCCCCCTGGTTTTACGCCATTACTTAACTTCAGGTTGTCAAACTTCCGTTATAGATCTCAGAAAATTTCCCAATCTTCTCCAGAATGAACAATAAAATAAAATTATCCTCTTTGAGAAGATAATTTTATAATTTAAGTCAGGTTTTCCCAGTTTTTTTATACCTGTGTTTAACTTTCGTTATCAAAAAGGTCTGTTAACTTAATATCCAGAGATTCTGAAATTTTATCCAGAGTGGAAACAGAAGGCGATACCTTTGCATTTTCAATTTGAGATATGAGACTCTTGGATAGATCTGTCATTCTGGCTAATTGAACCAGAGTCATTCTCTTTGATTTCCTGGTTTCTCTAATTTTCTTACCTATAATGATAAGTAAATCTTCTAATTTTCTTCTTATTAACCCTTTCTTTATAGCAATTTCTCGTACTAACCTTTTAATATCCTCGATATTAAAAGGTTTTGTGCAATAATCGACAGCTCCGAGTTTCATAGTGCCTACTGCAGACTCCAGAGAAGGATGACCTGTAAGTATTATCACATTTGTATCTGTGTCTATATCATTTATTTTCTGAAGAACCTTTATGCCATCTATATCAGGCATCTTTAAATCTAAAATTACAATGTGATAATGGGAAAGTTTTATTTTTTCAAGAGCTTCAAGTCCATCCTGTGCTTCAGTCACCTGGTATCCTTCCTGCTGGAGACAAAAAGCCAGGCTCTCTCTTACAACTTCATCGTCGTCTACTAATAAAATTTTAATTGCCTTTGCTCTAGCCATTTTCAATCACTTTCTCTTTATAATTTTTTTTAATTGTTTAATACATTTATGTATTTTAACATACTCACTACTAAAAATCAATATTTTTGAACTATTTTTTTTGATTATAATGATTTTTTCTTATAACTAAAAAGAATTCTCTTCTGTTCTTCTTTTTCTTTATTTTTTCGGGGAATGTAAATTTTTGTAAGAGAATACGGTTCTTTACCTGTATAATACATACAGGTAGAACCAGTCATGGGTGTAGGAGTGAAGATCTGTATCTGTTCTATGGCTATACGTTTGTTTAAAATATAATCCTTTAATTCTTGAGCTTCTTTTTTGCCTGTCCCGGGATGAGCTACCATAAAATAAGGAATAAGATATTGTTTTTTAGATAATTCTCTGTTTATTTTTATATAGGATTTATAGAATTTCTCAAAAGTTTCCAGGGGAGACTTATTCATAAGTTGCAGTACCCCTGGAGAAACATGCTCCGGTGCTACTTTAAGCTGTCCGCTAATATGGTATTTTATCAATTCATAAAGATACCTTTCATCTTTCATAGCAAGATCAAATCTTATGCCAGATCTTATAAAAATCTTCTTAATATCTTTTATGGATCTTAAACTTTTAAGAAGATTTATAAGAAGACTGTAATCTATTGAAAGGTTTTTACACTTAATACAGTTTTTATTACACATAAATTTTTTATTATAATTCCATGAAAGATTACTTCCGTCTATTATAGAAGGAAATACTATAAAATCTTTACCTTCAATGTATCTAAAGCAGTTCATTCCGTACATATTGGCAGTAGGGCCTCCAAGATCATCTATATATCCTTTGAAGGCCGGATGTTTTTTAATACTTTCCACTTCCCTTATAATAGAATTCACTGAACGACTCTGTATAAATTTCCCCTGATGACAACATAAAGCACAGAAGGAACAATCTCCAAAGCATCCTCTGTGGGTTATTATGGAAAAAGTCACCGGTTCCAGTGATCTGACAGGTATTTTATATTTAGTATGGGCTCTTCTGGTAAAAGGTAGTTCATAGATATAGTCTATCTCGCATGTTGTTAATGGTAGAGACGGCGGATACTGTATAATTACAGCATGTTCATATTCTTCTAAAAGAGGTTTGCCTGTAAAAGGTTCCTGTTCCTGTTTTTGTAAAAGATAAGATTTAGCAAAAGAATTTTTATCTGATGAAATCTCTTTAAAAGAAGGAAGTTTTATAGCATTTGAAGGGGGACTTTTCTTAAGTCTTATAACAGTGCCTTTTATTCCATCAAGTTGTTCCCCTTTACTTATACGTCCGGCAATTTCCAGTATCTGCCTTTCTCCCATACCATATACAAGAATATCTGCTTTTGTATCCAGGAGTATGGAGCGACGGAGACTATCAGACCAGTAATCATAATGACCAAATCTTCTCATAGAAGCCTCTATCCCCCCTATTACTATGGGAATATCCTTATATACTTCTTTTATTCTGTTGCAATAGACTATTACTGCTTTATCAGGTATGGCATATTCCCTTTGAGTTAATCTCGGATTATTACGTCTTTTTTTACCTGTAGCCGTGTAATTTGCAAGCATAGAATCAAGGCTTCCCGATGTTACACCGAAGAAAAGTCCGGGAGGTCCTAATCTTTTGAAATCCTCTGAAGATCTCCAGTCAGGCTGATCCAGAATAGCCACACTGTATCCGTGAGAACGAAGCAAATGAGCAAGTATGGCCACTCCTGAAGATGGATGATCCAGGTAGGCTTCACCTGAAATAAGGATAATATCAGGCTGTCTTATACCACGGTCTTGCATTTCATTACGGGTTGTAGGAAAGAAAAAATCCATAAATAAATTGCCTTTATTCTCACTTTTACCTTTCATAGCCAAATGATATCAGCTAAATTCTTCTACTGCTGATAGTTTCCTTCTTCCTGGAAGAAAACCAAAAAATTATGAAAGCAAATATAGAAATTCGATTTATTACTGAAATGCAATTTTTACTTGATATGCACTTTATTTTCTGTTATAATAAAAATAAAATTAATTTAATGTAATTTTTAAATAAAAATGTTTACAAAATTTTTATCTGCAAAAAAAGGATTTAATTTTCCGGAACTGGCCATGTCTATGTTGATTCTTGCAACTGTTGTCGTGCTGATTCTGGGTATATTTATCGGTGGAGTACTGGGCGTGAGAAAAAGTACTAATCAGATAACCATTACAAACGCTCTTTTAGCCACGATAGATCAATATTCTCAGGCTGTTCTTTATGATTTTGATAATCCTCTTTATATTAATGGTAAGAGTTACAAAATATCAGAAGAAAAGATTATAGACAAAACTACAATCATCGAAAAATGGGTAGAATTCGAGGAATCTGGCACTAAACCTACAAATCGTCTTAAACACATCACTGTAACTATCTACTGGTATGATAAGGGTGTAGAAGGTCTTATCAGTAAAAGAAAAATGTCATTTACTACCGGGATAAATAATTATCTTACGTATAAATAATTATTAAGCCCTCAGCAGTTAGCTATCAGCTATCAGTAATAATAAAACTGACTGCTGACTGCTGAGAGCTGTAGGCTTACAATAATTAAAGGTATTAATTATGAAGTTCAAAAATAAAAAGGCTTTCTCACTTCTTGAGGTTATGCTTGCCACTGTTATCTTTGTATTTTTACTGGGTATATGTGCTGAAATTTTAATATGGGCTTCATCGGTTTCCCATAAAGTAACAGCCAAAGGAAGCAGTCAAAATGAAGCAGCTAAAAGTATTGCATGGTTAATATCGGATTTACGTCAGACCTCTGCAGAATCAATTTATACAGATAAAGGGCCTTCCAATACTATGAAATCCTTAAGTTTTCTGAGTGGTATAGATGAATCTATAAATGTGGAATATACTATGATTATGCCTGCTCCGAAATGGAAGAATTTTGTTTTGTATTATCTCCGGGTAGATCCCAAAAACTCTGAAAAGAAACTTTTACTCAGGAAAACTTTTTATGATCCTCTTTCTTATCCCTATGCTTTCAAGAAATTCATACCGGAACCCATGAAACCGGTTGATATCAATTCTCTTTGTGATGGAAATTTAAATATAACAAACAGAAACAGAATAGTGGCCAGAAATATTTATAACCTGGAGATACTGGAACTGGATTTGAATAAAAACTCCTGTACTCTGAAAGTTCGAACCAGTGAAAAGAGTAAAAAAGGATTGGAAGAAAAAGCAGAATTTACCACTACAATAATAATGAGAAACACTATTAAACAACCTATATAAAAATTTATTATTAAGGGAGGTATTTTTCATGAAAAGACCCGGTAAAAATTCAATCTATGAAAGAGGTATAGCACTCATAACAGTTCTCGCCATAAGCTTTATATTGTTAGGTATATTAATTATACTTATGGCAGAAGCCTATAATCATATGGGCAGAGCTTTAAAATATAATTCTGATGCCCGGGCGCTTACCATAGCAGAATACGGTGTTCAGAAAGCTATTTATGAACTTGAAGAAGATTTAACCTGGGCCGGTGTTACTGATAAACCTTTTTCCAGGGGAAGCTATACTGTAATTGTAGTTAATAATTTTACTAACCCTGATCCGAAGGGAACAGTACCGGCCAACTCAATATGGGTAAAATCAACAGGAGAATTTGCCAATGGAAAATTTAAGAAGACCGTTGAAGTAATACTCAGTTATCAGTTAATACCCTATGCCGCTATCAGTGATGGCAGATTAGAGATGAGAGGGACAAATCCTCTCACCTTTAAACTGAAAGCAATCCCCGGTTTTACAGGGAAAATCCATTCCAATTACAACAGTGCCTCTCTTAAATACGATCCCTCCTATCCGAATTTTTTTGATATGCTTAATGTGAAAACCCTGGATATAGACGGCACAACTTTTTCGAGTAGCGGAACTATCTCGGCTGCCTGCGGAACAGATATTAATACGGCAGGAGGAACAGTGATAACTTCTTCGTCTCTCGACAAAAGTATTCCTCCCTTAACTTATAGCGATGTTAAACCGGCAAAAGGTCTTACCAGACTGGATCAGTATGCACCCCCCGGCGTGACCTTTGCCGGAAAGATAAGAAAAAGTGCAGGAGGAGATCTTGAGGCATTATGTAGCACACCTCTTGGTAAGGTATGGTTTAGTGTAACTGCCCCTTTCCTGCCGGATGGCATGTCATGGAACCGGGCCACATCAACACTTAAAGTCAGTGGTAATTTAAAATATTATAATGATGAAGATTTTGAGATAGAAAATATAAATCTGGAAGTCGACGAAAATTCAGAAGCGGCTATGTACGTCGATGGTTGTATAAAATTTAATAATATGGGTTTTGTCGCTCTTAACGGATATACTCTGGCCTCTCAGTCAGATATAGAATTTAATAATACTACATTTCGAATGGATGCCCCGAATGATAAGAGGGCAGTGGCAATTTTTTGCGGAGAAGATTTCACCATTAATACCTCATCGACAGATGCACCATCGGGAGGAAACTATCTAAAAGGTGCTATTTATATAAAAGATGGTGCCTTTAAGATTAACAATTATTGTGCTCTTGCCGGTTCTGATAATTCAATAGCAATGGAAGGAGTAATTATCTCTGGAGGAAATACAGGTGGTGAAGGTATTATAGTAAATAATGAAGGCTCTTCTGATTTTAATTTTTCTTTATTATATAATCCGCATCTTGCAAGAACACTGATTACTTCCTCTCCGATGAATATTCAACTTCAGCCGGTGTTCTGGCGAGTGTATTAAGAGTGTGTCTGAAAAATTTCTGACTGCCGATGCAATTTTATAAAGTTCCTTTCTAACTTATTAGTTCTTTTCTACTATTTAGATTTTTATTAAATATTACATTATTCTTTTTTCAAGACACTGATAAGAATATCTGTTTTATTTTCATTACCGAATATTTTTTTGAAAGCCAAGTCTATTTCAGGATTAATGAATTTCATTACTGAATACCTTTCTATTTTTTAACCGGCTTTTCTCGCTAAAGTTATCTAAATTCCCTTAGGAGAGTTTTTATTCACGATTGAACCATGCCAAGGGGGGAGGGAAAAATTTGTCAGTCAATCAGTACACAAGAGATTATTTATCAACCCGAAAGTGACGGATTGGTAGAAGATCACAATTTTAATTTGACTTTATCTTTGCATTAAGTTATAATAAGAATTAATTTTATAGAAGTATTTTCAGTAATTACTGAAAGCTAACAGAATAAGCAAAGGGAAGGAAGGTCATTCAAAATGAAAGGAAAGATCAAAAACTACTCACTCGTTCACTCACTCACTCACTCTAATTTTTTTCGTCCTTACGAGTTTAACCATATTAAATAGCTGCGGAGGAAATAATGAAGTAACCCCCGGTATTAATACCTCCAGAATTATACCCCCACACCGTCTCCTTCTTTTGTTTCAAATTTGCTTTCTTACATGTTATAATTAACATACTTGAAAGGAGTAATGATTATGTTAGAAAAAGGTCTATATGAAAATATTGATAAATTATCCAATATTGCCAGAGGCTTTATGCAGGCCAGGATTCTTCTGGTTGCCAATGAAATCAATATTTTTTCCGTCATAGGAGAAGAAGGAAGATTTTTAGACGATATAGTTACACACTGCGGGACAGACAGAAGAGCTACAGAGATTTTTCTCAATGCTCTCACCGGTATGGGACTTTTACTAAAGAAAAAAGATTTCTATGAAAATTCGGCATTGACCAGGGAACATTTAATTTACGGGAAGGAATATTATCTGGGTGATTCCCTCAGACATAGTTATAATTTATATGACCGCTGGGCTGACCTTTTAAATGTGGTTAAAACCGGTAAACCTGTAAAAACCGGCGATGAAGTCCGTAAGTCACCTGAAGAAAATAAAAATTTTGTTCTCGGTATGGCAAATATCGGACGTTTTAGTGTGGAAGAACTGCTTTCTGTAATCGATTTGAGTGATAAGAGAAAATTTCTTGATATGGGCGGAGGGCCTGGTACCTATGCCATAGCTTTCTGTAGAAGATATCCTTATTTAAAAGCTACTGTATTCGATCTTCCTAAAGTGACTTCTATAGCCGTAGAGCAGATTTTAAAAGCAGGCTTAAGTGATCGCATAGACACCGTATCAGGGGATTATCTGAAGGATCCCATAGGATCAGCATATGATGTTATTCTCTTATCCAACGTAATACATTCCCTGGGAGAAAAAGATATTTTACTTTTATTTCAAAAAGCCAGGGAGGCTTTATTGCCGGAAGGACAATTCATAGTGAAGGATTTCTTCCCATCAGATGACCGTACAGGGCCGGAATATCCCCTGGTTTTTGCAGTAAATATGCTTATTTCAACAAAAGAGGGAAATACTTATACGGAAGCAGAAGTAACAGACTGGCTTAAAAAAAGCGGGTTTGCCTCTGTGGAAATAAAGAGGGTTACGGCATATACTAAGATTGCTATAGCAGTTAAGAAGTGAGAAGTGAAAGGTGAGAGATTGAAGCAGAGTCTGATGCACTTCAGCTCTGGAGTACCCTTGCTATTGCCCTGGTTGATATTTGATAAAAAGTTAACAATATTTTAACATAAAATTATTTTATTTTATTAACCTATGGAGTATACTTATTCTATAAATAGAGATATCTTTTTATATTGGAGGAGATAAATTATGGCAATTGTAAATACATACCAAAGTAACTGGCAGATAGGCGGAGGAGGAAGAGCTGAATCTCCCTGGAAGGCTTCTCCTAAAGAAGGAACTCCTGTTTTAAAGGATACAGCAGATCAGGTAGTAATATCACAAGAGGGTGAAGAACCAATAGATGAACAGGAATTTCTGACAGCTATGAAAAAACTGCAGGAGTTTAAAAGTGCTGTATGGTTTGAATTTGATAAAAAATCAGTAGATCGGGCTGTAAAGGCTCTGGACAAAGAAACTGATCTTTCTTATGAGCAACTGGAGGAAAAACGTGATAAACTGGTATCATTGAGAAATAGAGGAGATGGACTGCATTATGAGATTGGTTCTGATACAGTAGATACCCTTAAAGAGCAATATCCTGATTTGAATCTGGATACTCTGGGTACATCAGAGTTCCATACGAAAAAAGAGTTGACAGATACACTGGAACATGCCGGTATTGATAGAGAATCTGCAGAATTTATTGTGGGAGAGTTTGCAAGAGAAAAGAAAAGCTCTCAAGCAGGTAATGTTCGGTATTTCATTGATGGAGATAGTCTGGATGCACTAAAGGGAGAATTTTCTGAGTATAAACTGGATATTATAGCAAGAGCCAGTAATATGACGAAAGATGAATTGACTGCTTCATTGAAAAAAGCTGGTTTCAGTAAAGGTGAAATAAAAACAGTAATGGAATGTGCCAGAGAAATTAAAGAAAGTAAAAGCTCTGAAATAGATGAGAAGAAAAAGTATAGTAAGGAAAAACTGGTTGATACTTTGAGCGGCCTGGATTTCTCTATGGAAGAGATGCAGATAATAGCTAATAATACTTCCAGAACAGGCCAGCAACAATTTGCTAAAGCAGGTTTGAAGACTATGAAAAATAGTTTTACTGATGTCAGTAGAGATGGCCTTATAGCAAAGATTCCGAGTGTAGTCAGTCAGGGAGGACAGATTGCTTTAATGATAGCTGCAGGTAGCCTGGTTCCTCCATTACTACCTGCTCTTGGACTTGGTGCACTGGGAATTGCATTAAATATGGTATTTAAAGATGTATCCAAAAAAGTTCAACTTAGAGCACAGGCGAAAGCCCTGTCAGAGATAACAGGAGTGGAACAGAAATATATTGAACATAGTCTTAAACTGGAGCAGAAAGCTGCTGAACAGAATAAACACTTAAATAAATTCATAACTAAAGCCATGCAGGATGAGGGAATGGATAAATGGGTAACTGATATGCTAACAGATGCTGAGAATGAGGAGTGTCTGGCAGCACTTGCTAAAGCTAAAAACCTTCCTGAAAGTTTTGGCCAGATGATAAAGAGAAATATTTTTGGAGCATATCAGCCGGAAGCAGTTCAGGCAAGAGATATATTTGCACAGGTATTGCTCAGGGGACTTCTTTCTAAGGATAAAGATGTAGAGGCTTTTCTTCAGACTCAGCCTGAAAAACGGCAGACAGCGGTAAGAGAGAAGGCTAAAGAGTTTGAAAAGCTGATTCTTGCACAGCAGAAAACAGCTCAGGCCGAGGCAGTTCAGACTCCACAACAGACCCTTAATGAACAGCAACAGCTTGCTGTATTGAATAACTTTACAGCAGAATTCCTTGGCAGTGAAAAGATGAAGGAATATTCAGAGAAGGCTTTTATGGATCAACCTGGCACAGCAGAAGCACTTTACAGTAATGAAACCAGTCAGGAAGTTAAAAATCAACTTGCTTTAATCACTCTTACTAAAGGTCTTCTCACAGATGATGCTGATGTAAAAGCCTTTGTCCAGGTTTTTGCAAGTAAATATCCTGAGTCAGTTACCTTCCTGGATCAAATAGTTACTCAGGTTGCTGCATCCCTGCAACAGGCAGCAACTTCTCAAGAAAGCAGTGGTATAACAACAAATCTTTCCCAGGAGGAACAGAAGGCAACCCTTATGGATTTTACACAGGAATTTTTACAGGATGAATCTCTTAAATCCTTTGCCAGGGATGTAGCTTTTAAGGATCAACCTCAGATTATAGACGCTCTTTATAGTAATGAGGTGCCTCTGGAATCAAAAGTACAGCTAGTCTTAGGTGCTTTTACACTGGGCCTTCTTGCTGGAGATGCCGGTGTAGTGTCATTTAACGATAAAATTACTCCGAAATATACAGGGGAAAAAGAGCAATTCTTGAGTCAGATAATTACCCGACAGGCAGACCTCATACAGCAGCAAAATAATGCTTCTGCCGCCGGCTAATTCATTATATATACAATATTTAGTAGGGGCTTAACGCCCCTATAATTATTTTAGAAGGAATTTTATAGTAGACTGTAGAATTAAAAGTAAAAGTCATTTAAATTTTAAGAAAGGATGTGAAGAGAAATTACTATATACTTATTTGTGTTTGCAGTAGTTCTAATAGCTTTATTTGGTTTTATGGGGATAAAAGTAGTTCCAGAAAAGAACATGGGTGTAATATTTCGTGGTGGAAAGTTCCTGTCATTAAAAAAACCTGGTATGGTTTTTTTAATACCTATTTATGATAGATATTCCATAGTGACTTATGAACCAAAAGATCTGAATATTCCACAGCAAATGATTATAGTTTCAGATAAAGAGAAAGTGTATGTGAGCGGTACCCTGAGCATAAAAATGAAAGAACCTGAAAAAGCTTATCCTTCGGGCAATTATGAAGAAAATCTGGTTGTGACAGCAGGTAATTTATTAAAGGAAGAAGTATCAAAAAGTACTTACAGTAATCTGAAAGCAAGCTGGAAAGAATTCGAAGAAAAGATATTAAAAGGTGTTAAAGAAAAAGGAGATGTTCTTGGTATTGACATAAGAAAGGTAAGAATAATAATTGATCGTTAAGTATGTCAGATAAATCTTCTTCCGAATTTGATATTAAAATATATATTGATAAGGATGGTCAGGTTACTATAACTTCTCTATTTAAAAACCTTCTACCTCTGGTAAAGGAACTTTCAGGAATGTCAGGGAAAACTTTTCAGGAGGATGAAGATGAATATTGCTCATGAGATAGATCTTCTCATAAGAGCACGGTATCCTTTGATAAATATAATAAGTTGTGAAGAAGAGAGAGTTCTTTCCACTATTAAGGATATAGTAAAGGATAGAAAAGCTTTATTTTCCTGGACTATGGGAGAAGGGTTGGAGATTATTTGTTCAAAAGGTATCTATCCTGATCTAGAAGCCCAGGATCCTCTTATGGTTCTTGACCGTATAGAAAAATTTGCAGGAGAGGCTATCTTTGTTCTGAGGGATTTTCATCTTTTCTGGAAAGATAACAGGGTTCTTGTTAAACTAAAATCTCTCTGTTCCTGTCTAAAGAAAAGTACAAAGAATATAATCCTTATTACACCCTCATCTATTATTCCGCCTGAATTAAAGGATCATATAACTGTAATTAATTTTCCTCTTCCAGATTATAATGAAATGGAAAGAATTTTAGAGGATATTATAGATAAAACCTCTATAAAAGTTAACCTCTCAGAAGGTGTTAAAGAGAGGATTATTAAATCTGCCCTCGGACTTACAGGTAATCAGTCTGAAAGAGTATTTTTTAAGTGTATTACTATAAATGCTAATATAGATGAGCGTTCTATTGATCAGATATTATATGAAAAAAAACAGATGATCTCAGAAACTCCTGCACTGGAGTTTTTCCCTGTAACAGAAAATATAGGGAGTGTGGGAGGACTTGAAGAACTGAAAGGATGGATAAAAAAAAGAGAGAAAGCCTTTAGCCTTGAAGCCAGAGACTATGGATTACCCACACCTAAAGGGATATTAATGGTAGGTGTACCGGGAACCGGTAAAAGTCTTGTAGCAAAAGCGATAGCCGGGTTGTGGAAAATGCCTCTGTTAAGACTGGATATAGGGGCTATATTTGCAGGGCTTGTAGGGCAGTCTGAAGAAAATATAAGAAATGCTATAGCTATTTCAGAAACCATAGCTCCCTGTATACTGTGGATAGATGAGATTGAGAAGGGGCTTTTCGGCCAACAACGTTCTTTCGGAGACAGTGGTGTTACAGCAAGAGTGTCGGCTACACTTCTGACCTGGCTCCAGGAAAAGACAAAACCTGTATTTGTTGTGGCTACAGCAAATGATATAAAAGGTTTTGCACTGGAAGAACTTCGTATGGGACGATTTGATTCAATATTTTTTCTTGATCTTCCAAGTGAAAAAGAAAGAAGTGAGATTTTTAAAGTACATCTTGAGAAAAGACGACCTGTTATAAGACATTATGATATAAATCATCTGTCGGCAATTACAGAAGGATATACAGGTGCTGAGATAGAACAGATAATAATAGAAAGTATGCATAATGCCTTTAATGAAGATGGGAGAGATTTTACTACAGGAGATATAGAGGATACAATACATACTATTATTCCTTCTTCTGAAATGATGAAAGAGAAGATAGATGAATTAAAAAACTGGGTTTCTGAACACAGAATTCGTTCTGCTTCACGAATAGCCAAGAAAAAGCCACTTCTTTTTGATAAAACATATATAAAATTAGAACCCTATAGAGACGTGAGACATGAGACGTGAGATCAGTAATACATGTGCAGGAGCAGAACAATGTTCTGCCCTCCGTAAAAATTGAAAAGAGTGAGAGATAGTAAAGATTTATGAAGTTTTTTGTAGATCTTCTGGATAAGATATTCCATAGGACTGAATTTTTGGAATTAAAGTCTGAAGTGCTTGATCTCAGAAGAAAATTGAGAGAATTAGAAATAAAATTAGAAGAAAAAGAATCTTTAGTGGAGAAACTTAAGAAAGAATATGAACAATTGAAGAATACTTCTAAAGAAGAAGCTACTATAGCAAAAAAGGAAGAAATTACTGACATAGTTACGGAATTAGCAATACATATGGCACAGTTAAATACTATGAAAAAACTACAAGAAGATGGTAAAGAGGTAAGAATAAAAGATATTTTGAGACTCTTTAAACAGATAGAAAAGATTTTTGAAAGAAAAGGTCTTATCCAGATTGGAGAGGCAGGTAAAAAAGTCTCTTATGACAGCACCTTGCATCAACCTTCAGATAATATATCTCTCTGTGAAAAACAGGAAGTTATTGTAAGGTTTTGTGGATATATGGTGAATGATAAATTAATTAAGAGAGCCATTGTAAGTATAGAGGAGTGACCTATATGTTTAAATTTTTAGTTTTTTTAATTGTATTATTAATTCCATTAAAGGCACTGGGGGAGGAAGACATATCTATGCCAAAGCTATGGTGGACTTTTTCTACTAAGTCATCCATAACTTCTTCCCCTGTTATTGCTGATATGGATGGTGATGGTAAACTTGAAGTTATTGTGACTTCAGAGGATAATTGTGTCTATCTACTCAGAGCTTCCACTGGTGCAGTGGTCTGGCAGTTTTCTGCCTGTGGCCCCATACAGGGAACACCTGTAGTAGGTGATCTAGACGGAGATAAAGAACTTGATCTTATAATAGGCTGTCAGAATGATTATATTTATGCCCTTAAAGGGAAAGATGGAAAGATTATATGGAAGTATAAATGTGGTGGAAATATAGTATCTTCTCCTTCAATGGGAGATGTGGATTTTGATGGGGATTTAGATGTTATAATTGCTTCAGGAGATAATTATTTAACTGCTTTTGATGGAAGAACCGGGGATTTGCTCTGGAGGTATGAAACAGGTGGAGAGATAAGTGGAGCTCCTGCTCTGGGAGATATAGATTTTGATGGTAAACCGGATGTGGTAGTAGGTACAAGGGACCATCACGTTTATGCCTTTAATGCAAGAGATGGAAAATTGACATGGTGTATAAATGTGGGTCATGAGATTATATCTTCTCCTGCTATGCTGGATTTAAATAGAGACGGTATTTATGAAATAATAATAACCACAGCAGGTGGAGATGTCTATTGTCTTGAAGGAAGTAGAGGTCGTGCTCTCTGGACGTACAGAGTAGGTATGCCCATATTATCTTCACCTGCACTCTTTGATATCAATGGAGATGGTTTTATAGATGTAATATTTGGTTCAAGGGATCACTGTGTATATGCTATAGATAGTTTTACCGGCAATATGTTATGGAAGTTTTCCACAGATGGAGAAATAACTGCTTCTCCAGTAATAGCAGATATAGATGGAGATGGAGGAATGGATGTGCTTATTTCATCAAGGGATAACTTTTTATATGCTATTGACGGTTGGAATGGTGATGATAAAAAAGGTGGCACTCTCATCTGGAAGGCAGAGCTTTCTTATTACAGTGATTCAACAGCTTTTATTATGGATGTAGACAGAGATGGATATCTGGAAATATTTATAAATTCAGCAGATGGAAAATTATATGCTTATAAAACTAATTATTCCGGACAGTTAGGATGGCCCCGTTTTGCTGCTGATCCTTTTAATACCGGTGTTTATGACAATACACGTTCTTATGTTCAGACCATGTCAAAAGGTATAGAAGCTTTAACTAAGTGGCGCCCACCGATTAAAAAGAAGTGAAGGATGAAAAGGGAGGGAATTTTTATGAATAAATATATCTGCACTATGTGTAATTATATATATAATGAAGAAAAAGGTGACACTGAACGCGGTATAGCACCGGGCACAATGTTTCTAGACCTTCCGGATACCTGGACCTGTCCCGTATGTGGTGCTACTAAAGATAAATTTTTTCTTTCCTATGATCAGGGGCCAAGGAGAAAAATACATAAGATTGATAAAGTTTAATGCATAAGAATTTTCATTATTGTTAAATTATTAGCTTCAGTAAAAATAAACCTTTTATGTTTAAAGCTATCAGCAATCAGCACTCAGCAATCAGTTTAAGAAAAAAAGCTGAGAGCTGAGGGCTGATTGCTAATAATAATTTAACACTTTTTTATAAAAAATTCTGTTAATCCATTAATCCATTAATTCCGGTCACTTCTTATACTTTAATCTGCTATATGCCCAGGCTATACGTTTTCTGACTTCAGAATCTGTTTCTGTTTTTATTCCGGTCATAAGATAGTCAAGACCTGCTTCATCCATTCTTAATGCCAGAATTTCTGCTGCTTTTATTCTAAGTTCCTTATGTTCTTCATTTAACATCATATTACCAAGATAATGAGTAATTTTCTGTTTTTGAATAGCTCCGAGTCTTTCTATTATTTCTTTTTTTTCTTCTATTGTAGTATTTCCATGTTCAAATTCATCTATAAGAGTATTTTCTAAATTCTTCGGTTTCTTTCCTGCTGAAGAAGATGCACCGGTTATAAAATCACTGGTATGACCATTACCTGTATCTTCCATTACCAGCAATTCCTCCAGTTCATCCAGGTTTATTTCCTCATCTGTTAAGCCTTCTTCCATCTCCAGTATTCCATCTATCTCGCTTAAATCTATTTCCTCTATTTCTTGTATATATTCTTCTGGAGGGGTTTCGATAGCCTGCAGAAGATTTTCAAATTCTTTATTGATTTCATCCAGTTTCTTTGTAGTATACTCTTCTGAAATTACAATATCTTTAAAATTATCCCGGGCAGATTCACTCTTATGAGGAAGAATTTTATTATCTGTTTCTTTTAATAGTATGTTATCTTCTTCCTGCGCATAATTAATATTTACAAACCAATCATTACCCTGCTCTTCACTGTTAAATCCTCTTTCATATACTGATATGTCTTTAAGGGGTTTTTGATGTAGTCCGGGGGAGGAAATAGATATCTTATTATCTTCATCATTTTTTTTCTCTGATATATTTTTTTTCTCTGATATTCTTTTATATTCTTTATCTTCTTGTTTTATCTCTTCTTCACCGGATTTTTTTTCGTCCTTTTCTTCATCCTGAAGTTCTTCTAAAAGAGATTTGTTTTCTTCTATTAAATCTATTAATTCTGGTGGAAGTTTATGTTTGATAGCTTCTAAATCTATATCTTCCTTGAGATTAATAGCTTTTTCATTTATGTCTTCATTGGTAACAGGCATTTTATACCAGCATATATAACAGATAGAATCTGCTGAGTCATCTACTCTCAGGCAATCTTTACAAACCATTGTACCACATTTAGTGCATTTTTTTGTAGCTATTTTATCTTCATGGTATTGACAGGTTTGCTTTTTAATTGGTGAAGCCTTTCTCCAGGGTACAGGCATACCCTGTCCTACCATACTGGCACTTACCTGAAATTGTATATTTGCTCTGGTAGCAGAAGCTTTTGGATCTTTAAAGTCATCCTGCTCAGAAAAAGAAAAAAAATATCCCTTTTCAGCACAGCTAGAACAGTACAGCTTGCCGTTTATAACTTTAGAACACATGGTACAGATCCATTTAGAACATATGATACATTTTTTGTCAGCAAATAATCTGGGATGTTTAGGGCAAAACATATTAGTAAATAAAAAAGAGGTAAGACTTACCTCTTTTTGTTAAGAATTTTATCAGGTTTTATTCTTCTAAGAATTCTCCCTCTTCATTTTCTTCAATTTCTTCTGGTTCTGGTTCTTCTTTTTTCTCAGGTTTTTTTATTGAAAGATCTGATGCTTTGAGAAACTGAGGTTTCAGTGAAAACCCTCCAGTTGAACCTATGTTCATATTCTTCCCTGCCTTTCTATGTTAAATTATTATTAGCTTTCAACTTTTATTCCTTAAACTGATAGCTCACTGCTGATAGCCTTGAACATATAAGTTTATTGCTCCTGAAGCTAATAATTTAACAACAATGAAAATCTCTATGCATATAAATTATAATATACATATAAATAATGTCTATCAGTATTTTATCACTTATTTTTGCAAAAAGTAAAGGGTATAAATATTTTTTATTGACTTTTTAAGTGATTTGTTAAATAATAGACTAATGAATAATAAATCAGAAAAGAAAAAAATCCTTCTTATCTCTGTTCCATTTTCAGCTAAAGGTACGGGGCCTGTAATGGAAAATCATGGTCTCTGTTACCTTAAAGCATGTCTTTGTTATAATGGCTTTTCTGTAGATATGATTGATGGAAATGCTACAGAGAAACCTTTCTATCAATGTATAAATGAATTAAATCTGGACGATTATTTTTTGATGGGTTTTTCCGTTTATTCTACTAATTACTATAATACTTCTAAATTGATAAAGGCTATGAGAGCATCAGGTTTTACCGGCCATATTACAATGGGAGGGCATTATCCTACTTTCTCCTGGAAGACCATACTGGAAAAGAATCCTGCTCTCGATAGTATTGTTCTGGGAGAAGGAGAATTAATACTACTGGAGATTGCTAAAGCCCTTGCATCTTCCAAGAAATGGAGAAATATAGGTGGTCTTGCCTGTAGAATAGGGGATGATCTTACTCTTAATCCCGGAGTCCCTCTTATAAATCCTCTGAGTTTTCCCTTTTTACCTGACAGGAGATCCTATGGAAAGTTATTTAAAAACCAGAATTTCGCCACTATATCCTCAAGCAGGGGTTGTTGGGGAAACTGTACTTTTTGCAGTGTAAGAAGTTTTTATAAACTTGCTTTTGGCCCCTGCTGGCGCCCCCGTTCCCCTGAAGAAATTGTAGATGAACTTGAATATCTTTATAAAGAAGAAGGAATTTCGAATTTTGCCTTCTGTGATGATAATTTTATGGGAACAGGTGAAGAAGGAAGAAGAAGAGCAGTAAAGGTTGGTGAAGAAATCCTGCGACGGAGTCTTGATATAGCCTATGCCATAGACTGCCGCCCTGATGATGTTAATAAGGATTTATTGAAAGAACTTCAGAAAAGTGGTCTTGTAAAGGTTAATATAGGTGTGGAGTCTTTTGTTGAAAGACAGCTAAGACTTTATAGTAAAACTATTCCCTCTGAGAGAATTGAATCTGCTCTTGATATATTAAAAGAACTGGATTTTTTTATTGGTATATATACAATATTTTTTGACCCTTCTGTTACATTTGAGGAACTTTCAGTAAATTTAAACAGTGCCCTTCGGATTGGACCTGAATATTTCCCTGAATTTGCAACATTTCTTCAGGTTTTCCCCGGTATCCCTTTGTATGATAAATTAAAGAAAGAAAATTTTCTGGATACCCATAAAATCCTTCAGACTACAGAAAATGAATACTGGATTAATTATAGATTTCAAAATCCCGGAATAGAGGATTTTTTTATTCTGTGTCTTGAGTTTGAAGTCATAATGGGAAAATTTCTTTCTTCTTTTACATCAAATAACTCTTTAATGGGAGAAAGACATTATAAACTTTATAGTGCCATGAGAGAATTGACCTGTAAAAATTTTCTTTCCCTTATTGAAGATATAGAGGTTAAGAAAGGAAACTTTTCCGAATTTAAAAGAAGATATATTGAAGAATGGACAGGTAAAGCAAAAAAACTTATTTTCCATAAGGATTATTAATGAAGGAGTTACAGATTCTATAGCAGAATTTTTGATTGATAAATTGTTTCTTTTATCTGTAAAGAAGGTAAGAAATTTGCTATAATTCATATGTAATCTAAAAAAACAAAGGAGGAAGATAAATGTATTTTAAAAAATATTTTATAGTTTTACTGGTAATGTTTCTATATGCTACTTGTTTGGCCCAGGAAAAATCTTTTCTGGATCTCACTGGAAAATATCCTGAGGAACAACAACAAAATTTTTATTTTCTTTATATTAATGATAAACCTTTTACAGAACCTTATTTGACTTATTCCCCTACAAATAGTAAAGATTTGATTTATTATCTACCTGCAAAAGAATTACTCGATGCTCTGAAAGTAAGTGGAACCTATGATAAAAAGACAGATAAGATTTTAATTAATGGAAAGGAATTTCCTAAAGATAAATCTGCTCTAGGAAGAAACCTTAAGACAAATGAAAAAATATTATATCTTTCATTTAAAGATGTGTTATCTTTTCTCAAACTGCCTATGAGAATACAGGAAACCAGCCTGGGAGTGACCTATCATACCAGGACAGATGGAAGTGTTACATCTTTTCAAAACACTTCTCAGGGAAGTGATAATCCCGCTGTAATTACCTGGTATAACTCTATAAAAGATGCTCAGCCAGTTGCACAGAGTAGTGGTAAGAATATACTTGTAAAATTTGGAGCTCTCTGGTGAGGGGCCTGTGTAGTACTGGATCGGGCAATCCAGCAGGGAGATACAGAATTTATTGCAGCAGCAAACAAGTTTGTATGTGTGAGTATTGAAATATCCGGGTGGAATGACCCTATAGGAAAGCAATATGGGGTTAATTCCATACCAAAAATTATGGTTCTTAATCCGGCCAATGCCAGTGCTATTGGTGAAATTCCCTGGAGTACCTATGGTGGTGATATAACAAAACTCAAACAGCAGCTTAAAAGTGCAGCTACATGGAAAGCAAAATAAAATCGTCATGTGTGATGGGTGGTTTGTAGTTAATGTTTTAGAACCAAGTACAGCTCCAGGTAAAAGGGTATTCAAAAAACATATACACCTGTTCCTGTCCGGGCTCTAGAGCAAAAGATATGCCGTCAAAGGAGAAAGTTATAATACCAATTATTCATCAATTGTACTAATAAAACAGCCTTGAGGCTACTCCAAAAAAATATGAAGGCTTATACTTTTTTGTCTGAGGCAATATCCTTTAAATTTCGTCATGTAATTAACTTAAAACTTCCTTTAAATACGCCATCTTTTTGTCCTTCGGAGAACTTCGTTTTTCCGTAGCCTCAAGGCTGTTTTTACTACATTTGATGGCAGATTGGTATAACTTAAATAAATACAAAACTGTATATTCTGTAATAACAGATTTCATTGTAACAGGATCATAGATTTTGCGTAAGAGCCCGGACAGGGACAGTCTCTCCATATGGCTACCAACTTACTTGTTGTCGTACTAAGAGTTTAAGGATAAACTAACCTTAAACTATAAACTTCATCTTTCTCACAGATATATTGAATTTTTAATTCTTTTACAGCATAGATTTGCGAGTCTTTTAATTATTTGGGTTACTGCATTTGCTACAGACGATTGGCATAGGGCACCTTATAAATGTGAGTTGAGAGAAAACCCTCAACTCTCAAATTATTAGAAAATTACTTGTTTTTTCCAGCCTTTGCGCTACTTAACTTCTGATATCTATCATAATGTTTTGGATCCCACCATGTGGGTATACTTTTTTCATTACCATCACTGGTCAACTTTTGAGGTGACAGATTTTTATCACTCATATCAATTATATATATTTCACATCCTTTTTCATCATAACCAAGATAAGCCAGTTTTTTACCATCAGGTGACCATAGAGGTACTTTTTCATTTTTATCCGGAGTATTAGTTAAACATTTCAAACCCTTCCCATCAGAACCGACTATGTAAATATCGCCTTTTTCCTGACCGTACTTCATTGAATCAAAAGCTATAAATTTGCCATCTGGAGATATATCCGGATTTAGATCCTCATAATCTGCTCTTGCTATTACAGATTTCATGTTTTTTCCGTCACTATCCATAATATATATATCCCCTCTATCTTTCATAGTTTTCCCCAGATCTCTTGTGAAAACAATCTTGTCACCTTCTGGTGACCATCTGGGACAGTAAGAATTATATGTATCTTTGTCAGTCAGCTTTGTAATAACAGGTTTTTCTTTTCTACTTTTGGGTTCGATTATATATATCTCTTTATTCAGGTCTTCAAATACTATCTTTGTTCCATCCGGTGACCATTGAGGTGATTTTCCTAATAAATGAATTTTCTTTTCAGATAAACTGGAAACATTGTAAGGTTCAGCGTTATTGTAATCTAGTATCATAATATCACCATAGAGAGAAATAGAGGAAGAAGTTTTAACAAAAGCAATTTTCATACCATCAGGAGACCATACAGGATCATATGCAAGGTTTATAGCTTTTCCCTCAACAGGAAAAACAGTTAATACATTGGGTGTTAGCTTTTGTTCATTAGCTATAGCCAGATTTATACACTTATATTTCCCATCCTTACTAACTCCCTTTGGATCAGGAAGACCAAAGGCAAACATAAACCCATCTGGAGAACAGGCAGGGGTATAGGGCCTGTCTTTACCAGTAGCATTAATAACAGTTACAACACGGGTATCCATTTTTATCTCACATAATTGTCCTTCTCCTGGTTTTATAATGGTATAAACAAGTTTTTCTGCCTCGCTAAAGGGATTCCATTTGAGTTGTGTCATTTTTTTACTTGCATTTTCTCCTACCATTTCACCCCAGAGACCTGTTTTGCGAATTTCTTTTGGAGTTAAGATTTTTTTTACTGTAGAATAACTCACACTTATAAGAAAGATAAGAACTATTGAGATCAGAACTGTAGGTACGTACTTTTTATAATCATCCAGGGTTTTCTTTGGAGGCAGGTATAAAATTATTTTTATTTCTTCATCTCCTGCATTGGTCTCTACATTAACTGAACCTTCGAGACTCATTCTTCCTCTTCTCTCTATTTTATTTAGTTCTTTTTTATTTAAAGTAACCACTATTTCTGCCTGACCATCTTTACTGAGCGAAAAAGACGAATCGTCAATAGTAAGCCAGGGAGTTTTAGTTTTTACAGTGCCCATAAGTGTTCCGCAACCTACATTTACAATATTAAAGATAGCACTTTTTTCTTTTTTATTAAGGTTTATCTGCAGCTGGGTATAATCGAGTCCAAGTTGTGGTGAATCTCCAGAAATTCCCAGTTGTACTGGAATTCTGGCCTCACCTATTGTAGTATTTATTTCTATAAAGCCTTCATATAATATACCTATTTCCATTTTTTTTGCTTCTATTTGAACATTAATAACATTTCTCAAACCTTCGAAGGTTTCTGTTTTAAATTTAAATCCCGGTATCTCAGGAGCTTTGACAGTGCCTGAAAATCTATCTGTTTCAAAATCTGTTCTTGTTAAAAGTAAATAAGTTTCTTTTACCTCATTTCTTTTAAGTTCTGTCAGTTCTATTGATTTAGGGCTTACTGATAAAATACCTGATATTTCTGCTTTAAGTTTTTTGTCTTTCTTTTTGTTAGTGAGATCTTCTCTTGGTATATAATTACCACAGTTAATACATATGTCACCGGTTTCATTTGTTGTGCTACAATTCGGGCAAACTCGAGCCACTTAACTTCCTCCTTTACCCAGATATGTTTAATTAAAATTCTAGAATATTTACCATTCTCCTTTCAGATAGATAATAATTTCTTTTTCAGTAAGGCCGAAAAATATACTTCCTCTGGATGTGTCGTACGTGATACCACTGGCATGACCTGATATTTTTTCTTCTCTGTAATCTGTCCCGTAAGTTTTTATTATAGTTGTTTTATCTGAATCTATACATATTCCTCTGGATGTTGGTATTTCCCTTTTATATGTATTCTAACTTAAAAGATGGGAAAAGTAAAGTAATTTTATAGCTTTCAGTAATCAGCAATCAGCAGTTAGCTTTTTATAAGTAATAGTTTAGAGCTTAACGTTGAGAGTTTATTATCAAACCCTGAACTTTCTCAACCCTCAACCTTAAACTATAAACTTCTCTTCACTCTCTACACTGTACTCTTTCTTCACCATTTTTTTTTCATTTTTTATCTTTCACCTTTCAAATTATTCTGTTATAATGTATCCATGAAAATCATATCTATCTCAGGCTCAAACAAAGATACAGGTAAAACTACTCTGGCAGTATATCTTATTCAACATTTTTGTAATTGTGGAGCAGTAAAATTTTCAATTCATGATAATTACCCTTATAGAGAGGGTTAAGAAAATATCTAAAGATGGAAAGATTACCTGTGGCAAAGCGCTTAAACTGGCAGCAGAAAAGAATTTTTCCACTCGTAACGTGGGTAAAGCCGCAAATGAACTAAAGCTTAAAATAACAAGCTGTTCCCTTGGATGTTTTAAGTAATACGTTTTTCTATTGACACAGGGTAGAAGATTTTGTTATACTAATTTCAATTGAAGGAATGTGTGGAGGAATGTCCGAACGGTAAGGGGCCGGTCTTGAAAATCGGTGTAGGCGAAAGCCGTGGGGGTTCGAATCCCTCTTCCTCCGCCATTACAAAGGGGGCGATATTAGATCGTCCCCTTTGAATTATTTGATTGACTAAAGATTGTTTATGAGATAAAATAATTGTTGGCAGTCAAAAGACCTGGCAATGTAGAATATATGTTAGGATTGCCCTTTGTTATGTTCTTAAACATAGAAAAGTTTTTAACTTCCGGGGAAATAAGTTGGCTGAAAAATTTGAATATTGTAAGTACTGGGAGTAATTTTTATGGATAAAAAAGATTTTGAACCTTTTATTCAGGCATTACAATCGAATGTCTGGTTTCATCGTCAGCAGGCAATTCAGGCTATTGAAAGACTCGGTGGAGATATAGCAGTATGGATTTTATTGGACGTTCTCAAGGATGAAAATGAAAATGTCAGAGCTCAGGCTATTAATGCTCTCGTTAAGTTGAAAAGTCGGGAATGTATTTATCCTATTATAAAGTGCCTTGATGATCCTTCTCCTAAAGTGCGAGAAGAAGCCTGTTTTGCTCTTGGTATACTGAACGCTACAGAAGCCATACCGAACCTCATTAGAGCACTGGAAGATAAAGTTCCAAGAGTAAGTTATGCCTCTACAAGGGCTCTTCATAAAATAGGTGGTTCTAAAATAATAAAGCCTATGTCAAAAGTACTATTTGAAACTACTGATACTGTTAAGATAAGAATTGTTGAGGCTCTGGGCGTTATAGAACCGGAGAATGAAGAAGAAAAAAAACTTTTAATGACAACACTTTATAAGTCTCTTGAATCTCCAAACAAGCTTTTAGTTATATGGTCAGCTTTTTCCCTTGTTAAACAGGGTGCAGACGAACAGATTCATATAATAATTCAGGAAGTGGATAATCCTGATAAAATGATTCGTTTTAATGCCGTAACAGCTCTCGGTAAATTAAAAGATAAGAGATCTCTTGATGCTCTCAGAAGAGCTCTGGATAGGGAACTCGACATAAGAGTAGAAGAGCTTCTTATGAAAGTTATAAGAGATATAGAAAAGAGATGATTTCTCTCTATATTTATTACAGATAATCTCCTGGTAAATTTAAAAGCAGCCTGGTAATAAGTCTTACACCAAAGGCAGTGCTTCCCCTGGATATATAGGATTTTTCTCCATATTTGGTATCTACAGAGGCCAGATCTATGTGTACCCAGTCTACCTCTTTCTCTATAAAGTCTTCCATGAAAAGGGCCATTGATATGGTTTCAGGTCCTTTATAACTTCTATTTTTTCTATCTGCAAAATGGCTTAAGATTCTTTCTCTGTATTTTCTATCCAGAGGCATTTGCCAGATATACTCTCCGGTTATTTCCGAGGCTTCTTCGAGTTTTGAAATAAGAGCTTTAGAGTTAGTGTAAAATGGCACTCTTTCATTACCGAGGATAGAACCAATATTCAAAATAGTTGCCAGATTAATAATGGCTTTTGGTGAATAATATTTTTGTATATAAGTAAAAGCATCAGCAAGTATAAGCCTTCCTTCACAATCAGTATCAAAAATCTCAACGGTTTTACCTGACATAGAATAAAAAATATCTCCTGGCTTATAGGATATATTTCCAACTGCATTTTCTGCAAGTGGTATAGCTGCTATACAGTTAAAGGGGTAATTAAGTTCTTCCATTGTTTTTATTATCCCCAGTACTACGGCACCGCCTGTTAGATCTCTTTTCATTTCAAAAAGTGTTGTTTTAGTCTGTTTTAACGTAACTCCCCCTGTGTCAAAAGTTATTCCCTTTCCTACCAGTCCAATTGTGGGAAGATTTTTATCTTTAATATACTCCAGAACAACCAGTCTCGGGGGATTAGGACTTCCCTGGCCTACAGCAAGTAAGAGATTCATATTTTCCAGAACCAGGTCATGTTCATCTAAAATAATACATTTGATTTTTTTTCCCTCGAAGGTCTTTTTTGCCTGCTGAGCAAATACTTCAGGAGTCATATAGTTTGATGGTTCATTACATATATCTTTAACCAGATTAGCATTTCTGGATATAATAGTACCATATTTAATACCGGAATTGAGAATCTCCTTTTGTATATTACAGTCAGGAGGAAGAACAAATGTTATATTCTCTATCTTCTGGTTATCTTTTTCCAGGGTTAAATATTTTGTGAAATTGTAAAGACCAAGAATTATTCCTTCTACAATAGAAGAGGATATGTCTTCCAGTTTTAATTCTTTAAAAGAAGGTGGAAGTAATGCAACTTGTTTACATCCTATGGATTTCAATCTTTTAACCGACATGGAAAAGATTTCTCTTAACTGGTTTGTATTTATATCTTCCCTTTTTCCCATTCCTGCAATAAGTATTCTTTCGGGTTTAATTTCATTGAAAGTATGAATTATAGTTATTTCTCCGGATTTACCGGTTATTTCTTTTTCCTTAAAGAGGTAATTTATTTTCCCCTGTATTTCTTTATCCAGATTATTAATTTCAGATGGTAATTCATTTAAGAAAATTCCTATAATCAGTCCATTGCATGGTATTTCCCAGAGATTGCATTCTTTTATATTAATATCCATTCTAAATCATCTCCATTTATAGATTCGTGAAGGGTATAATAACACAATCATAATTAAGCTGTCAATTATATGAAAAATTTTGTTGTCACTCTTTTATATTTAGTATATAATAATTATGGTGTTTTTAACTTAAAGGAGATATAAGGAGCTGATAGCTGATAGCTAATAGCTAATTTAATAAAGAAAGGTGAATATACATTGCAGTTATTAAAGAAATTTTTTATATTTCTATCAATTTTTCTATCAATTTTGCTTTCTTTTAACTTTACTATTTTTGCTCAGAGCAGTTCTCAGATAGAAATTCTTCTTTCAGAAGCAGAAAAACTTATAGAAGAAAAGGAGTATTCTTTAGCTGAAGCCAAGATACAGAAAATTATTCAGCTTGATCCTCTTTCTGCAAGAGGTTATTATCTTTCAGGCAGATTATATCAGGAAAAATATAGAGAATTTTCAAAGGCTATTGAATATTATAAAAAGGCCATAAAGTTTTATCCGGATTATGGAGAAGCTCACTATAATATAGGTAGCTGTCATTATGCTCGTGGCAATAAAGATGCTTCTATTGTCTGGCTTGATTATTCTAAAGAGCTTTTTTTAGAACAAAAGAAATACGATAAATATGAAAAAGTTCTGGAGACATTGATAAAAATTACAGAGGATAAAGCTCTTAAACAGGTTTATCAGAAAGAACTGGCATCTTATAAAAAATTTCCACCTGCTAATGGAAGTCCTATATCTGTAACGATTCCTGATGTAAATATAGAGATTAAATATACAAATGTAAATAAAATAGCCTTTACTTCCAATCGTGATGGCCAGGCAGATGTATGTCTTATGAATGATAATGGATCAGATTTCCTTAATCTTACTAAAAATCAGGGGAATAACAGCCTTTCTGCCTGGTCTCCAGATGGTAGGAAAATAGCCTTTACTTCCTACCGCGATGGACAGGGTGAGATTTATGTTATGAATGCTGATGGCACAAATCAGATTAATCTCAGTAACCATCACGCTGAAGATAACTTTCCATGCTGGTCTCCTGATGGGACGAAAATAGCCTTTACCTCCAATCGTGACGGGAATTATGAAGTCTATGTTATGAATAGTGATGGTGCAAATCCTACTAATCTTACCAGAGATTCTGGTCTGGATCAAAGACCTGTATGGTCTCCCGATGGGACAAAGATAGCCTTCACATCTAACCGTAATGGGAATTTTGATATATATAGTATGAATATTAATGGATCAAATTTAATTAATCTTACAAATAATGTA
>Ga0302240_1000901_pt1 | contig 26395 bp, 22 predicted proteins | sample AAG_UR_His_MG_FD_193538 | JGI IMG/M metagenome (GOLD analysis project Ga0302240, IMG submission 193538) | Enriched activated sludge microbial communities from anaerobic digester in WTTP, New Holstein, Wisconsin, United States - AAG_UR_His | ecosystem: Engineered > Bioreactor > Anaerobic >... | reverse complement strand
CGCACCCTGGCAAACAAGAGAAATTTCATTCTGAGATTTATAAAAAATTAACTCATCTGCCAGAGAAATCGCTTGAAAAATTGTTCTAATCTCATGATAGCCATCAGGTCTCTTTCTCATTATCTCAAGAAAAAAATTAACTTTGGCATAAGCTTTTTCCACTAAAGAAAGCATTACACCTTTACACCATATCAGACGATAGAGGCTTGATTATCAAGCCTCTACTTCTAAACAATCTGCTTCTTTCTTAAAATGGATTTTTTTATATACTGGGCATCATAAAATCATCGCCAAGGCCAATAGATGCCGGTTTAGAAGGAGTTTTCTTCAGATCTTCTTCCATTTCTATAATCATCTTGGTCAATGTTTTTACCGACTGACCTGTAGGTAAAGTCATCCAGGTTTTTGTTTCAGCAATTGATTTTATAAGTCTTCCTTCTACGTGGTCAAAGAATGTTGTACCTGTTACAACAATTGTCTGAGTAACATCTTCCTGAAGGGGTATATTAGTTTCAGGGGTTGTCACATTAATTTTAGCACAATCGCGGCCTTTCATCTTCTCAAAAGTTTCAAGAGTGTGATTTGTTTTTAAAAGGACTGTCTTATCAGTGCCAGGTATTTCTATAGAACTTTCTCCGGACCAGTTACTACCTGAACCAACCTCATTTTCCGGGAAAGATGCATGAGTCTGTCCTCCTCCACCGGATGCAGCCCCCATCTGAGTTACTTCTCCATTTTTCTTCATTTTCATAGGAATAGTCTGTCCCACACTTGGAACGGGAATTTCTTCGTTATCTCTCTTAAGAATTGCCGAATCTATAGATACTTCTACCTTCATAGCCCCATCAGGAAATACACTGCTTATTGTTTGCGTGGTCATCATTTCCATTACAGATGATATAGATTTAGTTTCACCTTCTTCAGTTATTTCAGTTGTAGATTCAACCAGAGTTTTATACTTTGAAACATCACCCTGTTTTAGCTTGTACTCTAATTTCACCTTTCGTCCATTCATTATTGCTTAAACCCCTTCCTTTCAATGAAAATTTGCCTTTTACCATATTACTTAATAATATACTTAAAAATTTCAATTTAAAAATTCGACAGTTGCTTTTTTTTTCCTGCTAGTGTATATTTTTTATTAATTTAATATATTAAGGAGGAAATATTTGTGGAAAGGACTTTATTAATAATCAAACCAGATGCTGTTCAAAGAGGATTAATTGGCAAAGTTATATCCCGATTTGAAGAAAAAGGTCTTAAGATTGCCGGACTGAAACTCATGAAACTTGTCAGGGAAAAAGCAGAGGAACTTTATGCACCACATAAAGGAAAACCTTTCTTTGAGCCAACAGTTAATTTTATGACCAGTTCCCCTCTTGTAGCAATGGTACTGGAAGGTAGAATGGCTATAAATCTGGTTCGTACAATTATAGGCGCTACCAGACCCGAGGAAGGATCTCCCGGTACCATAAGGGGAGATTTTTCAACAAGTGTTCAATTAAATATTGTTCACGCCTCAGATTCTATAGAAAATGCAGAAAGAGAACTGGCTATATTTTTTGACAAAAATGAAATTTTAGATTATTCTATAATTTCTGAAATATGGAATGGAAACAAAATGGAGGCCGGAGTAAGGACGTGAAACGTGTAGGGGCGAACTCTGTGTTCGCCTCAGTTGAACCATATACACATCACGCATTACGCATTACGCATCACCCAATCTAATATTATGGAAAAAATTAATAAAAGTACCGGCACGTTATACATCTGCGGAACACCTATAGGTAATCTTGAAGATATTACTCTTCGTACCATAAGAATTTTAGGAGAAGTTCATCTTATAGCTTCTGAAGATACAAGAAGTACAGGTAAGATCTTAGAAAAATTTAATATAAAGACGCCTCAGATAAGCTATCACAGACATAGTAACACCAGGAAAAAAGAAAAATTGCTGGAAGAACTTAAAAATGGTAAAAATATAGCCCTGGTTTCTGAAGCAGGAATGCCCGGCATATCAGATCCTGGAGAGGAACTTATAGCTCTATGTATAGAGGAACATATTAAAATAATAGCTATTCCAGGGTGTTCAAGTGTGACTACTGCTGTGGCCTTATCAGGTCTCTCTACACGACGCTTTGTTTTTGAAGGTTTTTTACCCAGAGAAGGAAAAGGGAGACGGAGAAGACTCAGGCTATTGAAAGATGAGTCCAGGACTATAGTTTTATATCTTTCTCCCCATCGTGTCTGTAAGGAATTAAAAGATATTCTTTCTATCTGGGGAGATAGACAGGTATTCTGGGGAAGAGAACTTACAAAGAAGTTTGAAGAGTGCTGGAGAGGTAACCTGAGTAATCTCCTGTCACATCTGGAAAATCGTAAAATTAAAGGTGAAATAACTTTTGTAATAGAAGGTTTCTTTTCAGAAGAATCTGTCATAGACAAATAAGTAAAGAAAGGACGATTTTATTATGATCAAAAAAGATATAAGCTTACTGTTAAAAAAATTATCTATAAATTTTTCAGAAATTGATAAATTATTTATTGCCGGCGGTACAGGTAATTCTTTAAATATAGATAATGCTATAGAAATTGGATTATTTCCTTCTCTGAATAAAGAAAAGATATCTCTTGTCGGTAATTCCTCTCTCTCAGGTGCTATTAAATATTCATATATACTTGACAAAAATTAAAGGGATAGGCATAATTAGTGAGATGGGAAAAATAAAAGAGGTGTATAATAGAAAATGTTTGGAGAAAATCTGGATATTATTGCACTGGCAGAAAAAGAAATTAAAGAAAATGAAAATTTTCTTAATAGTATAAAAGATACCGATTTAAGAAAAAGCATTGCTGGAAAGTTAGCAGATGAACGATTAGAAATGGCAGGAAAATCTCTTTCAGAAAACTGGAAAAAACTTTTCAGAACAATACTTATTAAGGTAATAGAGTTTATTTTATACAGTTATCTGGAGCAAGGGCAAAAAATCTCTCTGGCAGAGGGGTTTTTACTTTTTCATAAATCTCCTGTATGGATGGAAAAAGCCAGAAATTTCTTATATCAATCTGAATTATTAAATTCCAGAGCTCCTGTAATTGCCGAAGCTTTATATGCTCATGAACTTGGTAAATATAACCTTTCTGTACCTGTCCTCAGTATACAACTATGGGGAATTATGAAAGAGGTTTTTTCAAAACCGAAAGTAATGAAAATGGAAAGTAATCTTTTTCCTGACAGGGGAACACACATGAAAATTACAGGTTTATGTATAAATATACCAATCAAGAGTAAAATAAAGTATATAGATGATACATTTTCGGAAATATTAAAAAGTATAGAAGAATTTAACTGTAAAAAACGAGCTGGAATTCTTTCCGGAGAAGATACAAAATATGGAACCCTTGAAAATTCAAGTGAATTGGTCATGTTCCTACATGTTGTGCTACTGGGACTTGGAATGGAATAAGGACACAGAGCGATGGCCCCCTGAATGAAAAATCAATATTTTACATATTAGCTAAAGGAATGTATAATATATATAGAGAAAGATATATATAACTCTAGTAAGCCTTTTTCTGAGGCTATGGAAAGCAAAAAAATACAAGGTACAAATCTTATGGCAATTATTTGTTCTAACTGCGGTGGTTCAAATTATGATGAGAATGATGTATGTCTGGATTGCGGTTTTTTTGTAAACGGTTTGCCTGCGGGAACATTGCTTGATAACAGGTATGAGATCAAAAACGCTTTAAAAGCCGGAGGAATGGGGGCTGTGTATCTGGCTTTTGATAACAGATTACAGCAAAATTGTGCTGTAAAAGAAATGTTTAATATTACAGTAGCAAATGAGCAGCAGGACTACATAGTCAAGCGATTTATGGAAGAAGCCAAACTTCTGGCAGGGTTAAATCATCCATCTATACCAAGGGTTATCGATTATTTTCCGGGTAATGAGAAATATTATCTGGTTATGGATTATATAAAAGGCCGGGATCTATATACATATATTTTTGAAGAAGGTGGGCATGGTTTAAGAGAAGAACTGGTTCTGGACTGGGCTATTCAGGTATGTGATGTACTGGATTATTTACATTCTCAACCAAGGCCAATACTACACAGAGATCTAAAACCCTCTAATCTTATCCATAGAGATGACGACGGACGCATAATATTGATAGATTTTGGACTTGCCAGAGCGATTAATCCCCAGAGTCAGACACAGAAAACAGTAGTTGGCACCCTTGGATATGCACCTATGGAACAATACCAGGGACATCCGGAACCCAGAAGTGATGTTTATTCTCTGGGAGCTACCATGCATTTTCTTCTATCTGCTCAGGAAAGTATGCCCTTTAAATTTCCTCCCATAAAAGAACTCAGAAGTGATGTTTCTATATGGATGGAAAGAGTAATTCAGAAAGCTCTCAGTCTTAAACCAGAAAATAGATTTACCTCGGCTGAGGAAATGTACCGTGTTCTCATAGGTGAAATATCTATGGATGAACTGGTTTTCAACCCCGATGATGTAGCAGGACTGGATATAGTAGCAGTGCATAAGGATAAACCATCCCGTGGATTAAAACCCTCAATCACATCTCACCGTCCGGTAGAAGAACCTATTATAGAACTAAAAGCAAGCGATATACTCAATATGGCGAAAGTAAGTAAAGAAAAAAGATTTGTTGAACCTCTGACTGATATACTCATTACAGATCCACTGGAAAGTAATAGAAGAAAAGCAGCAAGTTTTTTATGTAATTTTGGCGACGAAAGAGCTGTAGAACCACTTATAAAAGCACTAAAAGATAAAGACAGTCAGGTACGATCTCATGCAGCATGGTCACTGGGTAAATTAGGAGACACAAAATCTACTGAAGCATTATTGGAACTCTATGAAAATGATGAAGATGGTGCAGTAAAAAGGTCTGCAAGAGAAGCATTAAAAGAGCTTGGTGGCAAACGACAGACAGGTGATACAGTAATGTTTTTAGTAGATCTTATGGATGAAAATTTTTGTGAATATAAGTGTCTTCTTCCAGATAATTCAGAATTGTATCTACCTTCCTTAAAAGAACTTCTAATAGAATTTATAAAAGACAATGATCGGCTTAATGTTCGTTTTCACTTAGGTATAGTATATTATGCCAGAAATCTTAAAGAAGATGCATTAAAACATTTTGAAAGAGCTGAAAAATTAGATGAACAATTATTAAAAAAGCAAAAACATTCTAAAAAAAGACATCCGGAAATTCTATGCTTTATAGGAAAGGTTTTGCTGGACAAAAGAAAAATTGATAAAGCTATAGAATATCAAGAAAAAGCTTTAAAATTTAATCCCTCCTATACAGAAGCCCAGGGCGGTTTAATAGAAGCATATTATGAGCGTGTCAGGGAAGATAATAAACGAGGTCTCACAGAAGATGATATTAAATATTATGATAAGATAATTACAAGTTTTCCAGACCACGGGGAAACTGATTTTTTCCGTGGCTTACTATGTATGAAACAAAAAAATATCAAAGAAGCCTGTAAATATTTCAGAAAATACCTGGAGGAACATCCTGAAGGGACAAATGTAATTGAATGTGAAGAGTATTTAAAAATCCTTCAAAAGAATTTTCTTTTAAAAATTGTTTCAAAGATAAAAGAAGCTTTTAAGAAAAAAGATAATCCTAAAGACAGGAAAAAACATGGTAGACTTTAGGAAACTAATTTATTTCTATTACTTTTCAAAGAAGGATTTATATGTCATATAGATGTTCAAAATGCTTTGCAGAAAACAAAATTGGTGCTAAATTCTGTAGTGAATGTGGTATGTCTTTCCATGAAGAAGTCTCTAAAGAATTAAAACCATTTGTTTATAGTGAAGACGTTCCTAAAGAATTCAAACCACTTGCACCTGATTTTATTCTGGCTGATAACTATAAAATCATTAAAAAAATTAAAAGTGGAGGAATGGGATCAGTATATAAAACAAAATCATTAAAAAATAATGAAATCTATGCTGTAAAAGAATTAATAAACTTTTCTATGGATGAACAAAAACAACAGGAGGCTATTAAAAGATTTAAAAGGGAAGCCAATATATTATCAGAGTTACGCCATTCTAACTTACCTTCTGTAATTGATTATTTTTCTATAGGAGGAAGATATTATCTGGTTATGGATTTTATAGAAGGGAAAGATTTGAGTACAATACTTAATGACAGAGGGGCAGGTGGTCTTCCTGAAGTGGAAGTAGTAGAATGGAGCAAACAGATATGTGATGTCTTATCATATCTTCACAGCAGGAATCCACAGATAATATACAGAGATATAAAACCATCTAATATAATGATAAGAGACAGCGATAATAAAGCCGTCCTTATTGATTTCGGTATTGCAAGGACCTTACAGACATCTGAAGAGATATCTGTTACTAAAACTGCTATTGGAACAGTTGGTTATATGTCACCGGAACAGTACAGGGGCAAACCTGAGGTCAGAAGTGATCTATATTCTCTCGGAGCAACTATGTATCATCTGCTTACAGGAAATATTCCTGTTCCATTTACTATTCCCGCATTAAACAAGGAAAGACCTGATCTTTCTCCTGAGATATGTTCAATCATAATGACCAGTATAAGGTTGAAGTCTGATGAACGATTTAAATCTGCTATGGAAATGAAACAGGCCCTTATGGGAACGCTAAAATTAGATCTACCAGGAGTAAGAAGGCTCAAGTCAGTAACTCCTGTTCGACATAATGAAGATCTCTATGCAGGCCTTGATGCAAAAAAAATTATTTCTATGGCAAAAGGTGCAAAAGACACAAAAATAGTTGAACCTCTGATTAATATTCTACTTGCCGATATTTCGGAGGAAAATCGAAGGGCCGCTGCAAGTGCTTTAGGAGACCTGAAGGATGAAAGAGCTATAGATCCTCTTATAATGGCCCTTACCCAGGAAGATGAATATGTACTTATAAATTCAATATGGTCTCTGGGAAAACTTGGTGATACAAGAGTTGTAGAACCTCTGTTCCAGCTTTATGAATGTGATTCGAGGAAACCTGTTAAAAATGCAGCAGAAAAAGCTCTTTTAGATATGGCCAGCAGGCATCAGGTGAGAGAAATAGTCCAATTTCTCATAGACCTTATAGCACAGAATTCCACGGGATATAAAGAAATTCTCCCGGATGATTCAGACCTGTATTTTGGCTCAATAAAAGAACTTCTAATAGAATTCATGAAAGATCCTGATCGTCTTAAGGTACGTTTTCATCTTGGCATGATATATTACTATGAAGGTGCCCTGAATGATGCTATACTGCATCTTGAAAAAGCTCATAAATTAGAGAAAAATCAAACTATGGTTTTATATTTTACAGGTAAAATATATCATGAAAAAAAAGATATAAATAAAGCTGTAGAATCGTATGAAAATGCCTTAAAATTAGATCCTTCTTATATGGATGCGCAGGATGCTCTCTTCAACCTTTATTATGAATGTGCTAAAGAGTATGCCCAGAAGGAAGAATTAAATGAAGAAATGAACACTTATAAAAAGATAATATCAACCTTCCCAAACCACCCGGAAATAGCTTTCATTACTGGACTTATGGCTATGAAGCAAAATAACACCAAGGATGCTATAAAATATTTTACCAGATATATAGAAGAAAATCCTCAGGGAAATAATGCTATAGATGCTTCTCAATTATTGGAAGTTCTACCCCATACCTTCTATTCAAAAGTCTTCTTAAAAATTAAAGATCTATTTAATAAAAAAGTATTATAATATTACATTTTATCCAGATAATAGAGAAATCTTTTCTTATCATTACAGTAACGAAAAGCATCTTTAGGGTCAATTATGTTTGCTTCCATAAGATTCTTCAGATTAAAATCAAGTGTTTGCATACCATCTTTTGCACCGGTTTCTATAGTAGAGTACATAAGTTGTGACTTATCCTCTCTTATAAGAGTACTTATAGCTGTAGTGCCCATCATTATTTCTGTAGCAAGAACTCTTCCTGTTCTATCTATCTTCGGTACAAGAGTCTGTGATATTATACCCTGCATACAATCTGCAAGTAAGAAGCGTATATTTAACCTGTGATCTTCAGGGAAGAAATTTACAAATCTCCCTATTGTTTCTACTGCACTTCTCGTATGAAGAGTTGAAATAACCAGAGGGCCTGTTTCTGCTGCCTGTATGGTCATTGAAGCAGTTGCAAAATCTCTTATTTCTCCGATTACTATCACATCAGGATCTTCTCGAAGAGAACTTTTTATGGCCTGTTCAAATGAATTTGCATGTTCACCTACCTGCCGTTGACTTATATGTGATCTCTTAGGTTCAAATACAAATTCTATAGGATCTTCAATCATTATTATATTATAAGGAAATTCTTTATTTATGTATTCCAGCATAGCAGAAATAGTTGTTGTTTTACCATGACCTGCCTTTCCGGTAACAAGAACCAGACCACTATGCCTTGTTCTTATCATTTCTTCCACAGATGGAGGAAGACCGAGTTCTTCCATAGTAGGAATTCTACTTGGTATTACTCTGAAAACAAGAGCATCGCCGGCACTGCATCTGAATACATTCACTCTGAATCTCCCTGCTCCCGGAATATCAACACTAAAATCGATATCATCAAGGTTTTCTGAGAAAAACCTGGCTTTCAAAAAATCATCAGTAATATTAAATATTAATTGACGTACTTCATCTTTGGTTGTTATACCGTATTCTTCTGCTCTGTATAATTTTCCATGCAGTCTGTACATAGGAAAACTACCGGTATAAAGATGAATATCAGATGCTTTTAGTTCTGTAGCATAATTAAAAAACTCGATTATTTTGATAGACTCAATCATTAATCTTCCTCCTCTTTAACTAAAGGAATCCCTATATGTTGGAAAGCTTTTAAAGAAAAACTCTTTAATTCAGGATCCTCATCTTCCAGTGTTTTTATTAACACAGGAGCATATTTCTTTTCACCTATATTAATCAATGATGACAAAGCTGCTTTCCTGTTGGCAGAAGAGCTATTTTTATCATTTAGTATCTCCATTAAAGCATTTGAACAGGCAGTAGATTTTATATTTCCAAAGGCTATTATAATTTCCCCCTTAATAGAGTCTTCTTTAGTTTTTAACATTATATCTAAAAGATCCTTTACTACTTTTTCTGATTTAAGCTTATTTAAAACTTTTATCAAATTTTTATGCAATTCTACATCTTTTTCATCTTTTTTTAGCTCATCTATAAATGGTTTAATTATTATTTCACCCATTTTAGGAAAACTATCAATGAGAAGTTTTTTAAGATTCTCATCTGTATTACTTTTGAGTATCTTAAGCATAGATAAAATAGAAGCTTTCTTATTTATACTTATTAATGCTTCAATACAGGTATTTTTCAAATTTTCATCTGAATTTTTATCAAAAAGAATTTCTTCTATCTGTGGAATAGACTTCTCTTCACGTATCTTTCCAAGGGCTATAATACCTGGCAATCTGAGCTGCTCTTTACTTAAAGCCCCTATTATAGCATCTGTAGCAGAATAATCACCTATATCGCCACAGGCTTCTATTATAAGGGCTTTTAAAGGAGTAGAACTATCTTCTTCATAGAATATTTTTAACAATGGTTCTATACCTTCAGGATTACCCAGTTTCCCTATTGCCCCTATTACTTCACGTTGAATCTTCTTATTTTCAAGGGATTTAATCAATTCATTTATTACACTTTTATCTCTAATTTTTCCAAGAGCTTCTGCTGCTGCTCCCTGAAGTTGGGGAAGATAATTTTCATCTTTAAGTATTTTTATAAGATGTGGTACTGCCTTTACATCAGCAATTTTTCCCAGGGCAATTGTAGCATTATAACCTCTCTGCCATCCACTGAGTTCTTTTGCATCAGAGAGGACACTTATTAATGCTTCTATAGCTTTTTTAGACCCTATATCACCGAGAGCCCGGGCAGCCAATTCCCGAAGTTTTCCTTTCCCTGCAAGCATAATTTTAGTCAATATATCTACAGCTTTTTCGGCCTTTATTTCACCAAGAACCTTTACTGATGTTTCCTTTAGCTCTTCTGTAGATTTAGGGTCTTCCAGAATTCTTATAAGTGATGGAGCTACAACTTTACCCATTTTTTTCAATATATCACCTGTGAGAACCCTCACCCTTTTATCTTTGTCAAGAAGAGCTTTGTTTATTAAAAAAGGAGCTGCTCTTTCATCACCTATTTTATATAATGACTGAGCAGCATTTATCCTTACTTCTGGTTCCAGATCAGATAAACACGCTATTAAACTATCTACTCCTCTTTTATCTCCAATATCTCCAAGGATTACAGCCAATTTACCCTTAATTTTCCTCTTTCTGCCTTTTAACTCTTTTATAATATCAGGTACTGCTATAGAACCAAGCCTTTTAAGAGCTTCTATGGCATTATTTACTACTTCTCCCCTTGGATCTTCCATAGCTCTTATTAAAGCACTTACAGATGAATTTCCGAGTTCCACACACTTATCTATATAACCCTTGGAAATAAAATAATAAGTTTTATCTGAGGCATGAAATAAAGATATATCCATTTTATCAAGAATATCCATTACTATTTTTCGAAGATTCTCATCAATAGTTGAGAGAGTATTAACAAGCTCAGAAATTGCTCCTATACCTATCCTCAAAAGAGTAGTTTCTGCTTTTTCTCTCAAAGCTAGATCACCTTTATTTAAGGCTTTTATAAGATATGGAACTGCTGGTGAGCCTATTTTAGCACATTCAGCAAAATTACCTTTAGCCAGCTGATAGATAGCAAGATTACTTTTAGTTAAAACGCCAAGTTCCTTATCATCAATGGCATCAGCTATTTTTTTCTTTTTCTCCGGCTCCAGTTCATCTTCTTCCAATAATTTTATCATGGGCTTTATTGCCATCATACCCATATTACTAAAAGCTTTTCTGACACTTTCCTCTACTTCTCCATTACTATCTTCCATAAGAACTCTCATAAGTGGTTCAATAGCTTTTTTATCTTTAATTTTACCCAGGCAAGTAGCAGCATTTTTTCGAATTTTATAATCCTTGTTCCTTAAAGCAGAAATTAAATACGTAGATGTGTCTGCACCTATTTCAACAAGCTGATCTATAGCTTTATCAGGTGAATTGCTTCCAAGTTTCGGAATAAGGCCTTTTATTTTTCTTTCCAGTAAAAGCTTCTGAATTTCATCTGCCACAAACTTAACCTCCCAGTTTTCTTCTAAACTTTCCAGATTGCTTGCCTGTAACATCTACACCAAGATTAGTAAGAGATTTTACTACTTCCTTCTTTACTTTTTCATCCTTGATTTCTTCCAGGCTGGCATAAAGGATAGCCTGTATTTCTTCTCCTCCTATCTTCTCAAGGGATCTCACAGCAGCAAGCCTGCAGTCCATAGTGCCATCTATCTCCCCTACCATTATCAGATAGAGTGCTTCAGCTGATTCTGGAGAAGCTATTATGCCAAGTGAGTCTATACAGCTTAAAGAACAATTTCTATCCTGTATATTGTCTATTAAAGTATCTACGGCCCTTTCGTCTCCTATTTTACCAAGAGCCCGGGCAATAATATTTTTTACCTTACCCATCAAATACTGTCCCTCTTTCATTAACTCTATCAAAGGCACTACTGCTCTATCATCTCCTATTTCGCCCAGGGCAACTATAGCGTTTTCTACCACCTGTCTGCCTCCAGATTTGTCCCTTAATATATGAAGCAAAGGTTCTACAGCATCTCTACATTTTATTTTCCCCAGAGCTGCAGCTATACTGGCTTTAATTGATGCTTTCTCTCTGGGAAGAAGTTCTAAGAGTGTTACTGCTGACTGTTCATCACCGATTTCACCAAGAATGCCTACAAGAGCATCTTTTGTTTTTTCATCTTTACTTTCATTTAGCTCTTTTAAAATAAAACTTGATGCTACGGGTCCTAAATCAGTAAGAGCACGTATAGCAGCATTTCTTATATTATTATTATCATCTTTAAGGTAGCTAATAAGCACACCTGTACATTTTACATCTCCAATTTTACCAAGAGCTTTTATTAACTCTTCTATTGTCTCAATATCCTGATCCTCAGCATTTTGTAAAATATCTATCATCAAATTTACAGATGGTTTGCCTATTTCTATACATTTTTTATAATTTTTCTTTGCCAGTTGATATCTTGCTTCAGTATATTTATCCTCCGGTACCCAGCATAATTCATCAAGAGCTTTTACAACTGCCTTTCTTACCCAGGCATTTCCATCTTCTAACATATCAATCAGTGGAGGGACAGCTTTTCTATCACCTATAAGTCTAAGAGCTTCTACTGTTCTTTCTCTTACATATTTATCCTGATCCTTGAGCAAACCTATCAATTGAGGAAGAGCCCGGGAATCACCTAATTTCCCGAGTGCTATGACTATGGAACGCTTTCTATCTGAATCTTCCTTATATTCCTCAAGTGCCTGTAGAAGTGGTTCTACTGCAGGGCTCCCAATGTCAATACATTCATGATATTCGTCCTTTGCTATAAAATAATAAATTTTTTCTCCTTTAGATATATCACTGAGATCCATATTATTTAGTACCTTCAGAGCTTCATTATAAAACCCTCTATTACCCTCCTTCATGGCTGCCAGAAGATGATGAGCAACGAGTTCTTTCCCAAGAGCCACTAAAGATTCAACAGCTTTATCCCTTACCAGAGCATCACTGCCTTTTAATGCTTTTATTAACAGTTTTACGGCTCTCTCATCATATGTCTTACCTAAAACAACCATTAAATTTTTCTTTCCTGTGCCGCGCAGTTTATCATAACTTTCTACAAGTTCATCCATAATCTGGTCTTTTATTTCCAGTAACCCCAGAGCAGATTTTTTCTGCACCTCAAGGCTACTACTTTCCAATCCCTTAATTAATTGTTTAAATTTTTTATCTAATAACCAGTCCTTTATGCCCATAAGTCTCTTTTCCCCCTTAAATTATTATTAGCTTTCAGCTTTCTTCCCTGGCTGACTGCTTATATCTTTAGAAAAATGAAAACTCCTATACCCTTAGATTAAATAAAATATAAAGTTATTCTTATTCAGACAATTCTATATACCATTTTTAAATTCCTGTTTTATAAAAGGAAAAAATAAAGGAAAAAAATATATTTTGAAGAAGATTAATTTAAAATTATTCTCGGAGAAAGAGGTTTAATTTTATGAATCAGAATAATAAGGAAAATACAGTAGAAATTCCTCATGGAGAGGTAACTGAAGTCACTATATTTTATACAAATGACATACATGGGGAACTGGAGAAATTTGGCACTATTGCCACTATATTAAGGAAAAAACAAAAAGATGGGGAAAAATTTCTTTTATTTGATGCAGGAGATTTTGCATCAGGAACTTTTGTATCTGATACGCATAAGGGAAAACCAATGATAGAATTATTCAACATAACACCTTATGATGCTTTATGTCTGGGAGAAGGTGAACTACATTATGATCTTGAAGGCTTAAATAATATACTTAAGGAATTAAAAATTCCTGTAGTATGTGCAAATTTATACTTAAAAAAGGAAGACCGCTTATTTCCGGGGATAAAATCTTTTTTAATTAAAGACTTCCAGAATATACGCTTTGCCATAACAGGACTTTTAAATAATAAAGCTATTATTCTGGCAAGAGAACAGGCCAATAAGTCTTTACCCGGCCTGGATGAACTTGACATTAAATCGCCCGGGGAAATATTGCAAGAAATTATATCAGAAGCGAAAGAAGAAGGAGCTCAAAAATTTATTCTTCTGTCACATCTGGGTATAGATCAGGATGCAACACTGGCAGAAAAATTTAATGAAATAGATGTGATCGTAAGTGGACACAGTCATAGCTATCTGGCTCAACCGGTACGTGTTAAAAATACATTTATAATTTCTTCCGGAAGTGGAGGAAACTATCTGGGTTCTTTAACATTAAATATAGCAGATATTATATCTCTAAAAATAAGTAAGTAAGGGAGAAATAGTTAAGTGTTTAAAAAAAATATCCTTTTTCTATACAGGCCTGAAAAGGATATTAAACTTCCTTATAAAATCACCTATAGCAATATTGGAGAAAAAGAGGGAAAAGTTATTTTAAATTCAAAACTTGACATACAGGCTTCTTACAATATTTTTGATATAAACGAAAAGGGCCATGCACATATTCGCTTTACCCTGGATAATATTTCTTTTATAAGTAACAATGTCAGTAAAGAAGTTCCCTATAAAGGAGAAAGTAATATGCTCACAATGAATCAACAGGGACAGGTAATAGAGAGAAAGGGGGAAATACCATATGGTATATTAGAACATTTCAATTTCTCCTTTCCAGCAAAAAGTATTGCTCTGGATTCATTTTGGGAAAGTACCTGTTACAGTGTTTTTTCAAACATAAAAAATCCTGTTGAAATAACAGGTATATTCAGATTTGATAGATTTGAAGGATTTAAGGGATATAATTGTACCCATCTATCATTTGTTTTTCAACCAAAGTCTATTAACTTAACTACAAATATCCGACAGTCTTTATCCGGACAGGGTGATATATTTTTTGACCCAACTTACAGTATAATTGCATGTATGACACTCAACACCATATCTGATACAGGTTCACCGGGGCTCTTATTTCGTTCCTTTTTTAAACAGGAAATAAATCCTTCCAGTATTAGAGCAGAACACTGTGACAATACATCACATGATGTTATAATAACTGAAGAATATTTTACAAGATATTAATTCCGTAAGAGCGCAAGGCCTTGCGCTCCTACAACATAAAATATTTATATTAAGAAGGTTTTATAAAAATTTAGTAGAATAAATTTGCTTCAAATTTATTCTAAAGTCGGGAGGTAAAAAAAATGAGTTTAAAAGGAAAAGATTTGCTTTGTACTCAGGACTGGACAAGGGAGGAACTAATAGAAATTCTGGAACTTGCAGAAGACATGCAAAAAGAAAGATTTTCCTACAAATATAGTGAGGTACTCAAAAATAAAACGTTTTTTATGTTCTTCTATAACCCATCTGTAAGAACCAGACAGTCCTTTGAATGTGCTGCCACAGAACTGGGCGGTCATGCCCAGTACCTGGCACCGGAAGGAATGAGATTAAAAACTGCAAAATCTGCAGGAGAAACTGTAGAAGATGCTGCTAAAGTCATGAGCAGATATGCCTGTGGCATTGGTATCAGAATCCTTGAAGATAAAGTTACCTACTATGGTGAGGGACATGAACTGCTTCAAGAATATGCAAAATGGGCTGATATTCCAGTAGTAAGTATGGCCCATGATAAGTTTCATCCCTGTCAGGGACTTGCCGATGTTATGGGTATGAGAAAACATCTCGGTAAAGATCTAAGAAAGAAAAAACTCCTTCAGATATGGGGCCATGGTGCTCTTGCAAGATCCTGGAGTTCTGTTCAGGAAAGTATTCTCATCTCTTCCCGTTTCGGTATGGATGTAACTCTTGCCTATCCCGAAGGTTTTGATTTAGATCCTGCCGTTATAGAAGCAACAAAGAAAAATTGTGAAGAAGCAGATGGAAAATTTGAAATAAGCCATGATCCATATGCCTGTTATGATGAAGTGGATGTTGTTTACTCCCGTCACTGGATGAGTCCCAGGGCTTATCAGAATGGTGAATTCTTAAAGTCAAAAGAAATAGAACTTGCTCTGAAATATCCGGAATGGATATGTGATACTCAAAAGATGAAACGTTCTAATAATGCACTCTTTAGTCATCCTATGCCGGTTGATCGTGGCCATGAAGTGACTGATGATGTTGCCAGTGGCAATAGATCTATTATATATGATGTAGCAGAGAATAGACTCCACGTTCAGAAAGCCATAATGGCTCTTACAATGATATAGAATAGCAGTCAGCTATCAGCAATCAGCAGTCAGATGAAGAGATTAACACCAAGAGCTGACCGTTGATAGCCAAAGGCTGATAGCTAATTTCAAGAAAGGATGATAAATAAATATATGGGAAAAGTTGCAGTTGTTGCAGTAGGAGGAAATTCACTCATAAAAGATGCAAAACATCAGACTGTGGAAGATCAGTATCTGGCTGTATGTGAAACATCCAATCACATAGCTGATATGATAGAACTCGGATATGATGTGGTTATAACACACGGAAACGGGCCACAGGTAGGATTTATACTCTTACGTTCTGAGAGAACAAGAGATATTCTTCATGCTGTACCTCTCGATTCCTGTGGGGCCGATACTCAGGGAGCTATTGGGTACCAATTTCAGATGGCTCTTTATAATGAATTCAAAAAAAGAGGTATTAAGAAAAAAGCTGCCACTGTTGTTACACAGGTAGTTGTTGATAAAGAAGATCCTTCCTTTAAAAACCCGAGTAAACCTATAGGAGGTTTTTATAGTGAACAAGCTGCCAGAGAAAGAAAAGAAAAAGAAGGCTGGGATATAGTTGAAGATTCAGGACGTGGATGGAGAAGAGTTGTGGCTTCACCAATTCCAAAAGAAATTGTGGAAGAAGAAGCTATAGTAAACTTAATCAAAGGCGGTTTTGTTGTTATAGCAGTAGGTGGTGGAGGAATCCCTGTAATAAAAGATGATCACGGTGATCTCCTCGGTGCTGCTGCAGTAATAGACAAAGATCACGCATCTTCTCTTCTTGCAAGTAATATCAAAGCAGATGTATTTATAATTTCCACTGCTGTAGAAAAGGCAAGTCTAAATTTTGGTAAACCTGATGAGAAGCCTTTAGATCACGCTACACTGGAAGATATTAAAAAATATATCCAGGAAGGTCATTTTAAACCGGGCAGTATGCTTCCCAAGATGAAAGCTATAGTAGCTTTCCTTGAAAAGGGAGGAGAAAAAGCCATAATCACATGTCCTGAGAAGATAAAAGAAGCCCTTCTGGGTAAAACCGGTACTCATATAGTTAAGTGAAAAGAATGAAAGGACTTCAGTGCAATGGAAAAAATAAAAGGCTTAAGATGCTACTGTTGTTCCCAGGAGTATTCTTTAACTGAAGTAAATTACATTTGTCCGAAGTGTTCCGGTAATCTTGAAGTCATATATGATTATGAAAATATAAAAAAGAATTTTACCAGAGAAACTCTATCTTCCTGTAATGATTATTCTATCTGGCGTTATTCTCCTCTTCTGCCTGTCTCAAATCTTAAACTAATTCCTTCTCTTCAGATAGGATGGACACCTTTATATAAAGTGGATAGAATGTCTGCTGAAATGGGTATCTCAGAGCTCTATCTTAAAGATGACAGTAGAAACCCCAGTGCTTCTTTAAAAGACAGAGCAGGTGCTATTGCACTTGTACGAGCAAGAGAAGAAGAGACTAAAATCATTACAGGAGCTTCCACAGGTAATGCAGGATCTTCTATGGCATGTCTATCTGCCAGTGTGGGAATGCCGGCAGTAATATTCGTTCCAGAAAAGGCTCCTAAAGCAAAAATTGCCCAGCTTATGCTTTTCGGAGCAAAAGTAATAATGGTAAAAGGCACTTATGATGAGGCTTTCGATCTATGTATGGAAGTTTCTAAAGAATATGGATGGTATAACCGTAATACCGGTTATAATCCCTTTACCAGAGAAGGAAAAAAGACCTGTTCTCTGGAAATCTGTGAACAATTGAAATGGAAAATGCCTGATAGATTATTTGTATCTGTAGGAGATGGAAATATAATAAGTGGCCTGTGGAAAGGATTAAAGGATCTCTATGAACTCGGTTTCATAGAAAATCTTCCCCGTCTAATAGGAGTTCAATCTGAACTGAGTGCTTCTGTAGTTCGTTCCTGGGAAAATAGTAAAGAAAATGACAGAATAGATATAATACCGGTTAGATCAACTACTGTAGCCGATAGTATATCTGTTGATCTACCAAGAGACGGAGTAGCTGCTGTTAAAGCCATTAAAGAATCAAAAGGGATGGGTATAACGGTTTCAGATGAAGAAATACTGGATACTATAAAATATCTGGCACAAAAAACAGGTATATTTGGAGAACCTGCAGGTGTGACAGGTATGGCGGGATTAAGGAAACTTTGTTTGTCAGGTGAAATCTCCGGTGAAGAAAAAATTGTATGTGTTATTACCGGAAGTGGACTTAAAGATATAGATTCTGCCATGAAAGTGGCAGGGAAACCGATTCTCATAGAACCGAATCTTAAAGCTTTTAGAGAGGTGAAAAGTAATGGGTGATGCGTAATGGGTGATGCGTAATGGGTGATGCGTAATGGGTAATACTATATTACTTTTCACGTTTCACGTTTCACGCCTCACGTATCACGCTTCACGCTTCACCAGTACTTATGGCTTTATTTCGTGATCCGGCACCTGAAGGAAGTGTTGGACCTGATAACAAACCCCTGAGTATTCTTCCGGATGGTACCATATTAAAAAGAAAATATAAGGTCAGTTATTTTAAAACCGGAGGAATGGGAATTATTTATATTGCCATTCTTTCAGATAAAAAGTGTATTATAAAGGAAGTAGATGGTAATTACCCAAAACTTGTGATAGCACTGAATCAAGAAAAAAACAATCTTGAGCGACTTGATCATGAGGGGATTGTAAAGATATATGACTTCTTTGCAGAAGAAGGTTATTATTATCTCGTCCTGGAATATATCGATGGTAAAACATTAACCGAAATTGTTCCACCACTGAGTCAGTCATTACAGACTTACCTTCAGCCAGATAACCATCCTTTAGAACAAAACATAATAGAATGGGCTATACAGATATGCGACATTTTCGATTATCTTCACAATTTAAAACCACCTATTATTTATCGTGATCTTAAGCCCGATAATATAATGATTGAAAATGATACAAATAACATTAAATTAATAGATTTTGGTGTTGCCAGAGCTTTCAAAAAGGGACAATCTACAGATACAGATTATTTTGGTTCAGTTATTACAGCGTCTCCGGAGCATTACGGTGGATCTCAAACAGATGCCCGTTCTGATATATATACTCTGGGTGCAACCATACACAGCATTTTAAGCGGTGGTCAGGGGCATACAGAGGAACCTTTTATTTTCCATCCCCTTGATTCTATTAATAAACAGGTTTCACCGGCACTGGCACAAATAGTACATAAAGCCATATCTATTGATCCAGAAGATCGGTATCAAACAGCAAAAGAATTACAGGAAGCTCTTATAGGGATTCGTCCGAAAAAGGCAGGCGATGAGTTAAGACTGGTGTCTATAGATAGTACCAGGAAAAAACAAAAAGACAAAATAATAACAGGTAGACTAATTAAAGAAGAAACAGAAGAAGAGAGAAAAAAACGACAGCTTGTAATTACTATGGCCTTTATATTGCTATTTACAGCTATACTTATAGCTATACTTTTCACCGGCAATATTCTGTTTAACTATAAGGGAACACCGTCATCTATACCTGTGTCTACTACAACACCGGTTACAACAACAGAATCCTTTATTCAAAGTTCAGCAGAACCAACTGTTTCAGAAGCCAATCCTTTTTTAACTCCACCGCAGATGGAACCAGATAATACTATAAAACCAGATAATACTATAAAACCATGATTGATCAAAATAATAATTACTACTCATCAGGAAAACCTTCCTGATTTAGAAAGGAGAAAAAATAAAGTTGGAGAGTAAGAAAAACAAAAAACCCCCTCCCCATGTCAAGCCTGGGATAATAAAAAGCGGAAGATTTAGCAAAGAAGAACAATATATAGCTGAACAGGAAAGCAAATTGATAAAAGAACATAGCAAACGTCTTCAGGAAGCAAAAGAAAAGGAAGACACAGAGCGGCTCAAGGAAGCAAAACAAAAAGCAAAAGAACTTCATTATATGAAATGTCCAAAATGCGGTATGGATCTTAAAGAGACAATCTTTATGGAAATCATGGTAGATATCTGTGAAGAATGTCATGGCATGTGGTTAGATAAAGGAGAAGTTGAAGAACTAATGTTTAAAGAAGCAGATTTATTTACAAAACTATGCTGTAAATTAGGGATTAAGAAAAAGAAAAGTAAAAAGAAGTGAAAAGGAGTGTACAAATAATTAATTAATTTACGCTATTGTCTCACGTCTCAGTCTCACACAAGTTCTTCCCATTTTTCATACAGAAGTGGCAATTCCCTTTTTAATCTTGTATATTCTTCTATTATTTCTTTACTATTAAAATTTTTATAAAAACCCTCTGTAGCCATATCTATTTCTATTTCTTTTATTCTTTCTTCTTTCATTTCTATTTCTTCTTCAATAGATTTTCTGAGTTCTTCCTCTAAAGAAATTTTTTCTTTATTTTTTTTAGGAGAAGGCCTTTTTTTCTTACTGCCTGAACTCTCCTGTTCATGTTTTTCTTTTAATATCTTCTTCTTTTTTTCTATATAATAACTATAGTCACCCTCATATATATTTAATTCTCCATCTTCGATTTCAAATACCATATCGGCCAGCCTGTCTATAAAATATCTATCATGGGATATAAACAGAATTGTTCCTGCATATTCCAGAAGTGCTTCTTCAAGAACTTCCAGAGAGGATATATCGAGATGGTTAGTAGGTTCATCCATTAATAATAAATTTGAAGGCTTTACAATTATTTTTGCCAGAGCTACCCTGCTTTTTTCTCCTCCGCTTAGATCTTTTATTTCTTTAAAGACATCTTCTCCTGTAAAAAGAAAACATCCCAGTATTGTCCTTAAAGCCTGATCTGTAATACTTAAAGGTGCTATTTCTCTTAATTCCTGAAGTACTGAATTCTGGCCATTTAAACTCTCTCCCTGATGTTGAGAAAAATAAGCAGGAGAGACATTATAACCGAAATCTACTTTCCCTTTATCAAAAGGTAGAAGGCCTGCCAGTATTTTAATCAGTGTAGATTTCCCGCTTCCATTTTTACCTGTGAGGGCTATTTTATCTCCCCTTTTCACAAGAAACTCTGCTTTTTTTATAACACATTTATCATCATATGATTTAGAGAGATTTTTTATCTTTATTACTTCCCTCCCACTCTGAGTTTCAAAAAGAAAGGTGAATTTTATCTTTTTTTCATTCCTTTCATAAGGGATTATTTTCTCTATTTTTTCAAGCTTTTTCTCACGGCTTTTTACCTGTCTTGCTTTTGTGGCTTTATATCTGAATCTATCTATAAATCTCTGAGATTTTTCCAGATATTTCTGCTGATTTTCATATTTTATTTCAGCTAATTCCTGTCTGTGTTCTTTTTCCATAATATAATAAGAATAATTTCCAGGATAATCATAAATTTTACCTTTTTCTATCTCCAGTGTACGTTCTGTAAGCCTGTCAAGTAAGTATCGGTCATGAGAAACTATCAGATAGGAACCATTATAATTCAAAAGAAATTCTTCAAGCCATTCTATAGCTTCTAAATCAAGATGATTTGTTGGTTCATCAAGTAAAAGAAGATCAGGATTCTTTAATAAAATTTTTGCAAGTTCAATTCTTGCCTGCCACCCTCCACTGAAATGGGAAGTAATCTTTTTAGTATCTTCATATTTAAATCCGAGGCCATAAAGGACTTTTCCTATTTTAGCTTCTATTGTAGATACCTCAAGAGTATCAAGCTTACTCTGTGCTTCAGAATATTTCCTCAATATCTCCTCTATATTTTCCTCAGTTTGCATTTTCATTTCCAGTTCTCTCATAAATTGTTCTATTTCAAATACTTCCGAGAAGAGAGATAGCATTTCATCATAGAGGGTCTTATCTGTATTACACTGTCTTTCCTGTGGAAGATAGGCTATTTCTATGTGAGGAGCAGGAATTATATCTCCCTTATCAGACTTTATAATACCTGCTATTATCTTCATAAGGGTAGATTTACCTGTACCATTATTTCCTATAAGTCCTGCTCTATCACCGGGAGATATGTGTAAAGATAAGTTTTGCAAGACTTCCTGATATTCAAATGATTTATAAATATTATTTAGTTGTAACATAATTTTCTTAATTTATTAAGGAATGAGTTCAAAATAACTGTCGCAACTTTCGTGATGCGTGATATGTAATGCGTCTTATTTCTACGCATTACTCTTTACGAGATTTAAATGAGATAGTTAATTAATTTTCATTCCCAAGTAGCTTTCTGGCAGCTTCAATTACTTCCTCTATGGATATTTCTCTTTTACACTCAGAGTTACCAGAACATCTACCTTTAAATTCACATATTTTACAATCCTCAGGGCTTCCTGATTCTACAACATAATGAGCAACTCCATAAGGTTTCCATACTCGTGAATAAGCACTTTTAGGTCCAAATAAAGCAATTACTGGAATCCCTAAAGCGGCAGCTATATGTAAGGGGCCTGTATCATGTGTTATAACAAGATTTGATTTAGCTATTAAGGCACATAACTCATGTAAGCTGGTTTTACCTACCCAGTCAAAAACGTCTGTTTTAAGCTCTTCAATTAATTTTCTTGTTTCCCTGTATTCACATTCGGGACCTGTAATTAAAAGAGAGACTCCTAAATCCTTTACTAATTCTTTACATAATTTTAAATAAAATTCAATGGAAAAATGACCTAAAGGCCTTGATAACCCGGGATGTATAAGTATTAAAGGTTTATTTAATTCATAAGAATCTTCCTGTTTCATTCTTTCTATTATCTCTTCATCTGCATAAGGAGGGTAAGAGAGAACTAATTTTTCTATTGGTTTTCGGGTATTATTGCCCAGGGCCCTGTAATATTCCATAAGATATTCAACCCGATGAGTTTCATCTGTCCATCCATCTAATTTACTCTGAAATCTATAATTTATAAGATAGTCATGGAGAAAACCTGTTTTCGGACCCAATCGAAACTTTATCCCTGCAAGAAATGCTGCAATAACATCTTCTGTGCGACTGCATATATGAATAGCAAGAGTGAATTTACCTTTTTTAAGTAATTTATATAAATTTACCAATCGAATTCCCCTGGTATCTTCTATAATTATTTCATTAATATCAGGATTCCCCCATAAAATAGTCCCTGCATAAAAGGAGGTTAAGACTGCTATATAGGAAGTGGCATAAGCTCTTTTCATAGCTCTAAAAAATGGTGTGGCTAAAATCATATCTCCCACCCCCATTCCCTTGGACATTGTTATTACAATCCTTTCAGGATTAAAGTTTTCAGGCAAAGATTTTGAGATTTTCATAATCTGTAATTTCTTAATAATATCTTTTTCAAGATTCCCTGAAGATAAATTTTTATTAGCAATCAGCTTTCAGCCCTCAGCTTTCAGCTTTTTTCCTTAAGCTGATTGCTTTAAACATAAAAGATTTATTTTTACTGAAGCTAATAATTTAACAATAATAAAAATTCCTATACATATAAATTTTTATATATCTTGCTGTATAATTTAAGAATTTCTCTATCGCCAAATTTTGCTTCTTCTTTTTCTCTCTTTCTCTTCTTCCATGTTTCAGGGAATTTTTTAAGTGCTTCTAAAAAGGATGTTAAAAAAAAATATCTCCCCTGTAGTAATGATTCAATCAATTTGGCAGGTAAAAAAAGAAAATGCTCTGCAATCAAGAGGGGATCTATAACATTTTTCCATACAAAAAGGAAACGATTCCTTTCATGAATAATTTCCACATCAATTTGTTTATACAGACGGGAAATAGTGCCTCTATGAAGATGATATACGCTGCTTTCAGATTGATAAAGAGTCTTCCATCCTTTTTTCCATGCCCTGTAACACAGATCAAAATCTTCCCAGTAAAAAGGGCTATATAAAGTATCAAATCCTTTAAGTTCCATAAAAAAATTCTTTTTAAAAGCTATAGCTGCACCGCATGCAAATGGTATAGAACAGACTGGCGGATCTTTTAGAAGTTTTTTCTCAGGAATACCACTGTGATAAAAGAGACCAAAACCGTAAAAAGTTTTACAGAGACTTTCGTTAATATAACTATCCTGTTCAGGTTTAAGTATTTTCGGGCTTACAGCAAAAACCTCTGGTTCCTGAAGAACTTTTAAAAGGGGTGCTAAAAAGCCAGAGGAAACTCTTACATCAGTATTTAAACACACAACAGTATCATATTTTGTCTCATAAACACCTTTATTACAGTTTTCAGAAAAACCCAGAGGTTTTTCTGATGTTATGACTCTTATCTCGGGGAAATCTTTTCTTATCATTGCTATACTGGAGTCTGTACTGAAATCATCTGCTATTATAATTTCTTTACATTCTATGTTCTTTATTTCTGAGAGTAAAAAGGGAAGATTTTCTTTTAAAAGCTTTTCCCCATTTCTATTTGGTATTACAAAACTTATGCCATTCATTCTTCATCACAATAGCGTGTGGTCAGATGAGATTTTTCTATTTTCATATTTATTTACGCCTCAATAGTTCTTCAGATTAGTTCAAAATCCTTTCATCAAGCTTTTAAAGAATTTTTTGTTGACAAGAGGAGATTACTATCTTATACTTTATAGTTAGTTTCATAACAATCCATAATTAATAAACTCGTAATGCGCAAAGCGTGATGCGTAGTTATAATCACCCATTAGGCATTATGCATCACGAATTATTTAAATTCCAATAAGTTATGAAATGCACTATAATATGACTTTTTCAAGAATTAAAAATTTGGAGGAATTATATGCTTACCAGGTTAGAAAAGATTAAAAGTGCTGTTTCTTTGAAGAGCCAGAAGGATATTCCTGTAGTTCCCCAGATTACCTATACAACACATCAATTGACAGGGGTAAAAATGCTGGATGCTTTAAAAGATGCCGGTAAAATGGCGCAGGCCCTTATAGCAGGCTTTGAGGAAATAGGTTATGATGGCATATACAGCGGATGGGAATCATCTTTTAATATTATGGCAGAAGCCATGGGATGTGAAATGAAATATCCTGAGAATGATGTTCCCTGTGTGTCCAGGGGAATAATAAAAAATTCAGAGGATCTAGAAAAAGTAAAAGTTCCTGATCCCTATACCAGTCCCAGGCTTTTATTACATCTGGAAACACTTAAAATCATAAGAAAACATGTGGGATTAGATGTGCCAATTTTCAATTATATCCCCGGGCCTCTGACTCTGGCAGGACTTTTAATGGGTACAGACAGTCTTATGATGAATATTATAAAAAAGCCGGATCTGGTTCATAGTACCTGCCGTATTACTGCAAGAGCCGCTATGTCTTATGCAGAAGCCAAACTCTCCTGTGGTGGAGATATAATGGTTGTAGCTGATCCTACTGCATCATGCAGTTTAATTTCTCCTAAGATGTTTGAGACCTTTTCCTTTCCTTACTTAAAAGAAATATTCACCTTTATATCAAAAAAAGATGGTATCCCCTCTCTTCATATCTGTGGAAATACGACACCTATATTGGATAAAATGGCAGACACAGGAGCCAGAATAATAGAACTTGATCATATGGTAAGCTTAAAAGATGCAAAAAAGAAAATAGGCCACAGAGTATGTATTCAGGGAAATGTAGACCCGAGCAAAGTTCTACTTATGGGAGATCCCGAAGAAGTTTATAAAGTATCCAAAAAATGTATTGAAGACACAGCAGAAGGAGGGGGATTTATTTTAAGTACAGGTTGTGAGGTACCTCTCAATACACCTGTTGAGAATGTAAAAGCTATGGTAAGGGCAGGACGTGAAACGTGAGATGTGAAGCGTGAGACATAGGGGCGAACTCTGTGTTCGCCCATTAAGAAAGGAGATATTAATTTAATGACAGATATATTAAACGAAATATCAGAAGCAGTACTTTCCCTGGAAGAAGAAAAAGTAAGGGAACTCTTAGAAAAAGCACTGAAGAATGGAATAGAAGCCTCTTCAATTTTATCTGAGGGCCTCACAAAAGGCTTAAGAATACTGGGAGATAAATTTTCCTGTGGAGAACTCTTTATTCCTCATATGATGATAGGTGCAGAACTTGTTCAGAATACAATAAAAATCCTGGAACCACATCTTATAAAAAGCAAAGAAAAAGATAAAAGAGAAAAGGTAATTATAGGAACAGTTGAAGGAGATCTACATGACCTTGGTAAAAATCTTGTTGTTACCATGCTGAGGGCTTCCGGATTTGAGGTAATAGACATGGGTAGAGATGTGCCAAATACAGAATTTATAAAAAAAGCCAGAGAATTGAGGCCATGTCTTTTATGTATGTCAGCCCTTATGACAACAACCATGATAAGACAGAGAGAGGTTATAGAGAAACTAAAAGAAGAAGGCATAAGAAATGAAATAAAAGTAATTGTAGGTGGTGCTCCCATATCAAAACAGTGGGCAATGGAAATAGGGGCAGATGCCTATGGAGAAGATGCCATAGAAGCTGTTTCAGAGTCAAAGAGGTTGATTTCTCTCTAAAATATGGT